>Ga0308159_1002520_pt1 | contig 20951 bp, 20 predicted proteins | sample PhyCR1_FD_201040 | JGI IMG/M metagenome (GOLD analysis project Ga0308159, IMG submission 201040) | Phyllosphere microbial communities from UC Gill Tract Community Farm, Albany, California, United States - DLSLC.R1 | ecosystem: Host-associated > Plants > Phyllosphere > Unclassified | place: USA... | reverse complement strand
CTGCGGTCTGCCATTTTGTGGTCCTCTCGTCGGTCCCCATGTATAACGTTCGCACCTGTGCGCTTTATTCGAACTGCGCGGGTCCTGACGAGTTTCACAGTGGATCCTCAGACAGGTTTCGTTCCCCTCCCGTTCACCAAGGCGAGGGCGGCGTCGGCGCGGTCGGTGACGAGACCGTCCACGCCCAGGTCGAGCAGCCGAGACATGTCGTCTTCGTCGTTCACCGTCCACACGTGCACCTCGACCCCGGCCGCGTGCGCGTCGCGGATCAGCCCGCGCGAGACGACCCGGACGGGCCCCTGACGCTCGGGGATCTGCAGGGCGTCGACATCGTCGAGCAGGGCGCGGACGCGTCGCGTCCGGTGCAGGGTGCGGGCCGCCAGGAGACGCGCAATCGTCCCGGACCCGGGGGAGGTGGCCGGCCTCGTCGCGGCCCCCGCGTCGCGCGCGGCGGACAGCGCGGCCAGGCGGCGCTCGTCGGAGAAGCTCGTGAGCAGCACGCGCTCGGCGTGCGGGGCGACGAGCCGCCCGACGTGTTCTGCCGCGGTCGCGGCCTTCACGTCGAGGTTGAAGCGCACGTCGGGGAACGCCTCCAGGGCCTGGGCGAGCGTGACGAGACCCCCGCGCTCCGCCATGAGCTCCTCGATCTCGTGCAGACGCACGTCGGCGATCGCGCGCGGATCCCCCGCGACCCGCTGCAGGTCGTCGTCGTGGAACAGCACGACCTCGCCGTCGGCCGTCAGGTGGCAGTCCGATTCGACGTACTCGGCCCCGGCGGCGTGCGCCTCGGCCACCGCGGCGAACGAGTTCTCGACGACGCCCTGGGCCGCGGCATCCGGGGTCACCAATCCGCGGTGGGCGAGCACGCGCGGGCTCGAGCGGGAGAGGTAGGGATGCCGTGTCATGTGGCCGAGACCCGGGCCCGCGTCTCGCTGGCGGAAAGATCGTCCACGTCGTGCCTCCTCGCCCGAACGTAGCATCCGGGACCGACACCCGGGCCTGTTCCCCGCGCCCCGGGTCGATCCCATCAGGTCGACCCCGCCGGGCCGACCCCGCCGGCTCGCGGCATCCCGATCGATAGGCTGGGGGCTGATCCCGAATCGTCAGGAGAACTCCCGTGTCCCAGACCCTCCCGTCCGGCTCGTTGAGCGGCAAGACCGCCCTCGTCACCGGCTCGTCGCGCGGCATCGGCGCCGACACCGTCCGCTACTTCGCCGAGGCCGGTGCGAACGTCGTCATCAACTTTCGCAACAAGGCGCCCCGCGCCGAGAAGCTCGCGACGCAGCTGCGCGAGCTCGGCGTCGAGGCCCTCGTGGTCGGAGCGGATCTCACCGATCCCGAATCGGTGAAGGCGATGTTCGACGAGGTCGAGCGCACCTTCGGCGGCCTCGACATCCTCGTCCTGAACGCCTCGGGCGGCATGGAGTCGGGCATGGCCGAGGACTACGCGCTGGTGCTGAACCGCGATGCGCAGGTCAACGTGCTCGAGACGGCACTGCCGCTGCTGAAGGACGACGCGCGCGTGGTCTTCGTCACCAGCCACCAGGCGCACTTCATCCGCACCACCCCGACCATGCCCGAGTACGAGCCGGTCGCCCTGTCCAAGCGCGCCGGCGAGGACGCCCTGCGCGAGATGATCCCCGCTCTCGAAGAACGCGGTATCGGCTTCACCGTCGTGTCGGGCGACATGATCGAGGGCACCATCACCGCGACCCTGCTCGAGCGCGCCAACCCCGGCGCGATCTCGTCTCGCCGCGAAGAGGCGGGCAAGCTGTACAACGTCTCGGAGTTCGCCGCCGAGGTCGCCCGCGCGGCCGTCGACCCCGTTCCGGCCGACAACACCCGCCTCGTCGGAGACACGGGTTCGTTCGGAGGCGAGTGATCATGCGGCCGACCGACATCCAGACACTGATCGGGGTCGGTCGGCCCGCGATCGCCGCTTCGGGCGCGTTCGCCGTCTTCGCGACCTCGCGCCCCGACCTCGACGCGGACCGGGCCGTCGGGCAGCTGTGGCGGGTCGATCTGCCCACCGGATCTCCGCGTCGCATCACCCGTGGGGTGGCGGACCGCTCGCCCCGCCTCGCACCCGACGACAGCACCGTCGCGTTCCTCCGCTCCGACGCCAAGGGCCGTGCCCAGGTGTTCGTCGTCGCTGCCCACGGCGGCGAGCCGGTGCAGGTCACCGACCAGCCCGGGGGAGTGACAGAGCTCGCGTGGTCGCCCGATGGCTCGCGTCTCGCCTTCACCGCGCGCGTTCCGGAACCCGGGCGGTACGGCACCGTCGACGGCCGGGATGCCGCGGCAGAACCGCCGCGTCGTATCACCGGCATCCGCTGGCACGCGAACGGTCTCGGCTACCTCGACCGGCCCGCGCAGGTGTTCGTCGTGGACGCGCCCGCCACCGACGTGGAGCCGTTCTACGAGCCCGCCCCCGGCCTCGACGCCCTCGAGAAGCGCGTCGTGCCCGAGCCTGCCGCGCAGCTCACGCACGGCGGCACGAACTGGAACGGCGTGGTCTGGACGACCGATGGCGCCGAACTGCTGAGCGTTCCCGACGTGATCGAGAGCGCGCGCCGCGACCTGCGCGACCGGGTCGTCGCGATCTCCGTCGACAGTGGTGAGCAGCGCGAGATGCTCAGCGTCGCCGAGAACCTCTCCGTCGCGACGGTCGACGTCGCACCCGACGGGGCCGTGTTCGTGCTCGCGAACGACGTGGGCGACGAGGGCACCGACTTCGTCGCTCCCGGTGTCGCGCTCTTCGTGCTCGACGCCGACGGCCCCCGCCTCCTCACCGACCCCGAGACGATCGACCTCGGCGAGGTCGGTAGCCACCTGTCGTTCGACGGCGACGACGTGCTCGTGCAGGATCGCACACGTGGCCGGCTGCGACTGCTGCGCGTCACGCGCGACGGCCGGGTGGACGAGGTGCTGGGTGGCGACCTCGAGATCTCGGGACATGCGGTCGCGCGGGGTCGGGTCGTGGCATCCGTCGCCTCTCCCGAGTCCTTCGGCGAGCTCATCGTGGTCGACGGGCCCGAGGTGCGCGCGCTCACGGCATTCGGCGCCGCCGCACGGGAGGCGGGCATCGTCGTCCCGGTCGAGCGCGAGATCACCGGCCGCGACGGGTACCCCGTGCACGGGTGGGTGGCCGTGCCCGAGGGCGAGGGCCCGTTCCCGGTCATCCTGCAGATCCACGGGGGTCCGTACGCCGCGTACGGCGTGCACCTGTTCGACGAGACGCAGGTGCTCGTCGACGCCGGGTACGCGGTCGTCTACAGCAACCCGCGGGGAAGCGCCGGTTACGGACGCGCGCACGGGCGGTCGATCCGCCGCCGCATGGGCACGCTCGACTACGTCGACGTGATGGACTTCTTCGACGGGGTCGTCGCGGCCGACCCGCGGCTCGACGCACAGCGCGTCGGCGTGATGGGCGGCTCGTACGGCGGGTACATGACCGCCTGGGTCATCGCGCACGATCACCGCTTCGCCGGCGCGATCGTCGAGCGCGGATTCCTCGACCCCACGGCCTTCCCGGGCTCGAGCGACATCGGCTCCTTCTTCGGCGAGGAGTACGTCGGCACCGACCCGCTTCTGGTGGCCGCGCAGAGCCCGATGGCCGTGGTCGATCAGGTCGAGACCCCCACCCTCGTACTGCACTCCGAGCTCGACTACCGTTGCCCGCTCGAGCAGGCCACGCGCTACTACGCCGCTCTCAAGCGCAACGGCGTCGAGGCCGAGATGCTCGTCTTCCCCGGCGAAGACCACGAGCTCACGCGCGCCGGTCGCCCGCAGCACCGCGTGCAACGCTTCGAGGCGGTCCTGGACTGGTGGAGCCGCTACCTGCCGGCACGGTGACGAAGAAGAGCCCGGATGCCATGGCATCCGGGCTCTTCTCGATCGAGGTCAGACGGCCTTGCCGAACTGGATCGCGCGCACGATCTGGAAGACGCCGAGGATCACCAGCGAGATGCCGATCAGCAGGAACAGCGTGACCGCGCCCAGCAGCGGCGAGAACAGCAGCACGACGCCCGCGACGATGCTCACGATCGCGAAGAAGATGGTCCAGGCCCGCGCCTTCGACCGGTGGCTCGCGGTGGTGAGCGAGACGACGCCCTCGATGATCCACAGGATGCCGACCAGCGTGCCGATGAACACCCCGAACCACGCGGTCGTGGCAGAGAGATTCGCGAACGAGAAGATGCCCGCGACGATGAAGAGCACGCCGAGCACGAGATAACCGATGCGGGCCCAGCCCGAGCGCCAGAACAGTCCGATGCCGATGTTCACGAGGCCCGCGATGATCACGTAGACCGAGATGATGCCGACGGCGACCTCGGCGGTGCGGCCGGGCCAGATGAGGATCAGCAGACCGATGACGAGCGAGAGGACTCCGCTGACGCCGAGCGCGGTGCGCACGGCCCCGACGGCGGGACTGGTCGTGGTGGGCGACATGGCGAGCCTTTCTGAGTGAAAGCTGAGAACACCTCTCACCCTAGACCCGGGGTGTGCCGGGCGCGACGGGGGGCTACGCGGGGGAGTGCTCGAGCAACAGCGCCACCGTGAACAGCACCGGCAGGCAGCCGAGGGTCGAGATGAACACGACGTCGCGCGACAGGATCTCGCCGACTCCGTAGCGCTGCGCGAAGTTGAAGACGTTCTGCGCCGTCGGCAGAGCGGCGAGCACGACGACGATGAACACCTGGTCGGAGGGCAGGGCGAACAGGGTCGCGACCAGCCACGCCAGCGCCGGCATGGCGACGAGTTTGAGCGCCGAGGCGATCACGACGTCGACGCGGCGACCCGGCTCGGTCAAGACGCGCTGGCCGTACAGCGACATTCCGTACGACATCAGCAGGACGGGCACGCAGGCTCCCGCGATGAGGTGCAGCGGATCGAAGACGATGGGCGGGAGGTCGACGTCGAGCAGGGCCACGAGCACCCCCAGAGCCGAACCGATGAGCATGGGATTCTTCGCCGTCTGCAGCAGGATGCGCCCGACGTTGCGGGACCCCGAGGTCGCGGCATCCAGGATCGACAGGGCGATCGGCATGAGGATCAGCAACTGGAACAGGATCACCGGGGCCGAGTACGCCGCATTCCCGAGCATGTAGAGCGAGATCGGGATGCCGATGTTGTTGCTGTTCACCTGGCCGGCCGACAGCGCGCCGATCACCGTCTCGCCGACGCGGCGCCGCAGGATCAGGGCCGACACGAGGGCGTAGACGCCGATGATGACCGCGGCGGTGATCATCGACACCGGAAGCAGCGCCGAGAACAGCGTCGCGACATCGGCCTTGGCGAGCACCGTGAACAGCAGGAAGGGCGAGAGGACGAAGAACGTCAGACGGCTCAGGACGTGCCGCGCGTGCGGGCCGAGCAGATCGATGCGGGCGATGACGTAGCCGACCACGACGGCGAGGCCGACGACGGCGAACCCGGTGAACACGCCGCTCATGCGCCGGGGTCTCGCGCGGGGGTGCCGGGGGGAGTCATCGGTTCGAGCGTAGCGGGGGTCTTGGCCCGGCCCGCGACGTCATGGTGGGATGAGGCGCATGTACTCCGACTTCGCCCCCTTCTACGACGTCGTCCAGGGTGGCGCGGCCGAGTCCTTCGCCGGATGGATCGAGCGGCGTGTGGGGGAGGCGGGGGTCGTGCCGGGTTCGCTGCTCGAACTCGGCTGCGGCACCGGCGCCGTTCTCGAGCTGCTGCCCGCGGAGTGGGCGAAGGTGGGGGTCGACGTCTCGCCCGAGATGCTCGAGATCGCCCGGGCGAAGGGCCTGGATGCCGAGCTGCTCGCCGCGGACATCCGTTCGCTGTCGTTGGGGCGCACGTTCGACGTGGTCGCCTGCGTCTACGACACGATCAACCACCTGCCCGGCACCGAATGGCCCTCGGTGTTCGCCACGGCCGCGGCGCACCTGGCGGATGACGGGGTGTTCCTCTTCGACATGAACACCCTCGGTCGTCTGCGGACGGATGCCGGTGAGGAGCACATCACCGGAGCCGACGGGACGACGGTGTCGATGCGGATCCACGACGTCGGCGAAGATCGTTTCGACTGGAACGTTCGGATCGAACGCGCCGGGACGATCGTGGAGGACACGATCGCGGAGTACGCCGTGGCTCTGGCCGAGGTGCGGGCGATGCTCGCCGATGCCGGGTTCACGCTGGTCGAGGTGAGCGGCGGGCGCGATCAGCCGGTCACAGACGACGCGCGGCGGCTGTTCTTCTTCTGTCGGCGCTGAGGGGCAGCACCCGGCTTCCTCCGGCGCCGGGGGTCTAGTCTCCGAACGACACGATTCCTCACCCCCGGGAGAACCGCATGACCACGTACTCCGCCGCCCTCACCGGCATCCTCGATCGCGAAACCGTCCCGGCATCCGGGATCGCATCCGATGAGGTCGACTACCGCATCGACGGGGTCGACTACCGCGGGTACCTCGCTCGACCGGCAGGGGAGGGGCGGTACCCGGGAGTCCTCGTCGTGCACGACTGGCTCGGTGTCACGGACTACGTCCGGATGCGCTGCGACATGCTCGCCCGGCTCGGCTACGCGGCGTTCGCCGCGGATGTGTACGGCGCCGACGTACGCCCGTCTCCGGACGAGGCCGCGGGCGTTGCCGGAGGCTTTTACCAGGACCGGCCGCTCTGGCGTAAGCGGCTGATCGAAGCGTACGAGTACATGCTCGCGCAGCCATCGGTCCACGCGCAGCACACCGCGGCGATCGGCTACTGCTTCGGCGGCTCCGCCGTGCTCGAGCTCGCGCGCACGGGCGCCGCGGTCGACGCCGTGGTGAGTTTCCACGGCGGGTTGTTGACCGGACCCTCGGGGGAGGCGGAACGGATCACCGCGAAGCTGCTCATTCTGCACGGGGCCGCCGACCCCGTCGCTCCCGACGACGCCCTGCTCGCGTTCGAGGACGATCTCCGTACCGCACCGTCGGTGGACTGGCAGGTGGTCTCGTACTCCAACGCCATGCACGCGTTCACGCTTCCGGATGCCGACGCGCCCGAACACGGAGCGCAGTTCCAGGCGGTCGCGGAGCGGCGGAGTTGGGTGGCGATGAAGACGTTCCTGGCCGAGGTTCTCGGCTGAGGGGTTCTTCTCGGTTCCTCGCTTGTCTCCACGGCGGCGGTTAGGCTCGAACGCTGGGTGGGGAATTTCTGGGGCAGATCATCGTCGCCGTGGTCATGGCCGCGGGGGGAGTGCTGTTGATCTGGCAGGGATGGGCAGCGGCCTCCGGTCGGTTGACGCGCAATTCGGTGGCAGGCATACGCACAGCGAGCACGATGGCGTCCGACGAAGCCTGGCTCGCCGCTCACCAGCGCGCCAAGACGCCGACCGTGGTCGCCGGAGCACTGAGCATCGCGGCGGCCCTCGTCGTGCTGTTGCCCGTCCCGTCTGGGGTGTTCGTCGCTGCGGTGCTCGTGAGCGCTGTTCTCGATGTCGCGCTGGTGTTGTGGGGCGCCGTCGTCGGCGTACGCGCCGCACGTGCTGTTGCTGCGGACGGGTGACGGTGAGCGGGAGGTTCACGCCTTGTGGTTTCGGGTGCCCACTATCCCGTGTCATGACACGGCAGTGATGCCGTCGAGAAGCCCTGACGCGCAGTTGCAAGGGCGACAATGATGGCGAGAACAGACGCATCTCGCAGCAGCATGGTTCTGACGCTGGCGGCGAACCTCGCCAGCATTGCGTGGTCCGTCGGCGCATCCTTCGCGTTCTGGAGCGCAGGTGTCTTGCTGTGGCAGGACACATCGTCCTGCAGCGTCGTCAGTCCGCTCACACTGCTCGCCGTATGCGGTGGGGTGGTCGTGGCTGCGACCTGCGCCGGCGCTGTACCAGCTCTACTCACTCGGTCCAGAGGATCGTCGTGGATGGCAGGACTCGCGATCGCCTTCTCGGCGGGTGCTTTCGGGCTCTACGCGATGGTCATCGCGACAGCTCTGTTGTTCGGCCTCAGTGGAGGTTCATCGCGTTGGTATGAACTGATTACCGGCGCCATCGTCACACTCGCCCCTTCGTTTGCGCTAGCCGGCGCGAATGTCTTGGCCGCAGCAACGATCAGCGCGCCCCGTAAGGCGATACGCAGGCTGACCGCATGGGCCGTCATCGTGTCGGCTGGTGCGGCCATCGCCAGCATCGGGAACGTCGCCGCCTGCTGAGACTGGTGGGCGACTCTCAAGCCCTCGAACCTGTGCGCCAGACCTCTGATTGGCTCACACGTACGTGAGCCGATAATGCACATTATGTCAGTTGAGGCTGGCGGTCATGCCGGGCGCTCCCCGCATCGAGGCGCGCTGCGCTGAATACGCCGGAGGAAGCCCTCCCTCGCAGGCCTCGAGCCACCCGTCCTCTCGCCCGCCGGACGGTTCTTGAGGCGAAGTGCGTTGATTGCGGTTTGGGTTCGATATAGTCCCTTTTGGCCCGTTTCGAACCGTTATGTAACTGGGCCGGGCTGTGAACGTGCCCTCGCTTGGCGATGCGGCGACCATCACGTGGCCCACCAAGCCGGGCACGCGCTCAGCATCTGACTCGAGGAGCGTGTATGCGACTACCCACCGTCCGGAGATCCGGTCTGTTCACGACGGGCAGATTTCTCGCCGCAGCGCTGATCGTCGTGGCCGCTGCTGGGGTCATCGCGCCCGCCTCGCAGTCGGGCGCCTGGTTCACCGACGCGAAGTCCCTGGCGGGCAACTCGTTGAAGTCGGCGACGCTCGGCGCGCCCCAGAACTTCCGCGACACGTGGAGCTCGTCCACGGGTCACACGCTCACGTGGGACAGCGCGACGTCACAGACCTGGGCGACCGCCAACAATGTGACGTCAGGAATCAACTACCGAGTGACGCGTCACGTGGGCACGTACCCCACGAAAGATTTCTACACCGGGTCTGCGACCTCCTACACCGATCCGAATCCGACCGGTCGCGACTTGCGGTACTCACGGGTTTCTGCGGGACAACGGCACACCTTGGCGATCGATGAGAACGGATACGTCTGGGCTTGGGGATACAACGGCAAAGGCGCGTTCGGTGACGGAACGACGACCTCGACCAACACTCCTCAGAGGACGATTCTTCCCTCCGGTCGAACCGCGCGGCAGATCGCGACCGGCAACATGTGGTCCGCTGCCCTTCTCGACGATGGAACAGTCTGGATGTGGGGATACAACGTCGGCAACCTTGGTATCGGCAATACGGATAACCAGGTGCTCCCCCAGCGTGTGATCTTTCCCAATGGTGTCGAGATTACGTCCCTCGGGCAGATTCTCGGGGACTCTCAGACGATGTTCGTCATCGACCAGAATGGGGCAGTCTGGAACTGGGGCATGAATGACCACGGGCAGCTCGGTGGCAGTAGTAACGGCAATACGACGACGCCGCACGTCATCCCGGACCTTCGTGCCTCGTTCGTCTCCTCCATGGGCGGTCACGTCATCGCGATGGGAACGGACAACACTGTCTGGTCATGGGGTCGAGGTGACGACGGTCAGGTGGGCGACCACCGGTATCAGGATCGTTACAGTCCCTATCGGGTCGCCATGCCGTCGACTGCGGCCCGCATCAAGCAGGTCTCATCCGGCGGCACCTACGCCGTTGCCCTTGGGGACGACGGGGCCCTCTGGATGTGGGGTGGTGCGAACGTCGGCGGAGATCCTAATCCGCTGGATCCGACGCGCATTTCGACGCCACGTCTTCCGAATGGAGTGCAAGCCACGCAGGTGGCCACCGGCCCGGAGACGCCCAGCGCCAATCCCTCGTATTCGACAGCCGGCGTTCTGGTTGGCCTTTCGAACGGCGCATTGCTCCAATACGAGGTCGACGACAATCGAGGGAACCTCCGTTACAACGGTGTCCTCGACGGCAAGTTCATCACGGGCCTCTCGGTCGGGGGCGCAGAACGGGTCGCTCTCACATCGGATCAGTCCACGAGCGGGTTGTATTTCTGGTCGTACAACGACTCTGGGGAACAATCAGCCGCGTACCCTGTCTGGTCGCCCACGGTATGCCCGTATTCGACCCGACGCTCCGGGTCTTCGTGCGTCTGGGATGGAACGCTGAGTTACTCCGTCGACTACACCTACGGGCCCTGGCTCTCTGATTGGAGTGGTCTCACCCCTTAGGGCCAACGTCTCCACGTGCAATGGCCGACGGACCGCGATACATAACAGCGGGGTATGACGCCCTCCCCCGGTGCTGCCCTGCGCCCCGCTGGAGACGAGTCCGGTGGTGCTTGTCCGTCAGAAGGTGAGCACCGCGAGCGCCACGGCTACCGTGGTGTCATCGGCCGGCGCGTACGACTCGCTACCCGAGTCGTCGCGTCGGCCATCGTGCAGTTCGATCGACACTCCGGGAACATAGACGTTCGAATACCCCGGGCTGTCGGCGGCGCCGTCCGTCGTCCACCGGACGCCCAGACCGTTGACGCCGGCGAGGCGGGGGTCGTCGATAGGGGTCGCGGTGAGGTGGAGCATCTTGCCCTGCATGGCCAGCACGTCCTGGGTCGGGATGTCGTCGGCGGCGCTCACGGTCACGCTGGCGAAGGGGCCGTCATCAGGTGCCGACCATTGGCAGAGGACTCCGTCTTCGGCGATGCTCTCGCCGAAGAGCGTCATCCCGCTCACGAAGAACGGGATGACGCCGGCCACCTGCTCGCAGCTCGTGATATGCGGGAAGGGTCTCGTCGGAGCCGACTCCGCGTCATCGGCGACGTCCGTGTCGCCCATCGAGACGCCGTCCTCCGGAGCACCGCCATCGCCGGTGTCGTCTACGGCGGGTGCGCATCCGGCGAGGAGTGGCGCTGCAACCAGGAAGGTGGCCAGGCCGAACGTCGCCCGGCCGATCGCGCGACGGCGGGAGGAAGTCAGGTTGAGCATGATGGCGATCCCCACGGGAGAAAGTAATGTTATCGAGCGATAACACTACGACGAACTGGTCGCCATCCGCAGGGCGTGTTCATTAAAATTCGATGAGTGATCGCCGCCCCGCAGAACGCCCCGCCTGACCTTCCGGTCTCCGCGAATCTCTGCCCTGGCCTGCGTGCGGAAGACGGCCACGTCGACAGCACCCGGCCCTGATGGAGATCGACGAGATGCGTCCTTCACGCGTGCACATCCTGGGTGCGAGCGGCAGTGGAACCACGACTCTCGGTCACGCGCTGGCCGCGCGATGGGCGGTGCCGCATGCCGACGCGGACGACTACTTCTGGATGCCAACCACTCCCCCGTTCCTCCACAAGAGGGACGAGGCGCAGAGGGTGGCGTTGATGCGCGAGATGTTCGTGTCCCGTCCCGCGTGGGTGTTGTCAGGGTCGATGCTCGGATGGGGTGAGTCGGTCGTCGCCGAGTGCGACGCGATCGTCTTCGTCACGTTGGACCCGGCGGAACGCCTGCGCAGGCTGGAAGAGCGCGAGATCGTCCGTCGCGCAGGCCGGCCTCACGACGACGAGGCGTGGCGCGTCTTCAGGACGTGGGCGGAGGGATACGACGACCCCACCTTCGACGGCCGTAACCGTGCCGAGCACGACAGGTGGCTCGCGGCGACCGGGAAGCCGGTGCTCCATCTCGACAGCCGGTCGACGGTGGCGGAGTTGACGGATGCCGTGTGCGGGTGGAAACCCACCACGACGGCGTCCTAGGTGTCCCTCTCGTCGACGTCGATGGCGAATTCGCGCGCGCCGTGGAGCGGGCTCGTGCCCGTCGGGGTCGGCCTTCCGGCTGTCAGCGGAGATTATCTCGCTCTCCCCCGCCCTTTCCGTCCGGGAGGACCGGTGCCCGCTCGTCGAGGTCTCCGACGTGTGAGGGCGTTCCGATAGCCTCTTGACGCCTGGACGTTCGCGAGAAACGGGACACGATGAACAACGCCGGTACGACGCCCCCCGACGGTTGGTACCCCGACCCCGGCTCCCCCGCGGTGCAGCTGCGGTACTGGCGCGCCGGAGCCTGGACCGAGCACGTCCATCCCCTGGATCCTTCTGCCGCGGCGACCGGACCGACCGGCGGTCTTCATGACCTGCCCGCTGACGGGGACGTCTCCGTCGAGACCGGGGGCCGCGCAACACCCGCGTCGGGCGCGAGGAAACGACGTCGCGGCCTGGTGCTGGGCATCGTCGGCGGCGCGACCGCCGTCGCCGTCGCGGCGTCCGCCTTCTTCGTGTGGGGTGCGCCGCAGGTGTGGGGGCCGCAGATCACGACGCAGGACGACTGGGCTTATGCCTATGCCCCGATGCAGAACGATCTCGAGATCGACCACGAATTCTCCTTCCCGGCGCGGCTCGTACAACCGATGCCATGAGCGTCGCGGCGGCATTGCCGCGCACCGTCGACGCCTACACGAACGCTCAGCAGTTCCCGAATGGGCAGCGAGTGGACTCGCTGGAAGAGATCCCCACGCGCTTCTTCTTCACGTCTCTCGACGGGGCGACACGGCAGACGGCGGCGAGGATCATCCCCGAGAGCCTGAAGGTCGAGGATGACCACATCTACATGCAGCTGAGCGGCATCGGCACGGGTCTCGCCCGAACCCTCTACCTGAACGCCACGGATCTCGGCCAGGCGCAGGCCCAGGTGGCGGCCTACACGGAGCGTGTCAACGCGGAACTGCCGCCGACGGGCCTGCCCACGGTCACGATGGTCTCCGCGCCGATTCAGGCGGACCTCGGCCAGTACACTCCCTCCACCGAGGCTCCGGAGGTGGCCTACCCGATTTCGGCGACCAACAGCTTCACCGACTATCTCGCGGCGAACCTCATCGACCACCAAGAGGCGATCAGCATCGCAGGGTGGGAGGAGCGGCCCGGGATGCCGGCGCTCGACGATGCGATAGGAGAGGCCGTGTATCAGAACCCGTACGTCCTCGGCTACCGCGGCTACTCGCTGATCGATGACGTCGTCTACGTTTCGTACGCGAACGACGCCGAGCAGACGGCGCGTCTGCAGGCCGCCGTCAAGGCGACGGTCGATCAGGCTGTGGGATCGGTGACCACGCCCGGGATGGGCGCCGCCGAGAAGGCTGCTGCGTTGAATGGATGGCTGGCCGACAAGGCTGTCTACGACAAAGCAGCCCTCGAAGCGGGCGAGGGAGGGATCGGCTTCCCGTCGGGATTCCCGCACGCGTGGGATGCCAGCGGAGTATTGCTCGACGAGAACTCCGCGACGGGGGTGTGCGCGAGTTACGCCGCGGCGTACAAAGCCCTGATGGACGCCGCGGGTGTCCCGACGGTGGTCGTGACGGGCAACGTCTTCTCCGGTGGCGGACACGCGTGGAACAAGGTGCAGGTCGACGGTCAGTGGCTTGCGGTGGATCCGACCTGGAACGACGGGGCCGACCAGAAGAAGTACTTGCTCATCTCCGATTCGCAATTCTCGGGCTCCGCGGCCCGCGAGGAAAGCAAGGACTGGATGGCGGACCAGCGCTTGGCCGACTACGCCACGCCCTGAGTCGAGGGGTGCGGTGCCCGGTACAAGGGCGCTTCGTCAGTCGCGCCGCACCCACTCTGCCGTCACGCCCAGCACGCGCGAACCGTCGAGGTCTGCGAGCGACAGCCCGGCGAATCGGGCCGCGGCATCCGAGGTCTGCCAGCGGAAACGCGGCGCCGACGTGGTGGCGGCCTCGACGACGGTCTTCGCGGCATCCTCCGCCGACTGCGCCGACGCGAACGAGGTCGCCGCACGGTCGAGGTAAGCCTGCTGCAAATCCGCGTACGGGCCGGGGGCAGCACGATGCACCGAGTCAACGAACGACGAGGCGACGGCCGCCGGTTCGACGATCGACACGTCGACGCCGAACGGCGCGACGACGGGGGCGAGCGACTGCATCAGCCCCTCGACGGCGAACTTCGCGGCGCAGTACGCGTCCGAGAACGGCTGTCCGACCGCTCCCCCGACGCTCGTCACGGTGACGATGCGGCCGCTGCCCCGTTCGCGCATCCCGGGAAGCACGAGACGGGTGAGACGCGCGACGGAGAGGTAGTTCGTCTCGAGCTGCTCCTGCAGCTGGTCATCGCTCACCTGCTCGAGTGTGCCGACGGCTCCGCGTCCGGCGTTGTTCACGAGGATGTCCACGGGGCCGGCAGCGTCGATCAGGGCACGTGAGGCCGCGGCATCCGTCACATCCAACGCCCGGATGTCGAGTTCGACACCCGCCTCGGATGCCGCGGAACGCAGGGCGTCGGCACGCCCGGTGTCGCGGACCGTGGCGATGACCTCCACCCCCTGCTGTGCGAGCTGGATGGCGGTGTGCAGGCCGATGCCGCTGGTGGTTCCGGTGACGAGTGCGAGAGTCATGGTTTCATCATGCGCCTCGGATCCCATGCGTGCGGTGTGCGGGGGCTGCCCAGGGGACCTTGCCAGAGTGGGGCGGGTGACCGACGTCCCCGCCTCACCGCCTACGCGGCGATCCTCGCGGCGTGGGACGCCGAGGGCTACGCGAAAGACCGCGCGATGCAGGAGGACCTGAGGGGCAACAGCGTCGTACGCCTGTCGGCCCGCGATCGCTCGAGCATCGACGGGCTCCTGCACGTGTCGCTGACCACGGAGTGCCGCGTTCCCTGACGCTCGGCACGAGCCTGTGGTCCCTGAGGGGCTGACGTCGCCCCGGTCTCCCGCTCACCGCGCGGGCAGGCACCCACCGTCGAGAATGTAGCCGCCGATCTCGACCGAGACGGAGGTGCCGGACACCTCTCCGAACAGGCAGCCGCCCTTCGGCCCGGCCGCTGCGAAAAGCACGCTGTTCGCCTCGGCGCGCACCTGCGGCGACAGCGCTCCCACCCCGTCCAGCAGCGTGGCGACCTCGTCGGCCGACAACTGCTTCTCCTGGGCTGCCGTCCGCAGCGCGGCGACCACGTCGGCCGAGACATCCTCGGCGGCCGCGCGCGCGTCGTCGTCGATGCTCATCCGGTCGCGATACCGCTCGTTCGCCGCCATCGCGGCATCCGGATCGTAGGGAGCGCACTCCGGCGGCGGCTGCACACCCTCCATCGTGGGGCACGCGTACGACGCAGTGATGCTCTCGGTCGGGGTCGGCCCCGACGCGCCTCCGGTATGCACTGCGCAGCTCGTGGCGGTGGCGACGGTCGCGACAGCGACGATGAGCGCAAAAGCGGTTCTCTTCATATGTTCCCCCCGCGCACAGTCTCGCAGGGGGCACATCTCGACGAGGGCATGCGCGGAGAGATGAGCGGATGCCGAGACCCCGGCGATCCGAGGACGACGTCGCTCAGTCGCCCGGCGTCAGCTCCACCCACCCGCCGCGGAACTTCGCCTGACGGTTATCGCCGGACGAGGTGCCGGTGAGGCGCCGGCGCACCCACGGGGCGACGTGCTCGCGGTAATAGGCGGTGCCCTTCAGGCGCTGGGCTTCGGGGATCTCGCGGAGGTTCCACCACTCCGCGGGCGGGGTGAGGCCGACCGAGTCGATGACGCGGGCGGCGACGCGGTGGTGGCCCCGGGAGTTCATGTGCAGACGGTCGACCGACCAGAATTGCCCCCGCGCGAGGTCGCGGTCGAACCAGTTGTAGGCCGTGAGCACGTCGGGCCGACCCTCGAGACGCTTCTCGACGGCGAGCGAGAGGCGATCACCGCGGGCCTCGATGACCTTGCCGAGAGGAAGCCCCGCCGTCGGGTTCGCGCCCGACAGAACGATGAGCTTGACGCCCTCTTCATCGCAGCGACGCACGACGTGGTCGAAGAGGTCGACGATGCGGTCGATGCCCGTCCGCGGACGCAGCATGTCATTGCCGCCGCCGTTGAACGACAGGTGGGTCGGCTTCAGGGCAAGCGCCGGTTCGAGCTGCTGTGCGACGATCGGCTCGATCAGCTTGCCGCGGATCGCGAGGTTCGCATACTGGATCGGCTCGCCCGCGGCATCCGCCCATCCCTGAGCGGCCAGGTCGGCCCACCCCCGGACGGTTCCGTCGGGCAGTTCGTCGCCGACGCCTTCGGTGAACGAGTCGCCGATCGCGACGTAGCGGACGGATGCCATGGCTCGAGCCTACGCCGGAGCGCGGTGGGAGCCGGTCGCGGTGAGTCCGGGTTCGGCTCGCGGCGCGGGGCGGCCCGCGCGCTGCTGTCAGAGGTGGTCCGAGGGCACGGACATCGCGGGGTTCGGGACGCATTCCCTCGTTCGGGGCGAAGCTCTCCCGCCCCGAACGACGGATCCCGGCCCGAACGGCTGAGGCGCCACGGGAGGTGTTACGCCAGCGCCCGACCGCGCTGCTCGCGCAGGAAGAGCGCCGCGACCACGGCCACGGCGAAGAACGCGGCGAACACGACGAACAGCAGCGGCGCTCCCCCGACGCCGAGCAGAGGCGGCACGGCGAGAGGGGCGAGGATGGATGCGATGCGTCCGACGCCCGCGGCCCAGCCGGATCCGGTCGCTCGCAGCGGCGTCGGGTACGTCTCGGGCGTCGCGGCGTACAGAGCTCCCCACGCGCCGAGGTTGAAGAACGACAGCGCCATACCCGCGGCGATCACCGCTACTTCACCGGTTGCCGTACCGAAGAGCACCGCGGCCACCGCGGAACCGGCGAGGAAGGCCGCCAGCGTCGCGCGCCGCCCCCAGACTTCGATGAGCCAGGCGGCGACGGCGTAGCCGGGCAGCTGCGCCAGTGTGATGACGAGGGTGAAGCCGAACGAACGCACGAGGTCGTACCCCTGGGCGACGAGGATGGTCGGGATCCAGATGAACGCCCCGTAGTACGAGAAGTTCACGCAGAACCACAGCACCCACAGGGCCGCCGTGCGCGCCCGCAGAGCCGGGGACCAAAGGGCCCTCACGCGTGGACGGGCGGCGGGAGCGGATGCCGGGACTCCCTCGGTCGACGCCTCGAGAGCGATACGACCGGCCGCGGCCTCGAGATCCCGCACGATGACGATCGCCTCGGCATTGCGTCCGCGAGAAGCCAGCCAGCGCGGCGACTCGGGCAGACCCCACCGCACGATGAGCGCGTACACCGCGGGGATCGCGCCGAGCGCGAATGCCCAGCGCCAGCCATCGGCGGACGAGGGCACGACGAGATAGCCGATGAGGGCGGCGGCGGTCCACCCGACGGCCCAGAACGCCTCGAGGAAGACGATGAGCCGACCCCGCATGCGGGCGGGCGCGAACTCGCTGACGTAGGTCGAGGCCACCGGAAGTTCGGCCCCGAGGCCGAGACCGACGACGAAGCGGAGCACGAGCAGCGCGGCCAGACCGCCCACCAGCGCACTCGCCCCGGTGGCCACGCCGTACACCAGCAGAGTCAGGGCGAAGACGTGACGCCGACCGAACCGGTCGGCCAACAGTCCGCCGACGCTCGCGCCGATCGCCATGCCGGCGAAGCCCGCCGACGCGATCCACGACGCCTGCGTCGGCGCCAGTTGCCACTGCACACTGAGGGCCGCGATGACGAACGAGATGAGCCCCACGTCCATGGCATCCAGGGCCCAGCCCAGACCCGACCCGCCCAGGATCCGGCCGTGACGACGGGTGAACGGCAGCGCGTCGAGGCGTTCGGACACCCGGATGGTGTCGGTCGTCGTGGTCACCGGATGCCGGGAGCGTCGACCGACGCCGGGGTCTCGGCGAGCATCTCCTCGACGAGGGGACGCACCTTCGTGCCGTACAGCTCGATGCTCGACAGGAGCCGGTCGTGCGAGATCGACCCGCTCGCGATCTTCATCTGGAAGCGGGAGTTGCCGAGCGCGCGGACGGTCGCGGCGATCTTGCGCGCGACGGTCTCGGGCGACCCGACGTACATCGACCCCTCGGGTCCGACGTCGTGCTGGAAGCGCATGCGGTTGTACTCGGGCCAGCCCCGCTCGCGGCCGATGGTGTTGTTGAGTTCGGCGACGCCCTCGAAAGCCTCGTCCCACGCCTGCTCGTCGGTCTCGGCGACGTGGCCGGGAGAGTGCACCGAGATCGGCATCTGCGGCTTGCCGAGCTCGGCCAGCGAACGTCGGTACAGGTCGGCGTAGGGGCGGAAGCGGGCCGCCGAGCCGCCGATGATCGCGAGCACCAGACCGTACCCGTAGCGGGCGGTGCGCACGACCGACTCCGGTGAGCCGCCGACGCCGACCCACGCGGTCAGCCCCGTCTCGGTCTTCGGATACACGTCGGCATCCTGAAGCGCGGGGCGCGTGCGACCCGACCAGGTGACGGGCTTCTCGGTCAGCAGGTGCGAGAACAGCTCGAGCTTCTCTTCGAACAGCTGCTCGTAGTCGGCGAGGTCGTAGCCGAAGAGGGGGAAGGACTCGATGAACGATCCCCGCCCGAGGATGACCTCGGCGCGGCCGTTCGAGATGGCATCCAGGGTGGCGAAACGCTCGTACACGCGCACCGGGTCGTCACTCGAGAGGACCGTCACCGCGGTGCCGAGATGGATGTTCTTCGTCCGCGCGGCGGCCGCGGCCAGGACGATCTCGGGGCTGGTGACCGCGAAATCCTTGCGGTGGTGCTCGCCCACACCGAAGAACGACAGGCCGACCTCGTCGGCGAGGACAGCCTGGTCGACGACGTTGCGGATGGTCTGCGCATCGGACAGCAGCGACCCGTCGGGGGCGCGGGAGATGTCTCCGAAGGTGTCGAGGCCGAGCTCGAGGGAACGGGCGTCCATGGGGTCTCCTTGCATTCGGATGAATGAACTTTACGCGACGGCGGAGTATTCCCCGCATCGCCGAGGGGCGCCCGTTCAGCGGACACCCCTCGGGGAGGTCAGGCGGATGCCAGGGCTGCGCGCAGCGTGTCGAGACCGACGCCGCCGATGTCGAGCGCGCGCGTGTGGAACTGCTTCATCGAGAAGTCGGCGCCGCGGCGCTCCTGTTCCTCATCGCGCACCTGCTCCCAGATGCGCTGACCGACCTTGTACGACGGCGCCTGTCCGGGCCAGCCGAGGTAGCGGTTCACCTCGAAGCGGACGAACTCCTCGCTCATGTTGACGTTCTTCAGCATGAACGCGAGGGCGTAGTCGTGGTCCCAGACGCCGGCGCCGTCCAGACGCGGCTTCTGCAGGTGCACGCCGATGTCGAGCACCACGCGCGCGGCGCGCATGCGCTGGCCGTCGAGCATGCCCAGGCGGTCGGCGGGGTCGTCGAGGTAGCCGAGCTGCTCCATGAGACGCTCGGCGTACAGCGCCCACCCCTCGGCGTGACCGCTGGTGCCGGCCAGGAGGCGTCGCCACGAGTTGAGCTCCGCGCGGTTGTAGACGGCCTGCGCGATCTGCAGGTGGTGACCCGGAACGCCCTCGTGGTACACGGTCGTCAGCTCGCGCCAGGTGTCGAAGGTGTCGACGCCCTCGGGCACCGACCACCACATGCGTCCCGGTCGCGAGAAGTCGTCGGTCGGGCCGGTGTAGTAGATGCCGCCCTCGTTGGTCGGGGCGATCATGCACTCGAGCGTGCGGATGGGCTCCGCGATGTCGAAGTGCGTGCGGGCCAGCTCCTCGACGGCCTTGTCGCTCGTGCGCTGCATCCACTCCTGCAAGGCCTTCGTGCCGCGGAGCTTGCGGGACTCGTCCTTCTCGAGGAACGCCACCGCTTCTTCGACGCTCGCGCCCGGCAGGATCTCGTTCGCGATGGCCTCCTGCTCGGCGACCATCCGGGAGAGCTCCTCGACGCCCCACTCGTACGTCTCGTCGAGGTCGATCTCGGCGCCCAGGAAGTGCCGGGAGTGCAGCGCATACAGCTCACGCCCGACCGCATCGGACTCGCCCGCAGCGGGAGCCAGTTCCGACGAGAGGAACGACGCCAGCGCGTCGTATGCGACACGTGCGGCGTTGGCGTTCGTCGAGAGGTCTCGAGCGAGGGATGCCGGCAACTGGCCCTCTTCGGGAGCGGCCTCGCCCACGAACTCGGCGAAGAACCCGGTGTCGGAGGTGTAGCGGCCGATCTGCGTGATGACCTCGGTCACCTGTCGACGAGCGGGCACGATGCCCTCGCTGATGCCCTGACGAAGGGTCGAGATGTAGCCGTCGATGGCGCGGGGAAGGTCCTTCAGCCGTGCGGAGATGGTCGACCAGTCGTCCGAGGTCGCCGTCGGCATGAGGTCGAAGGTCGATCGGATGTCCTGCGCGGGAGAGGCGATGACGTTCAGGTCTCGCAGGTGCGTCTTCGCCTCGTGCCGCTCGATCATCAGGTCGAGTTCGCGGCCCAGGTCCATCTTCGTGACGGTGTCGATCGCGTCGACCGCATCCGCGCCGTCGAGGGCCGCCTTGGCGGCGCGGGCGTCGGCGATCAGGCCATCGGCGCCCTCGGGGCTGTAGTCACCGAATCGTCCGTTGTGCTCGAAACGCCCGATGTAGGTCGCGAGCGTCGGCTCACGCTCGGCCAGTGTGTCGACCCACGCGTCCGCGATCGTGTCGATCGGCGTGGGGGTGCGTTGTGCGTCAGTCATCCTCCGAGCCTAGGGAAGCAGCGACCCGCGCGCACGCCCGCAGGGGACCCAGGGCCCGTCGTGCGCGGACGGGGGGATTCCGAGAGCGGCGGAGCCGGAGGCGACAGCGGTCCTCCCCTGCCGGGACTTCCTCCGGTCGTGTCACGACGCCGTCGGGAAGGAACCGCCGAGGCGAGGGGCGACTAGTGTCCCGCCTCGTCCCAGTCGCCGCCACGGCCGATCTGCACGTCGAGGGGCACGGAGAGGTCGGCGGCATCCGCCATACGGGCGCGGACGATCTGCTCCACGGCATCCCACTCCCCCGCCGCCACCTCGACCACGAGCTCGTCGTGGATCTGCAGCAGCACGCGCGAGCGCAGCCCCGCGGACGCGAGCTCGTCGCGGATGCGGAACAGGGCGACCTTCATGATGTCGGCGGCGCTGCCCTGGATGGGAGCGTTCAGCGCCGCGCGCTCGGCGTTCTCGCGCAGGACACGGTTCATGCTCGTCAGGTCGGGGAACGGGCGACGGCGGCCGAAGATCGTCTCGGTGTAGCCGTCTTGCCGGGCCTGCTCGACCGAGCCGCGCAGGTAGTCGCGCACCGCGCC
>Ga0308159_1002519_pt1 | contig 20952 bp, 9 predicted proteins | sample PhyCR1_FD_201040 | JGI IMG/M metagenome (GOLD analysis project Ga0308159, IMG submission 201040) | Phyllosphere microbial communities from UC Gill Tract Community Farm, Albany, California, United States - DLSLC.R1 | ecosystem: Host-associated > Plants > Phyllosphere > Unclassified | place: USA... | reverse complement strand
CTTAATTATTGGAGCATTTAACGAAATCGAAATAGAGAAAATTCCTTTCGGACAGAGTGCTGATGAGGTAATTTGGGATATCGTTAAAGAGTATGACTACCCAGTTTGTTTCAATTTCCCAAGCGGGCATATTGATAACAACCTAACTATGGTTGTTGGCGCAGAAGTTGAATTGAAAGTCGAAATAAATAACGTAGAGTTTAAATATATATAGTATGGCCATTTTAGATAGTTTAGGAAAATATCGCAACACAGGATTGCTTTTACTGCGCATAGGCGTTGGTGTAATGTTTATTATTCATGGTTTTCCGAAACTGGCAGGCGGCCCAAAAGGTTGGGAAGGTTTAGGTGGAAGCATGAAAGTGATTGGTATAGATTTTTTACCTGTTTTTTGGGGTTTTATGGCTGCAGCGACAGAAACATTTGGTGGTTTTTTACTAATTGTAGGCTTATTTTATCGTCCTGCTTGCATTCTATTAGTTTTCACTATGATTATTGCAGCATTGGTTCATTTTGGTAAAGGCGATGGTTTAGGTGGCGCTAGTCATGCTATTGAGTTAGGGATTGTATTTTTCTCTTTAATTTTTATTGGCCCAGGGAAATACAGTGTAGATAAGAAGTAAGTAAAATCATTATAAAACAGAAAAGCCAGCAAAATTTGCTGGCTTTTCTGTTTTATAAGTTAAACTAATACTTTAATTGTCAGTCATCAATTTGTTTAATGACAACTCATCTGAAGAAATTGGCCATATATATCCATTTTCTGTTGCTGTTTTAGCTGGTGCACTTCCTTTAAGCGGAAGTGTTAATAATAAACGAGTTAAATCGGGACCTCTTAAGCCTTCTCCTAAGAATTCTATTCTTCTCTCAAGCAATAATGCATCTGTAAAATCTGCAACAGTTGCTGGCGCAAACGTAGTTGTAGCATCTGAACGTTGGCGAACTGCGTTAAGAAGTAAAAGGGCCTGTGCATCAACTGTGTTTGTACTACGTACTCTAGCTTCTGCTAGGTTTAATAACACTTCAGACCATCTTATAACTGGAACATAATCTGTATATGGACTTGGCGCAACAAATTTTGCAACAAACTGCTTTGAAGCAGCAGAAGTAAATAGTAATGCTCTTCTTTTGTCTGTAGATTTCCAACCTGTGTTTGCAATAATGCCTACTGGATTAAGTGAGTACTCTGTTGTACCTGGGGTTGCATTAGTAAAATAAAAATATGATGCTAATGAGTTTTGAGTTCCAGGATAATCAAGTGGACTCGCAGAAGAAGTCATAGGTAAAGAGAAAATCGATTCTGCAGTTGTATATGGTGCTTTAAATACTGATGCAATATCCGTAACCAAATCATTAGCCACATTAACCTTAGCCTTAAATGGAGCAACAGCTGGAACAAGTTTGTTTGCTTCTGTAATTACCTCAGCCCATTTACCCATAGTTAAATACACTCTTGTTTTTAAGGCAATAGCGGTATTTTTATGTGCTCTTGTTGTATTAAGTAATGCCGACGCATTTGTAGCTGGAAGATTTGTTTCTGCATAATTTAGATCGGCAAGTATTTGAGTATAAACTTGATCTACGGTACTACGAGCTAAATCTGAGAAGCCTGGCCCAGTGATGCCGACTAAACGTAAAGGCAAACCTGGCTTGCTGCCATTTCCATCTGCATAAGGTCTGGCAAAAAGTTGTAGTAGACTATAATAAGATAATGCTCTAATTAATCTAGCTTCGGCAATATACTTTGCACCAGCAGCATCACCAACTACAGAATTACCCTTTGAGGCCATTCCATCAATAAACACATTACATCTGTTTATAGTTAGGTAACCTTGAGACCATAATCCTTTTACAGAAGTTGCACTATTTGCAAGGTTCAAGCTCCAAACATCAGAAGCAGTAACTAAGTTTCCAGTTTCATTTATGAAATCTTCGCCTCTTATATTTCCATATGCTAAGTACCTACCTCCGTAAAAAGACCCATTTTTTAATGAGCCGTATAATGAATTTGCCTGGCTCTCAATACGAAATTGTGTATCGAAAGCATTTTCTGCTGCAACAGAAGTTTTAAGTGACGGATCCAAAAATTCCTTTTTGCAAGAACTTGTAAAAATGACTACCGAACACAAAATAGCTGTATATAAATTTCTTTTATTCATGATTCTTTTTATTTAATGTTAAAAACCTAAACTAAGTCCCATTGTATAGGTTCTTGCATTAGGGCCAGAGTTTCTATCAGAACCTTGTCCTGATGAGCTAGAGCCGTTAGAAGAAACTTCAGGATCAGGCCCTGGATAGTTTGTAATAATTGCAAGATTTTGACCAGCTACATATACGCGAAGTCTATTAATACCAGATTTGCCAAACGCCGTTTGTGGAATTGTATATCCAAAACTTAAGTTTCTTAATTTAACAAAGTCTCCTTTGAATATGTTAATATCTAAAGGAATGGTATTTCCGTAGGATACGTTATCGGTATAAACAGCTCTTGGGAAATTTGTAACATCACCAGGTTTTTGCCAACGACCTAAAACATCAACAGCATTATTCCAATAACGCTGATCATGTAAACCTGCGTTTGTACCATAAGAAACATAGAAGCCTAACTGATAAGTAAGCATAACATTTAAGTCAAATCCTTTATAACGGAATGTATTATCGAAACCACCATAGAATTTAGGGGCTGTATTCTGATACATTACCGCATCAGCTCCTTGAGTGATTGCTGGAGCAGTGGCTCCGTTATCTAAGTAAGTCCATTGTGAAGCGCCAGTTGGAACGATGTGCTGATAAGTTACAGCTCTACCAGCCTGGTTAAAGAAAATTCTTCTTCCTGTTGCTGGATCAACACCACCTGTTCTAACTACGTATAAGTAGCCAATTGAATAACCTGGTATAGAACGGTTCACATTCTCACCTGTAGCTGTAGAGCCAGTAGGTGTTACAATTTCTGTCAAACCTGGTGCGAGTGCAGTAACCTCATTTTTGTTGTATGCGATATTAAAATTACTATTCCAAGAGAAGCTTGCAGATTTTAATGGAGTTGCATTAACATTAAACTCGAAACCTTTATTGTACATTGAGCCAATATTGGTTGCAACACTAGAGGGAACTCCAGTTGAAGGTGACTGCGATACATTTAGAATTAATCCATCGATGTTGTTTTTATAATAATCAACTTCAAATTCAAGTCTTCCTTTTAAGACGCCAAAATTGATACCAACATCTGTTTTCTTACTAGTTTCCCATGTTAATTCTTTATTACCTGCTGCACTATAAATTGAAGATGCAATACCTCCGTAAAGAGCTGATCCGTAAGTAGAGAATGTTGCATAATCTCCAATACCTGAAATATTACCAACTTTACCGTAACTTCCTTTAATTTTAAAACTGCTGAAAACCTTATCTAACCCTGCTGATGCCCAGAAGTTTTCTTTAGTGATCTCCCATCCAGCTGATGCACCCCAGAAAGTTCCCTTCTTTACGCCTAATGCAGAATATTCATCCTGTCTTAAATTACCACTTAAAAAATATTTACCTGCATAGTTATAGTTTAACCTACCAAAATAAGACAACAAGTAGTTTTCACCATAAGCTGCTCCAGTTGAGTTGTTAAGCGTGTAACCTGCTTGAACAACATCGTATGCAGGATCAGTTAAGCCCTGTCTATCGATACCGTAGCCAGTTACTGTATTCCTTTGTTGCTCTTGTCCAAGTAACAAATTAAAATTGTGCTGAGAAACTTCATAGGTAGCCTGAGCTGTATTAGTCCAGGTCCAGTTTTTTCTTTTTCTAAAAGCACCTATTCCTTCTCCTAATACACCTTGACCAGGTCCATGAACAGGGTTATAAAAAATATCGTTATCGCTATTTATGTAGTCGATTCCATACATAGATTTTAAATTAAGCCATTTAAATGGTGTTAATTGAAAATATGCATTTGATTGTAAGTGATCGATCTCATTATTTTCTCTGTTTAGAGAAAGCACCTGAGCAAAATTATAGAAACCAACTTGGTTACCAGTAACAATGTTGTTCATTGGCCCAACAAATGTTGCTCCAAGGTTATATGATCCATCATTATTAAACGGTGATACGTTAGGTGCATTAACCAATGTGGTTCTTGCTATACCAGCTGTACCATAGGCCTCACCATTTAATGATCCTGAAGATATTGCTGCTAAGTTTTTTTCATTAGAGTATGAAAGTTTACCACCAATTGTAATGAACTTATTTAGCTTACTATCTACGTTAAATAAGCCATTTAGTCTTTTGAAATCATTTTTTTGATAAATACCTTGTTGATTGGTATAACCAAAGCCCATATAATATTTAGTGCTTTCTGTACCACCAGATACATTCATATTGTGATTTTGTGAAACTCCAGTACGATAGGCATAGTCATACCAGTTTGTATTAATTGGCTGGCCATCTGGACCATTCGTTAGTACAAATTTTTGAAGTTGAGAAACGCCATTGAAGGTTACGTTAACACTACCAGGGCGAATTGCATTTGCATTTGCAATAGCTTCATTTTTATAATCTGTATATTGAAAAGCATCAAGCAACTCTGGTAAACGATATGCTTTCGACCATCCAACCCAAAAATCATAATTAACAACAGGAGCCCCTGTTTTACCTCTTTTAGTAGTTACAAATACAACTCCATTTGCCGCTCTACTACCATAAATTGCGGTAGACGCCGCATCTTTCGCAATATCTATACTTTCTATATCATTGGGATTGATACTTGCCAATGGGTTGGCAGCAGAGGCAGTTAAGCCCTGATCGCCAGTCGTTGCTACTATACCATCAATTACGAAAAGTGGTTGAGAACTTAACGAGATAGAGTTCGTTCCTCGTATTCTAAATACAGGTGGAGTATTTAATAATCCTGCAGGAACAGTAATCTGAACACCAGCCGCCCTACCAGCCAAACCAGCTTCTAAACTCTGAATAGGTTTTTGAGCAATCGATGCACCGCTAACTGAAGCTGTACTTCCAGTAGTTTCTCCTCTTTTCTGAGTACCATAACCTACTACAACAACATCGGTTAATGTTTTTGAATCTGTTTCTAATGCAACATTAACAACATTTGAGGTTCCTAATGTTCTACTTTGTGCTAAAAATCCAATTGATGAAAATTCTAAAGTGCCCGCTTTAGCTGATGTTTTTAGAGAATAGCTGCCATTTGCAGTGGTAATTGTTCCACCAGTGGCGCCTTTTAGTTTAACAGTTACACCAGGTAATGGCAGACCATCTTCCTTTCCCGTAACTGTTCCTGTGATTGTTCTTTCTTGCCCGAATGCGGTGGCCGCAATAAACAGCAATATGAACAAACTCTGTAGAAGTTTTTTCATAAAAATTTAAGTTTAGTTTGATTAATTAAAAACTAATATATAAAATATTGTAATGTAATGCAATATTTACGAAAACAATGTATAGTGTTTAAGTCGACATAATTGCAAATAAATCGTTTTATGTAAAAAGGGGGTTAAAAAAAAAGGATAGACTTTTTACAGTCTATCCTTTTTAAAAAGTTAAATTGATTTAACTATGGATTTTGAGCTCCAATATTTGGATTGGCATTTATTTCGTCGCGAGGAATTAAAAATAAAAATCTCGGATCGCCTGCCGGAATTATCATAACATTGTTTACAGAAGTAGCAACGTAATTAGGAACTGCAGTTCTGTCTAATCCTAAGTTTAAACGTTTTAAATCCAGGTATCTGAAACCTTCACCCCATAATTCAACGCGGCGGTTAACAATAATCTCATCGATTAAAGCTGTTCCAACATTAACTGATTTTACAGCGGTTAAATCTCTTTTAGAAACTAATGCAAATAAAGCCGTTTGAGCTAGTGGATCCTGGCCACTTCTTGCATATGCTTCTGCTAAGATTAAATGCATTTCGGCACTTCTCATCCAAGGCACATCACCCAACGAAGGATCTCCTACAGCTTTCACTGAAAACTTTCTGCTCATGTAAGCTCTTCTTACAAAAGCTGTTGTAGGTAATGGGAAGTTGGTTGCTGTTGGAGCAGGCTCCCACATTTTTTTTCTTACATCATTAGTACCTATTAAATTGTACAATGCTGAGTTTATCATTTTTGGTGTACCTCTTTGATAGGTTGAATTTGCATTGTATGCTATCTGAGCAAAGTATGATCCGAAAGTATCGCCTTGTTCTGTAGTTGGAGAAGCACCCCACATATATTCAGATAAACCAATGTTATTAAATCCTGTTTGATAATCTGCCTGACTCATTAATGGAAATTGGTTTCCGTCAATTACTTCTTTAGCGTATTTAATCGCATTAGGATAATCCTGCATTGTTAAAGCAACTCTTGCTCTTAATCCTTTGGTAACCCAAATACCAGCATGAGTTTTATTTGGTACAGCTGTTGCATTTAATGCAATAGCTGCATCAAGATCGGCTACAATTGCAGAATAAACAGCCTCTACACTTACTCTTGGCATTCTAGTATCAGTAGACTTTAAAGGAAGTGGAACTGCAAGTTGAGTATTTGGTTTAGCAGCTGCATTATAACGCGTGCCGTAAAACTGAACCAAATAAGAATAAGAATAAGCTCTTAGAGTTAAAGCTTCAGCTTTAATTCTTGCTTTTTCTGCAGCAGTACCTTCAGCAGCATCGATGTTATCGATGATGTAATTTGCATTACCAATCATTCTGAAAAAAGTACGATAGTAATATAGATTGCTGGCAGCATTATCAGTACGGGCAGCAACATAAGTACCCTCTCCCGTTGAAGTAAACCAGGTTGCATTAGCCTGATGTACATCCTCACCCATAAAATCTATTCCCAAAAGAATACCTGCAACACCAGGTTTACCCTGAGCGTTACTGCTGGTGGTATTGGTTCTTTCAAACATGTAACGATATATACCATTTAAGGCTACACTAGCATTTGCTGCCGTAGAAAATATGGCAGTATTATCTACTTTATCAGTAGGCGTTGTTTGAAGATAGTCTTTTTTACAGCCTGCTCCCCCTAAAATCATGGAAGCAAGAATAGCTGAATAAAATATCTTTTTCATATCTTTTTGATATTAATAATTAAAATTAAAATGAAGCATTTAAACCAACACTAAGAATTCTTGCCTGAGGATAAAGGTTTGAGTTTGTACCATCGAACGACTCTGATGGGTTTAAGCCTTTTCTTTTAGAGAATAAATGTAAATTCTCTCCCGTAACAAATACTCTTGCATTACTTACATCGATTTTCTTAAGCCATGCCTGAGGCAGTGAGTAAGACAAGTTAACATTACGTATAGCTAAATAAGAAGCATCAATTAACCATCTTGTAGATGCTGCACTGATGTTTGTTGAGTTACCAAAATCTGCTCTGGGGATGCTACTTGTAGTATTTGTTTGCGTCCATGCGTTTAACAAATCTGTAGAATAAGCCGATCCATAAGAAGATGTAGTCATTAAGCCTGCATAAACACTATCGTAAAATTTACCACCAATTTGATAGTTAACCAAAACAGATAATGACAAGTTTTTATAACTGAAAGTGTTGGTAAAAGAGCCCATTAAATCAGGAATTGCAGTACCAGAACGATCAAATAAAGCATTTGATTGAGTTGTAACATATTCTACGCCATTAACTGTTCTTTTGTTTGCAGGTAAAATAGTGGTGTTATAATCCGGCACATATAATGCAGAACCATCAGCTGGGTCAACACCTGCGTATTGTCTTAACCAAAATTGATAGTAATCATAACCAACTTCTCTTCTCTTAGTACCACTAACAATAGTTGGAGTCTCAGCAGGTAACTTAGTTACTTTATTCTTAAGGACAGTCCAGTTGGTTAATAAATTCCAGCTAAAGCCTTTTGTTTTTACAATGTCAGCACCTAACATAATTTCGACACCTGTGTTGTACATTGAACCAATATTTTGGTTGATTGATGTAACTGGATCTGAAAGAGGTTGTGGAACACTAAATAATAAATTGCTAACTGTTTTTTTGAAATACTCAACCTCTCCATACAATCTTCTTTTAAATAGAGAGAATGTTGCTCCTGTATTTAAGGTATTTTGAGATTCCCATTTCAAAGCAGGATTTGCTGCAGAGATTAACAGAGAGCCTGGCTCGGTACCATTGTTCCAACCCAAATCATAAAAGGCTCTATCTAAATAGTAACCATCTAATTGGTTGTTACCAACCTGGCCATAAGAAGCTTTTAATCTTAAATCATCTAACCAAGAAACGTTTTGAAAAAAGTCTTTATTTACAGCCCAACCACCACCAACAGAGAAGAACGTTCCCCATCTTGAATCAGGTGAAAACCTTGACGAACCATCACGTCTTAATGAAGCATCCAAATAATATTTCTCTTTGTAATTATAAGTAAACTTAGAGAAATAAGATTCTATACGGTCATTATCAGCCTGGCCACCAGAACTATTAGAATTAACGAAATTTGCAAATTCAGTATTACCTTGTAAAATTATACCTGTTCTGCTTGCATTAAAAGTACGGTAGTTATAATCGTAATTTTCGTGTGCAACCAAAGCTGAAAATGCGTGATCTCCAATAGTTTTGTTATAATTTAATACTTGGTTAAACGTATATGACAAAATTGTATTATTACTTTGTGACTTGTAACCATTTTGAGTCTGTCCATCACCAACTGTTGGATTCTGATAAGTGTTACCATTGTTATTTCTCAAATCAACACTGAAAGTTGGTACAAATGTAAAGTCTTTTAAGAATTTAACTTCTACATAAGTTCTTGCACTTACCTGATTTCTTCTTGTTAAATATTCATTTAACAAAGTTTCGTAAACAACATGTCTACCTGGAGAAGCACCTGAAGGACGAGACTGTGCACCAGGCTGAAGGCCATAATCATACCATTGCGAACCCGTTAAGCTATTCATAATTGGATTTCCAGCTGCATCAAAAGCATGAACTGGATAAATAGGGCCTATACCTCTTGCAAAACTGAAAGCATTGATAAAGCTAGAACCACTTCCTGTAAATGCATCATTTGCAGTATTTGCATTTGTAAATGAACCAGAAACATTTAAACCAGTTTTTAACCACGATTTAACCTGAGAGTTTACATTTACACGGGCATTAAATCTTTGGTAATCTGATTTAATGTTAAAACCCTGATCTTTCAAATATCCCATTGACACGAAATAATCCGTTTTGTCATTTCTTCCAGATAAACTTAAGTTCGCATCAGTTCTCTTACCAGTTCTCGCCATTGCACCATACCAGTCAAAATCATCGTATAATAAAGAGGCATTTGGATTGATTTTTCCGTCTGTACCAACAATTTGGTTCCCAGGAACATTAAAAGGGTTATAAACCAAATTAGTAAATACATCAGAAGACGCTTTTGTAGAAGCTGCAGCCTCACTTAAAGCTGGAGTTGCTGTATACATTAAGTTGTTTTTAATACCTTGCCAAACTAGTGGGTAATACTCAAAAGCATTTACACGATCGTATTCAGGTATACCACGCTCAGAAAAACCCTGAACTATACTTGCTGTTACCACTGGTTTGTTTCCTTTTCCTCGTTTAGTTGTAATTAATACAACACCATTTGCTCCTCTAGCGCCATATAATGCAGAAGATGAAGCATCTTTTAATACAGAGATACTCTCAATATCGTTTTGGTTGATATCACCGATACTTCCATCATATACAGAGCCATCTAAAACATATAATGGAGTGTTAGAAGCTGAGAAAGATCCAAAACCACGGATTCTAATACCAGCAGAACTTCCTGGCTGACCATTTGAAGCCGCAACGCTAATACCAGGAGCAGATCCTTGTAAAGCAGCTGTAAGATTTGTTACTGTTCTTTTTTCTAAATCTTTAGCATTGATATTTGAAACAGACCCTGTTATGGCACCTTTTTTAGATGTACCATAAGCCACTGTAACAACAACATCCTCCAGGTTTCTCGTGTCTGATTCTAATGCAGCATTAACTGTATTAGACCCTGTTAAATTAACTGTTTTTGATGCAAAGCCAAGGAAGGCAAATTGAAGGCTTTTTGCAGATGAGGCTACTCGGATTGAGTACTTTCCATCATTCCCGGTCACAGCTACACCTTGTGCGCCAACCGCTCTTACACTAACACCCGGAATTGGAGAACCATCTTCCGTAGACGTTACTGTACCATTGATCGTTCGTTCTTGAGCTATTGCCGAAAAAGCAATAAACATCAACACGAACAAACTTTGTAAAAGTTTTTTCATGAAATTTAAATTAGTTAGTAGTTATATAGTTTGTCCCTAGTCTTGGGGGGCGAAAAATAGCAATATTATCTTAATAATCAAATTAGTAATGCAAAAAAAGGCTTTTTGTCAAGCAATTAGTGGAAAAATAAAGAATAAAAGAAAAACCCTCAAATATTTTTCAATTATTTGAGGGTTAAATCTATGTTAAGACTTAGCTATTTACTAAGGATTTTGATCGTTAGGTGTTAAAGCTTTATTTGTATTTAATTCTTGCTGAGGTATTCTCATTAAAAATTTAGGAGATCCGTCTGGCAAAACATATTCTACTGGATCGAAGTTCGGAGTACCGTGATTTCCTGCACCAGTTGGTCTATTTAAACCAGTTTTCAAACGTTTAATGTCATTATATGCAAAACCTTCACCGTATAATTCGATTCTTCTTTGCAATAAGATTTCGTTAATTAAAGCATTACCTGTACCAGTGAACGCGTAAGAAGGGTTTTTAGATTGAACTAAAGTATTTAATACCGTTAATGCATTGGTTTGATCACCAGCAATTCTAGCCGAAGCTTCTGCTTCAATTAAGAACATTTCACCTGCACGCATTAAGCAATAATCACCATTCCAGCTAGAAGGGTTTGGTTTTCTGAACTTTAAAATGGTATATATAGGATATGTACCTACTGTCGAAGTTGGCGCTTTAAAAGCTGCTTTTCTTGCATCAGCATCAGGAATCTGATCGTATAATGCTTTAGTTATTTTTTTATACGAACCTAAACCTGCATAACCAGCGGCTGTATTATCCATATGTGAAAAATATGAAGCATAAATTGTAGATTGTTCTGTAATTACCTCTAAACCCCAGATCCACTCTGTGTTAGACAGTGTAGAGAAACCTGCGTTATAAACTGTTCCTGTCATAGGTGCAATTGCAGCTCTTGCTTTTTTCGCGTAGTCTCTTGCGGCTGCCCAATCTTCCATTTGTAATGCAACACGAGCTAACATTCCTTGTGCTGTATTTACATTAATGTGAGATTTATGTGTTCTAACTTTGCCTGTTAATAAAGTTTCAGCTTGTTTTAAATCAGCAACAATTTGCGTATAAACCTGTTGAACTGTTCCACGTACTTTACCTTCAGAAGTTGGTTCTGTATATAAAGGCACGCCTGGTTTATTTTCATTGCCCTTGTAAGTTTGCTGGAAGAAGTTAACCAGATAAAAATAAGAATATGCTCTAAGTGCTAAAGCTTGTCCTTTAATATCTTCCTTTTCTGCAGTTGTTCCTGTTGCTGCATCAATGTTTGCTAAAATTCTATTTGCATTGTTAATGGTTCTGTAATAATAGTACCAAGTTCTTTCGGATCTGCTGTTATCTGTCGCAGTGGCAATTGCAGTATACTGATATTCATCATTAAACCAGCCGTAACCTAGGGCATGAACAACCATATCGTTACCCATTAAATCTGATACGATTTCAGCAGATTTTTGCCCAAAGTTACCATGATTGGTTAAACTGGTATACATCTCTCTATAAGTACCATCTAAAGCAACCTGAGCACCTTTAGTTGTCGCAAATACCGTTTCTCCTGAAACATCGCCACTAGGACTTGTAGATAAATACTCCTTTTTACAGCTGCTTAATACGACCAAGCAAACTAAAAACGGACTTAATTTTTTAAATATATTTTTCATTCTATTTATATTTTCTTTCTATAAATTAACATTTAAACCAAGCGTAAATGTACGGTAGATTGGGTAAGTGTAATCAGAAACACCAGTGATTGCACGTTGAGGGTCCATTCCTTTAACACCATCTTTTGTCCACAAATAACCATTATCTAAACTCGCAAAAACTTTTGCGCCTGTTATACCAACACTATTTGCCCAAGCCTTAGGCATTTTATAGCCCAAGCTTACATTTTTAAGGTTTACAAATGTTGCGTCATATAAAAATCTTGTTGATACACCTGATTGTGTTGCTATTGCATTTTGAAGTCTTGGTACAGTAGTAACTTGTCCTGGAGTAGTCCATCTATCTAAGATATCAGTAGACCAAGCGGTTCCATAAGTACCTGGATGCATTAAAGATGCATAATTTCCATCATAGAACTGACCACCTAATTGGAAGGTAAGCAAAAATGATAAATCAAAATTACCGTAACGGAAACTATTGGTTAAACCTCCGCTTAAATCTGGCAATGCAGATTTTGCATAATAGAAGCTACCTTGAGTAAAGTTATTCGTTGTTGTACGCTCTCCAGTTGGTCTACCACTTGCGTCTAAAACGTCTTTGAAATATAATGCATCACCATTAGCTGGGTTAACACCTGCGTATTCTTTCATCCAGAAATCGTAGATTGATTTACCAACCATTAATTTTTTGGTTCCAGAAATAATTTCTTCTTGAGGTAATTTAGTAATCGTGTTTTTAAAGTGCGTAAGGTTTAAATCGATTCTCCAATCGAATTTATCACCTCTTATTGCGTTATAACCCAATGCTAAATCGATACCTCTGTTACGCATTGTACCAGTGTTCGAAGTTATTTTGTTGATACCAGTAGATGATGGCAATGGCACATCAAATAAAAGATTATCAGAAACTTTATTATAAACTTCGATTGTACCTGTTAAACGGTTTTTGAAAAAAGCAAAATCAACACCAATGTTTGCATTTGTATTTTTTTCCCAAACTAAATCAAGATTCGGAAGTGTACTAATTGTTGCACCAGGGAAACTAGAGTTGTTATTACCAAGCGCATACAAACTTTGCCACGCAAAATAAGTATCTAAATTCTCATTTCCTTGTTGACCATAACTTGCTTTTAATTTCAATTCATCAATCCATGTAGATGATTTAAGGAAATCTTCCTGAGTTAATCTCCAACCTAAACCGAATGAATAAAAATCACCCCACTGGTTATCTTTATAGAATCTCGAAGTACCATCTCTACGGTAACTAGCCGAAGCTAAATATTTAGATTTGTATTGATAATTCGCATTTAAGAAATATCCTTCGATTCTGTGGTTATTTTCGTAAGAAGTAGATGCTTCTGCTGTAGCAGCTGGAGCTAACTCACTCGTACCAGGAAAAGGAAAACCTGTTCTGGTAGCCGAAAGGAAATTTTGTTTGAAATAATAATTCTCGTGACCAGCTAAAGCTGTAATGTTATGATCACCTAGAGTTTTACTATAAGTTAAAACCTGGTTAAACGTTACTGTTAACTGACGGTCGTTACTTTTAGTTGAACGACCAGCTACGTTGTCAGCATCTCCAAATAAAGAGTTCTGAAATCTAGTAAGATACTGATCATAGTATGTTGCAGCTAATGTTGTTTTAAATTTAAAATCTTTTAGGAAAGTAGCTTCTAAGTAAGAGTTTGCGTTAACACTCGTTGGCTTTACATTACTGTCATCTAAATCCAAAGATCCTAATAAGTTAGAGTTTGGTGCGTATGGTCTTAAACCCATTTGATTTGCCCTACCCCAGTCTAAAGTATTTCCACCATAAGTCAAATCAGGTATAAAAGCACCTGTAGCTGTTCTTTGGTAAACAGGATAAATTGGTCCCATCATACGGCTATAATAGAAAGGGTTAGATGTTGCTGTACCTGTTGCTCCATTATTTCTTTGTTTAGCAATGGATCCATCCATGTTAACACCAGCCTTAAGCCAATCTTTAACTTGTGAGTTTACATTTACTCTTGTTGTAAATCTATTGTAATCTGTAAATTTAGCAATACCGTCTTCTTTCAAGTAACCCATAGAGATAAAATAATCACTCTTATCTGAAGCACCACTTACATTGAAGTTAAAATCTTGTCTTCTACCCGTTCTGAAAAGAACTTCTGACCAATTATCATCCCATAATAAAGATGCATTTGGATTTAATTTTCCAGTTACTGGATCAACTAATTGGTTTCCTGGAACATTGTATGCATTATATACTAATCCAGTTCCGCTAGTTAATGTATTTGTAGCATTTTGACCAGCAACTGTAGGTGTTTGACCAGAAGCATTAACTAATCTATTTCTAGTTGCTTCCCACATTAATTCGTAGTAATCTTTTTCATCTACACGTTGATATTCAGGAATTCCACGAGTCATCCAGCCAGTTCTTAAAGTAGCATTAACGGCAGCTTTACCTTGTCTACCTTGCTTAGTTGTAAGCATAATTACTCCGTTTGCACCTCTCGAACCGAATAATGCAGCAGCAGCAGCATCCTTTAACACAGTTACAGTTTCAATATCATCCATAGATAATGCTTCAATAGAACCACTATATGGAGTACCATTTAATACATATAATGGGCTAGAATTTGCATTAACTGAACCTACACCACGAACGCGAATTGTTGAGCCAGAACCTGGCTGCCCTCCACCATTTGTAGCAACTAAACCTGGTACCAATCCTTCTAGAGCTCTTGTTACTGAAGTAACTTGCTGTTTTTGTAAAGATGATGTTCCAACAGTTGATTCAGATCCTGTGAAAGCAGTTTTTTTAACAGTACCGTATGGAACCTGAATAACAACCTCATCTAAAGACTTAGAATCGGTAGTTAATGCTGCATTAATAATGGCTTTATTTCCAGCACTAAATTCTACGGTTTCGTAACCTATAGAACTAAATACTAAAGTTGCATTTGAGTTTGCGGTAATTGAATATTTACCATTCGAATCAGAAACCGTTCCTTTAGTTGTGTTTTTAATCCTTACAGAAACACCTGGAATAGGGAGTTTGTCATCTGAAGATGTAACTGTACCAGTGATTGTTCGTTCTTGAGCTATTGCAGTAATTGCAACAAACATCAGCACGAACAAACTTTGTAAAAGTTTTTTCATGAAATTTAAGTTAATTATTAATTAGTTTGTGTTTTTAAAGCCGCGAATATAGTCGCCTAAAACTTTTTTTAACAAAATTTAACAAAAAAGCTTCGGCTTTATGATTAAAATATGACAAACAAGCATAAACTATTATAACATGTCTATGTTTTTAAACATTATTTTTAATTATGGTTTTATTAAACAAAAAAAAAGCATTAAAAAAGCCTGGTAACTAAAGTTACCAGGCTTTTTTAATGCTATGGAAATGAAACTATCTTTTGAAATAAAGGAATTAATTATTTCTCCCAGAAAATTTTATTGTTGAAAATATCAACCACAGGCACATTTGCGCCATTGTTGGCTAGCTCGTTTTGAGGATAAGGAATACGTAATGGTAATTTACCTGCGCTGGCATTATTTATACCTACTGGTAAATTAGTCGGAAAGCCAGTTCTACGATATTCTGTCCAAGCTTCATGACCATTAAAACCATTGTTCGCAATCCATTTTTGAGTAATAATTGCCTCAAATTGACGACCAGCAGTTGTAGCAGCAGCCCAACTTACTAATGGCTGTGTAGAATTAGTGTAGTAGGTAGTTGCAGCTGCGGCGGTTGAACCCAATGTTTTAAAAGACTCTTGAATTCCTGCCTGATAAGCCGTTTGTGCACCAGCCGCGCCACCAGGTAGATAACCTTTTAACATAGCTTCTGCCTGAAGAAAAAAGCCTTCTGCTGCCGTCATTAAATAAGCAGGCTTAGCAAATCCACTATTTGCGCTAGATGGTAAAACGCCAACACCAACTGCAGAATAATTATCTTTCTTAGTTGTTGTAGTAGCGGTTGTACCAGGATATACGCCAACATATACAGCTCCTGGAGCAACAGGCGTTACAGCAGGTCTATAAAGCAATTCAACTCTTGGATCAGCGTTTGCAAGTAAGAAATCAACAGCATATTTATTCCCTCTAGTAGCTTGATAACTTGATGTTTCAGCACCATTCACTTGAAAACCTATTGCGCCGTACAATGGATTATATTTACCAGCTTGATTAAAATATCCAGGATTTACGCCAACATTTTCTCCCGCGGCTAAAAAGGTTTTACCGGCTAAAGTAGCAAAGCCTGCAGTAACTTTTGCAGCACGAGAAGGAATTAAAGATTGTCTTAGTAACACACGTAATTTCAATGTATTAGCAAATCGAATCCATTTGTTCATAGCTGTAGTTGGGGCAGTTGTTATCGAACCGTTTCCAAAAATAATATCACTTGAAGTCGATGGATTATCACCTGTTGATGTAGTGTTAATAATTGCGATACTAGCATCGATTGTTGATAATATACCATCATAAATATCTTCTGCTTTATCATATTTTGCAGAAAGTAAATTTGTTCCCTTCAGTGCATCTGTGTAAGGAATATCGCCCCATGTATCTACTAAAATCTGAAAGTTATAGGCTTGCATAATCCTAGCAATAGCTTGAGCATTTACCTTACCATTTGCAGCTGATTGAGTTTCCACATACTTAAGATCATTCAACGCATCAGCATACAAACTTGTCCATACACCGTCATAAGTTGAAGATGTAAAAGCATAAGTTTCCTGAGGCTGGTAAAAAGCAAAATCAGGTGATTGTGCCCAATTTCCAGCCAATAAGTTGCCCAGGATATTGAAATTATTGTTTACAACTGCTCCGGTTGATGCTAATGCAGCAGGAAGAACAAGCTCAGGTGTTGTGCTTGTAGGGGTATTTGGATTATCGTTGATATCCAAAAAGTTTTTTTCACAGCCACTTACCGCAATTGCTAGCGATAAAACAGCCATTCCTTTTATGATATTTTTAATTTTCATATTCTTAATTTTTTAATACTAGAAGCTAGCACTTAAAGTGACACCAAATGTACGTGTAGAAGGTATGCTTGTGAACTCTCTTCCTTGTGAGTTGTTTGTTCCAAAAATACTTGCCTCTGGATCGATGTATCTGTTGGATTTTGGTGTCCATAATAAAATATTTGCACCAGATATCGCTACACTTGCTCTACCAAAAGGAGTTTTATTGAGAAGATTAGCTGGCAATCTATATGTTAGTGAAATATCTCTCAACTTTAGAAACGCTGCATCTATGATATTAGATTCTGCAATTTGGGCATAATTGCCATACCAGAAATCATAACTTCCACTACGTGTTTTTACCGACGTGTTCGGAATATAAATTCCAGAATTTGCTGGAGATTCAATTACCGAATTAGGATAAATAAAAGGTTGACGACCATATTCTACGGTTTCTAAACTAGATCCAGTAAATGTTAACTGGCTTTTTGTACCAGAGAAAAGAACATTTCCTGATCTGAAATCTAAAGTAGTAGAAAGAGAGAAGGCTTTATAAGAGATTGTATTGTTAAATCCTAAAATATGTTTAGGGTTAACTTCACCTAAATTTCTTAGAGTTGGATCTTTTCTGATAAATCCAGTTGCCGCATCTACTACAACTCTACCCTGACCATCTCTTAAATAGGCACCGCCCACTAAAGAAATTGGTTGACCAACGATAGCAGTTGGAACAGGATCTCCACCACCTAAAGATAGTTGTCTTGAATCTTGATATAAAGATTCAACAACGTTCTTGTTATGCGTATAAGTAAAACTAAAGTTCCAAGAAAAACCATCACGGTTGGCAAAAGGATTTCCTTTTAATGCAACCTCGATACCTTTATTAGTAACTAATCCTGCGTTTACTGTAGCTGCAGTATATCCTGTTGATGAAGCAACACCTATATTAATAATCTGCCCATCAGTTTTTGTATCGTAATATGTAAAATCTAATCCTAATTTATCTTTCAAGAAAGATAATTCAGCTCCAACTTCAAATGCTTTCGTAAATTCTGGCTTAAGATTTGGATTTGGAGTAGTGTTGGAAAGACTAAATGCTGCTAATGAACTGTAAGGGAAATTAGTCGCTGGGCCAAATGTAGGCTGTAAGCTATATGCACTAGCATCCGATCCTACCTTTGAATAACTTGCTCTAAGTTTAGCATAAGACAAGATATTATTATCTTTTAAAGCGTCAAATGCAGTTGTTGGAATAAAACTTAAGTTAACAGAAGGATAGAAATAAGAATTATTGTCTTTAGGAAGTGTAGAAGAAATATCATTTCTTAATGTTCCGTTTAAGTAAATAAAATTTTTATATCCAACAGTTAAATCTCCCGCCCAACCTATTAAACGTTTTTTGTTAATACTCTCACTTCCACCTAACTCACCAACTCTGTTTGAAAGATTAAAAAAGCCTGGAGTAGAAAGTGCACTAGCGGAAGCTGTTAAGTTACGAGTATCTACCTGTCGAACGTTATTTAATAAAATTAACGTTGCGTCAAAATCTTTATTGATGTTTCTTTTGAAAGTTAACAATAAATCAGAGTTCATAATTCTATTAGAAAAAGCATTCTCTGTAATTGCTCCTGGAGTTGCTGTTGGTCTTTGACCAGCACCAAAAGTTGTTTTTTCAAATGTAGACTTTGTTCTGCTTGAAGCATAATCAGTACCTAATCTCCAGGTCACGTTCAACCATTTTGTTGGGTCATATCCCATTTGAAAGCTACCTAAAAACCTATCTAAATTGTCATTATATCTATTGTTTGCAATGTTATAGTAAGGATTTGGCTGATAACCATTAAAATAACCTTGAGTTGTTGCAAACTCATAATTTTTCCAGTCTTTGAAATCTTCAAGGTTAATCTGACGACTTGTATTTAATACAGCGTCCATAACACTATTATTTCCCTGACCAACAAATGAAGTATTTGTTAGGTTTTTATTATAGCTAATATTTGCACTCACGTTAAAGTTATTAGCCAATTTTTGAGAACCAGATAACTTAAAGGTATTTCGTCTGAATTTATCACCAGGAACTACACCTTTAACCTCATTATCAGATAAAGAAGCATAAAATGACCCTTTTTCACTTCCGCCTTGAAATGAAACTGAGTTTTGGAAGTTAGTACCAGTATCAAAGAAATTTTTAATGTTATTTGTGACTGCACTATAAGGAATCATTAATGTATGACCATTAGCTAATGTTGGACCTGATTGTACTATAGACCCGTCTAATCTAGGACCCCAGTTCGTATTTTCAATCGGATCATATTCCGTTACAGAAACGCCATTAACAATACCTGTTTCATATCCTGAACCATATTCATTTTGAACTTCAGGTAGTTTTTGAACATTATCTATTTGAAATGTCGAAACAACATTAATTTCAAGTTTTTTATTGCGAGAAGCAGCGTCTTTACCTGTTTTAGTTGTGATAATAATCGCTCCATTAACACCTTGCGAGCCGTATAATGCGGCAGCATTTGCACCTTTCAAAACAGTAACCGACTCAATATCATCAGGATTAATATCCCCTACTCGGTTACCAACGTCAACCTGATTGGATGATGAAGATGATGGCTGTCTAGCACTATTATCAATTGGAACTCCATCGATAACGAATAAAGGTTGCTGCTCACCTTGTAGTGATCTTACACCCCTCATCGTAATTCTTGTAGCGGTATTAACACCTCCACTAGAACGTCCAATTTGGACACCAGCAGTTTTACCTGTTAAACCATTTATTAAGTTTGTTTGTCTTCCGTTGGTTAAATCCTTAGCTTTAACAACGTCAGCAGAATACCCTAATGATGCCTTGTCTTTCTCAATGCCTACAGCTGTAACGACAACTTCATTTAGAATTTTTGTATCACTTGTCAATGCCAAGTTAATGACTCTCAATGATCCAATAATTTTAGTTTGTGAGATAAAGCCCAAAGAGCTGAATTCTAAAGATGTTGCTGTAGATGGAACTGACACGGAGTATTTCCCGTCTGCTCCTGTAATTGTACCGCCTGTAGCACCTTTAATTTTTACGGTTACGCCTGGAATCGGAAGATTATCATCCGATGAAGTAACCGTACCAGTGATTGTTCGATCTTGTGCCATTGCCGCTACAGCAACGAACATAAGTATGAACAAACTTTGTAGAAGTTTTTTCATAATGTTGAAAATAGGTTAGTTAATGATAGTTATTAAGACGCTAAAGTATAGTTAGTTGACTGAAACACCAAATTTATTTTTAACAATTTTTAACATTTAACATTTCGTATTAGAAAAAAGGCTCTTAGCACCTGGTTTTTATCGAGTCGAATTCTCCAAATAAAATTTTACCTCAGTCTAGATATTCAATCAAAAAAGGCGGTTTTCGAATAGAAAACCGCCTTTTTATTTAGACTTTTTTTTAAAAATCATTAAATCATCGAAATTAATTCAAGCTTAAAATTCTAATGCTTAGCTAAAATTGAGTGTCTATCTTTGAGAATCAACTAAAAAATCAGTTAAACTCTTATAGAAGATTTTTTTGAGTTTTACGTAAAAAGAATAGGTTTTAAATTTTAAAGACCATCATAAATTTTTACTAATAGCTACAAAATATTACATTTCCGAATAAGGTTTTACCATTTTCCCAGAAATTTCTAAATAATGGGTCGTTTGCCAAATACACAATATTCCCTCTGCCCGAATCCTGAACACCAATAACTAAGCCTGTTTTTAATTCTTCCCGCACTTTTTTACCTACAATTCCAGCCATCAGGCTTTTATCTCTAAATTGCCCTACATTCCATCCTTTAATTAATGGCTCATATATTTTGCGGTCTGTTTTAAGTGTGTAGTACGATTTGCCAATGCCGTATGAGAACGGATGAGAAGGATCCAAGTTAATCCTATATATTGCGCCTGGAATGGTATTTTCATAATCATCTCTATCCTTATCTTTAAAGAGTAATTTACTGGCTTCAGGTTTTTCATCCTTTTTTACAGCTACTTCTTTCTTTTTTATATCGAAGCCCTTTTTATCTAAAACACTT
>Ga0308159_1002517_pt1 | contig 20958 bp, 20 predicted proteins | sample PhyCR1_FD_201040 | JGI IMG/M metagenome (GOLD analysis project Ga0308159, IMG submission 201040) | Phyllosphere microbial communities from UC Gill Tract Community Farm, Albany, California, United States - DLSLC.R1 | ecosystem: Host-associated > Plants > Phyllosphere > Unclassified | place: USA... | reverse complement strand
GGGCGTGGGAGCGCAGCGACCGTCTGGCGCAGCCAGACACAGCGGACGTAGGTGCAGCGAAGCAAACCGTAGCCGCTGCGCCCGGATCAGTCCCGGAGCGAAGGAACCCGAGCCAGCGAGGGCCGAACGCAGGAGCAAAGCCTTTTGGTTCCTTTTTGGCGTCTGAAAAAGGGACTCGCCGTAAGGGCGAAACCGCCACCAGCATCACCCAAAAAAACGGATATTCACCCAAAAACCCAAGAGCCTGGTCGGCCCAGAGGCCGCCAAGGATCAAGCCTCCCGACGAACCCGGAACCAGGCCGCATACAACGCCGGCAAAAACAACAGCGTCAACGCCGTCGCAACAATCAACCCACCCATGATCGCCACCGCCATCGGCCCGAAAAACACGCTGCGCGACAACGGAATCATCGCCAGCACCGCCGCCAGCGCCGTCAATACAATCGGCCGGAACCGCCGCACCGTCGCCTCGATAATTGCCTGCCACGGCTTGAGCCCAGAGGCGATATCCTGCTCGATCTGATCCACCAGAATCACCGAATTGCGCATGATCATCCCCGACAACGCAATTGTCCCCAGCATCGCCACAAAGCCGAATGGCTGGCGGAACACCATGAGGAACAACGTCACCCCGATCAACCCCAGCGGCGCCGTGAGAAACACCATCGCCGTGCGCGAGAAACTGCGCAACTGCACCATCAACAACGTCAGCACCACCACGATGAACATCGGCACCCCGGCATTCACCGAAGCCTGCCCGCGCTGGGAATCCTCCACCGTGCCACCGACATCCAGCAGATAGCCATCCGGCAATTCGGCGCGAATCGAATCCAGCGTCGGCATGATCTGCTTGACCAACGTCGCCGGCTGCTCCTTGCCGTAGATATCCGCCCGCACGGTCACGTTCGGCAGACGATTGCGGTGCCAGATGATCCCCTCCTCGAAGCCATATTCCAGCGTGGCAATCTGCGACAGCGCGACGCTGCGGCCGTTATCGGTCGGCACCGCCAGACTCGGCAACAGCGTCAACTCGGTGCGCTCATGCACCGTGCCGCGCAGGAGGATTTCGATCAATTCGTTATCTTCGCGGTACTGACTGACGCTCGATCCGGTCAACGAACTCTGCAGGAATTTCGCCAGATTCGCCGTGCTCACGCCCAGTGCTCGTGCACGCTCCTGATCGATATTCAAGTAAACGACTTTGCTCGGCTCCTCCCAATCCAGGTGCACATTGACCACATGCGGATTTTCGCGAACCTTGGCCGCGACCTTGCGTGCCAGCGCGCGGACCTCTTCGATGTGCTCGCCGGTCACACGGAACTGCACCGGGTAGCCAACCGGCGGACCGTTTTCCAGACGCGTAACCCGCGAGCGCAGCGTCGGGAATTGCTCGTTGAGGGTGTCGATCAACCATGTGCGCAGCGTCTCGCGCTCCTCGATGGTCTTCGCCAACACCACAAACTGCGCGAAGCTCGCTGCCGGCAGTTGCTGATCGAGCGGCAGATAGAAGCGCGGTGAACCGGTGCCGACATACGCCACATAATTGTCGATACCGGCGTGTTGCTTGAGCAGCGCTTCGAGACGTTTGACCTCACTGGTGGTGTTCGCCAACGACACGCCTTCGGCCAGTTTCAGATCGACCATCAGCTCCAGTCGATTGGAGGCCGGGAAGAACTGTTGCGGGACGAAGCGAAACAGCATCACCGAGGCAATGAACAGCCCGACGGTCAGCACGATTACGGTTTTGCGGTGCGCCACACACCATTCCACCAAGCGCCGGACCTGCTGATAGAACGGCGTGCCGTACGGGTCCGGCTGACCGTCGCTGGTGCCATGCTTGGCTGCGTGAATTTTCGCCAGATCCGGCAGGAGTTTTTCCCCCAGGTACGGCACAAACATCACCGCCGCCACCCACGACGCGAGCAGCGCAATGGTCACCACCTGGAAGATCGAACGGGTGTATTCGCCGGTGCCGGATTGCGCCGTGGCAATCGGCAGAAACCCGGCAGCGGTGATCAAGGTGCCGGTAAGCATCGGGAACGCGGTGCTGGTCCAGGCGTAACTCGCCGCGCGGATGCGATCAAAGCCCTGTTCCATTTTGATCGCCATCATTTCCACCGCGATGATCGCATCGTCGACCAGCAGCCCCAACGCCAGCACCAGCGCACCGAGGGAAATCTTGTGCAGGCCGATGCCCAGGTAATACATGCAGGCGAAGGTCATCGCCAACACCAGCGGAATGGTCAGCGCCACGACCATGCCGGTGCGTACGCCGAGGGAGAAAAAACTCACCAGCAATACGATTGCCAGCGCTTCGACCAGTACCTGGACAAACTCGCCGACGCCGGTTTTAACCGCTGCCGGTTGATCGGATACCTTGCGCAGTTGCATGCCAGCCGGGAGGTTTTTCTGCAGTCGCGAGAATTCGACTTCCAGCGCTTTACCAAGCACCAGAATGTCGCCGCCGTCCTTCATCGCCACCGCCAGACCGATCGCGTCGTCGCCCATGAAACGCATGCGCGGCGCCGGTGGATCACTGAAACCGCGTCGCACATCAGCGATATCGGCGATGCGGAACGTACGATCAGCGACACGGATCGGAAAGTTCTTTATCTCATCGACTGTCTGAAAATTTCCCGAGACCCGCAGCTGCAAACGCTCGGTGCCGGTTTCGAAGAAGCCCGCCGTGGAAACCGCGTTCTGCTCTTCCAGCGCTTGCTGCACCGCGGCCAACGGCAGGCCGAGGGTCGCCAGTTTGACGTTGGACAGCTCGACCCAGATCTTCTCGTCCTGCAGGCCGAGCAGTTCAACCTTGCCGACATCCTTGACCCGTTGCAGCTGGATCTGGATGCGATCGGCGTAATCCTTGAGCACCGCGTAATCGAAACCGTCGCCGGTCAACGCATAGATATTGCCGAACGTGGTACCGAACTCGTCGTTGAAAAACGGCCCTTGAATGCCCGGCGGCAAGGTCTGGCGGATATCGCCGACTTTCTTGCGCAACTGATACCAGAGATCGGGAATGTCCTTGGAATGCATCGAATCGCGGGCGATGAAGGTGACCTGCGATTCGCCGGGCCGGGAGAACGACATGATGCGTTCGTACTCGCCGGTTTCCATCAGCTTCTTTTCGATGCGTTCGGTGACCTGCCGTGAAACTTCCTGCGCCGTCGCGCCGGGCCAGCGGGTCTGGATGACCATGGCCTTGAAGGTGAACGGAGGATCTTCGCTCTGGCCCAGCTTGGTGTAGGACAACGCGCCAACAACGGCGAGCAAAAGCATCAGGAACAGTACGATCTGGCGATTACGCAGCGCCCATTCGGAGAGGTTGAAGCGCATCGGGGCTTACTCCTTGTTCGCCAGATTGACCACGCGGTTGGAGCGATCCACCGGCCGAACCTGCTGGCCTTCGAGCAGCACATGCACCCCGGCGGCCACCACCCAGTCGCTGGCGCTCAAGCCTTCGAACACCGGTACGGTTTTTTCACCGAACGGGCCGACGCGCACCGGAGTTTTCTTCAAGGTGTTGTTGGCGTTGACGACCCAGACGTAGGTCGCGCCGTTTTCGGCGGTGAGGGCTGACAGCGGCACGGACAAGGACACGCTGTCGGCAGATTGCACGAATACCCGCGCGCTCTGGCCCAGTTCCGCCGGAACTTTGCCGCTGGTAAAGGAGATCCGTGCGGCGAAGGTGCGCGAGCGCGGATCGGCCGCTGGCGACAATTCGCGGATCTGCCCGGCAAAGCGCTGGTTCTGCTGGGTCCACAATTCGACGGTGACCGGCTGGCCGACCTTGAAGCGGCCGAAGCTTTGCTCCGGCAGGCTGATCAACACTTCCCGCTCGCCATCGGTAGCGAGGGTGAACACGGTTTGCCCGGCAGCGACCACTTGCCCGACTTCCACCGAACGCTTGGCCACCACGCCATCCTGCGGCGCGCGCAGTACTGCGTAGCTGGCCTGGTTGGTCGACACGTTGAATTCAGCTTTGATTTGTTTAAGGCGTGCTTCGCCGGAGCGGTAGAGATTTTCGGCGTTGTCGTAGGCCGAGCGGCTGACCATCTGCCGCTCCATCAGGGTCTTGTAGCGATCCCGCTCGGCACGCACCAGATTCAGATTGGCTTCCGCGGCAGCGACCTGGGCGCGCGTGGCTTCCAGTTGCAGGCGTACATCCTGCGGATCGAGTTCGGCTAACGGCTGATCAGCCTTCACTCGCTGACCTTCATCGACCAGTCGTCGGCTGACCTTGCCGCCAATACGGAACGCCAGATCGGGCTCGTAACGCGCGCGAACTTCACCCGGATAGCTTTCCATCGCCTGCGCCGAAGGCTCTGGCTGCACCACCATGGCCGGTCGCACGCTGACTTGCGTCACCTCTTCCTGACCGCACGCCGACAACAGAAACGCCAGACTCGCTGGCAGTGCAAAGGACAACGCATGGCGGAACATGGTGACGGACCTTTCGCTAATGGTGCTTGGAATATTTATACTGGCCGGTATGGTATTAATAGCAAACTCACCAGTCCAGTATTAAAAGCGAAGAATGTCGAACAATCTTGCAGCTCCAAACGGCCCGGGCCGCCCCAAGGATCTGGCTAAACGCCAGGCCATCCTCGACGCGGCGAAAACCCTCTTCCTCACCCATGGTTACGCCAACACCAGCATGGACGCGGTGGCCAGCGAGGCCGGCGTGTCAAAGCTGACGGTCTACAGCCATTTCAACGACAAGGAGACGTTGTTCTCCGCCGCGGTGGTAGCCAAATGCGAAGAACAATTGCCGCCGTTGTTCTTCGAATTGCCGGAAGGCATCTCCGTGGAAAATGTGTTGCTGAACATTGCCCGGGGGTTCCATCAACTGATCAACAGTGAGGAATCGGTGAATCTGCACCGGCTGATCATGGCGCTGGGCAGTCAGGACCCGAATCTGTCGCTGATCTTTTTCCAGGCCGGCCCCGAGCGCATGGTGCAGGGCATGGAGCGACTGTTGACGCGTATCCACGAGACCGGCGCGCTGAACATCGATCTGCCGCGCAATGCCGCCGAGCATTTCTTTTGCCTGATCAAGGGTGCAGGGAATTTTCGGCTGTTGTTTGGCTGTGGTGAGCCGTTGAGCGAAGAGGCTTCAGAACGCCATATTCAGGAAGTAGTGGCTTTGTTTATGCGCGCTTATCGACCCTGATTTCTGCGGTGTCGGCACAGCCGCCATCGCTGGCAAGCCAGCTCCCACAAGGATTTGGGTGTGATCACAAACTGTGTACACACCACCGAACCCTGTGGGAGCTGGCTTGCCAGCGATTGGCGCGACTCGGTTTTAAGGTTTTAGCGCTTTCTTCGGGTAAATGTCATACCGGCTCGATTTGCCATCCAGCGCATGGCTCGGTTTCGGTCCCTCGATGCACGGCGCCTTGCGCGGGCGCTTGACCACTACCCGGTGCGTGGCCAACGCCAACGCGGCTTCGAGCAAGGCTGGTGCATCCGGGTCATCGCCGACCAGGGGCCGGAACAGGCGCATTTCCTTTTTCACCAACGCGGTCTTCTCACGATGCGGAAACATCGGGTCGAGATAGATCACCTGCGGCGGCTCGCCTTGCCAATTGCGCATGACCTCGATGGAGTTGCCCTTGAGCAGCTTCATCCGCGCCACGATCGGCGCTACGTCGAAATCCTCCGCCGCCCGCGCCAGGCCATCTTCCAGCAGCGCGCCAATCAACGGCTGGCGTTCGATCAGGCTCATTTCACAGCCGAGGCTGGCCAGCACGAACGCATCCTTGCCCAGCCCCGCCGTGGCATCCAGCACGCGCGGGCGCACGCCTTGGGCGATGCCGACCGCTTTGGCGATCATCTGCCCGCTGCCGCCCCCGTACAAACGCCGATGCGCCGCGCCGCCCTCGACAAAGTCGACCCGCACCGGCCCCGGTGCGTCCGGGCCGAGCTGTTGCAGCTGCAAACCCTGCTCGCCGACCTGCAAAGCGAACTCGCCGTCAGCCTCGGCCAGCGGCAGGCCGAGACGTTCGGCCCATTGCTCGGCTTGTGCTTGAAACGTCGCGGCGAGGGCCTGGACATGGATGCGGCAGGCCGCAGGTGACTCGATCATGAAAAAACGCTCAAAAAAGTTAAGGATCGACAAAAGCCGCCGATAAACCATTCAACGCGCATTTTGCCAGAGCTGAGCGTCAACCGAAAAAAATGTCAGGCATTCTTCCCACATCGATTGGCTACATCTCGCCCCATGGCGATTTCAGCCGTCATAACACTCAAGCGCTGAGCGGCGTCACTCACCTGTGGCAGGATTTCTTTGCCCAGGCGCTGGCTGAACAGTCGAGTGAAGTGGTGCCAGCCTGCGGCACGTTCCCAGCGGTTGACCTGAACAGCCCGCAAGAGCCAACCATCGGCAGCGAACTGCACGCGCACATCGTCAGCCAGCGCGAGTGCGATGTGGTCGAAACCCAAGTGCGTCCGCCGGAGCCGCTGTTCCTGCCGATTGCCGAGTTCGAAATGGAATTGCTCGACAAGCCGTTCCCACCGTTCCCGCCGGAAGAACTCAAAGCCCAGCAAGAGCAGCAGGATTTCGACAGCAGCTGGGTCCGCCCGATCGTGATCAACAACGGTCAGCCAATGCCAGAACCTGGCCCGGCACCACAGAAGAAGCCGCTGTACCTGCCGATTGCCGAGTTCGACCTCGATCTGCTGCAAAAACCTTATCCGCCGTTCCCGCCGGAAGAAATTGTCGAGCAGCAAAAAGCCCTGGACTTCGATAACGGCTGGGCACGCCCGATCGTTCTGCAGAACCTGCGCCTCGCCGCGTAAACCTCAGCGACACACGCTCCAGCGCCCGACATCGACGTGAAAGTGATTGCGATGGGCTGCGTTGTAATCCGGACTCAACACCACACTGAACGCTTCGCAGGCGCCGTCACGCACCTGACGCAGGAACCGTGCGTCCTGATTGTCCTTGGGCCAATCCTTGAGCACGCTGATGCTGCGCCCGTCAGCCAGACGAAAACCGGCGATATCCAGCGCATCGGCGCTGGCGTGACGGCTTAGCGCCCCGCTCTCACGGTTATAGACATTGCGGCAGGCGAAGCTGCCAAGGTGATCGAGACGCGCGACCTTCTGGCCGTAAACGGCTTGGGCGGCCGGTTGCAGGGAATGATGTTCGAACATCGCGTAAGCCACCGCCAACGGGCAACTGGCGAGGAAACTGCTACTCAGCGCGGTCTCACCACCCTGTACGCGCAGCGCGCCAATCAACGGGCACTTGGCGCCGGGGCTGTCGGATTGCGGTGAAACGCGCAGATCCGAACTGCTCAGGGCCTGGGCACAAAGTGCCGGATCACTGCGCAGACGCATCAGCTTGTAACCAGTCAACCAATTGGGCGGGGCTTTGATGTCCAGCGGCGCCCACGGATTCCACTGCGCCGGCACGTCCAGCCAGCCACGCCAGACGCTGACCGCAGCTGCGCCCAGTGCCAACAGAATGAACCAGAAAATCCAGCGCCCCATGCTCAGCCTTTGAACAATTGATTGGCCTTGGCGTACGGCATCGATTGCGATGTGAAGCCAAAGGTGCCCGACTGCTGGATTTCCTCAGCGGCGCGGAAAAACTCGCCAAACGCCGCCAGCGCCAAGGCCGAACCGGTGCTGACCCGCCGCACGCCCATGTCCTGCAATTGCTGCACGGTCAGTTTCAAGCCGCCGGACATCAGCATATTCACCGGTTTCGGCGCCACCGCCCGGACCACCGCCAGCACTTCTTCGGCAGTGCGCAAACCCGGCGCGTACAACACGTCAGCGCCCGCTTCGGCGAATGCCTGCAGGCGGCGGATGGTGTCGTTGATATCGGGATTGCCGTGCAGGTAGTTTTCCGCGCGGGCAGTCAGAAGGAAGGGAAACGCTAGCGTGCGCACCGCCGCGACTGCGGCCTCAATGCGCGCTACGGCGTGTTCAAAACAGTAGATCGGCGAGTCCGCGCGGCCAGTGGCATCTTCGATCGAACCACCCACGGCACCGGCTTCGGCGGCGCGCAGCAGGCTCTTGGCACACTCGGCCGGGTCATCGGCAAAACCGTTTTCCAGATCCACTGCCACCGGCAGATCCGTTGCCCCGACGATGGCGCGAACATTGGCCAGGGTCTCGTCCAGGCTCAACGCGCCGTCGGCTTTGCCTTGCGAAAACGCATAACCGGCACTGGTGGTTGCCAGGGCCTGATAGCCGAGGCTGGCGAGCATCTTCGCCGAGCCGGCGTCCCACGGATTGGGAATCACAAAAGTCCCCGGTTGTTCGTGCAGGGCTTTGAAGGCAACGGCTTTTCGGGCTTGTTCTTTGTGGGTTGAAGCGTCCATCGGCAGGCTCCGGGCGGGAAAATACAGACGCCTCAGAGCAGGCCAAGTTGCTCGGCGGCGGGTTCTCTGTATAGCTCAGGCAGCGCTGGCAAGCCAGGCAAACGCTGCATCAATTGCGTGTGAAAACGTTGCGCCAGCTTCGCCGCCAGCAGGTTGTCAGCGGTGTGCAGGAAGATATACGGCGTGCGCCCTTCTTCGATCCACTCGGCGATCTTGCTCACCCACGGCAGCAGAAACGGGTCGTTAGCCTCAAGCTCCGGATGGCCGATGAAGCGCACCTGCGGGAACTGGGTAAACGCCGCCGGACGCGTCGGCACTCGCGGTTTTTTTGATTGTGCGTGGATCACCGACGACTCGGTCGACAGGCAGCTGAACAGCGCACGCGGATCAAGGCAGATGCGCTCGACACCACGATCGAGCAGCAGACGATTGAGCAAGCGCTCACTCTCGCCCTTGGCGAAAAACTGCTCGTTGCGCACTTCCACCGCCAACGGGCAATCCAGTGCATCGATGAACGCTGCCAGTTCCGGCAGTCGCTGCGGGGTGACGCTTTTCGACAGTTGCAGCCACAGCGGCGACACCCGTTGACCGAGCGGCTTGAGTAACTGCAGGAAGGTTTCGGCGGCGGTCAATTGATCGCGCAAGTCACCACTGTGGCTGATGTCGCCGGGGAACTTGGCGGTGAAGCGAAAGTGTTCGGGCATTATCTCGGCCCAACGCTGCACGGTGGCGGGCGATGGGCTGGCGTAGAAGGTGGTATTGCCTTCGACCGCATTGAACACTTGGGAATAGAGACCGAGAAAGTCGGAGGTTTTTGCGTCTACCGGATACAGATACTCGCGCCAGGCGTTTTCGCTCCAGGACGGGCATCCAAGGTAGTAAGGCAGATCCATCAGATATACAGATCGAGACCCAGCACGTCGGCATCCCAATCGACAAAACCGGCGGTGCTCAGGTAACTGGCCAAGGCCATCGCTACGCTTTTGCTCATCGCGCGGTGGTAGATCATGTCTTGCTGACGGGCAGGCAGATTGCTCAGGCGTTGCGCAGTGGCTTTGGCAGCAGCACGGGCCGCCAGTTGCTCTTCAGTCGGAAACTCCAGCTCGCCGTCGATATCGTCGAGGGATTCATCAACCGTCACAGGGCCTTTGCGAGGCTTGCGCTTGATGGGATAGGACTGAGAGGAAACGCCGTCTATACGCATAATTTCATGCTCGGTATCAATGATGGCAATTTAGCGGCACCTGACCGACTTAGCAAACTGCCGAGTGATAACTAGAACACATAAAGCGCAAAAGGTTTTAAACGAGGGGAAAAAACTGACGATTGGCGATATTTCGATGTGACTTATTTCGCTTTGGTAGCGAGTTGCTCGCGAAGGCGCCGTGTCAGACAAATTTCCTTATCTGAACCACCGCTTCGCGAGCAGGCTCGCTCCTACAGGGGGAGGCGTGGTGTCAGCGGGCTTTGGGGGTGGCGACTTTGTCGCGCAGGTAGACCGGTTGCGCGTCGTCCGCCGGGATCGACTCACCGCGCGCCCAGGCGAAACGTGCCAGGGTCAGCAAGTCCTCAGCGTGCGGCAGCATGCCGGCATCGGCGCCGGTCAGGTTGACCGCAATGCGCTCGCCGTAGCCCCAACCGGTGCCCGCACCGAACCATTCGCCACTGGCGTCGGCCGGCAGCGCTGCGACTTCCGGTGGCAGCACGGCTTCGGCGCCGACCAGACGCATCTCACCTGCCGTCTCGCGATAGCAGCCCCAATAGACTTCGTCCATGCGCGCATCGATGGCCGCCGCAACCTGACTCACGCCATGTTCACGTAACGCACGTTGGGCCAGCACTGCCAGATTGGACACCGGCAACACCGGACGATCCAGCGCAAACGCCAGCCCCTGCACCACGCCGATGGCAATCCGCACACCGGTGAATGCACCCGGCCCGCGACCGAACGCGATGGCGTCGACCGCTTGCAGCGTAGTGCCAGCATCCGCCAGCAACTGCTGGATCATCGGCAGCAACTTTTGCGCATGCAGGCGCGGGATCACCTCGTAATGGCTCGTCACCTTGCCGTCGTGCAGCAAGGCAACGGAGCAAGCTTCAGTCGCGGTGTCCAGGGCCAGCAAGGTACTCATCGATGTTTCCAGAACAGGGGTGGGGAAAAAAAGGTGCGTCAGTATAAACAACTACGGCCCGCAAGCGGGCCGTGGATGATGCAGCGGTTCGGACTTTTCAGCTCAGCGCCGCGAGGACCTTGGCGGTGATCGCATCGACCGAACCGACGCCAGGAATGTGGCTGTACTTCGGCTTGCCACCATTCTTCGCGGAAAGGTTCTGATAGAACTCCACCAGCGGCTTGGTCTGCGAGTGGTAGACCGACAGGCGATGACGCACGGTTTCTTCGGTGTCGTCCTTGCGCTGCACCAGTTCTTCGCCGGTGATGTCGTCTTTGCCAGCCAGTTTCGGCGGGTTGTAGACGATGTGGTAAACGCGGCCGCTGGCTTCGTGAACACGACGGCCAGCGATGCGCTGAACGATTTCTTCGTCTTCAACGGCGATTTCGACCACGGCGTCCAGCTCGACACCGGCAGTCACCAGCGCTTCAGCCTGCGGAATGGTGCGCGGGAAGCCGTCGAACAGGAAACCGTTGGCGCAGTCAGGCTGGGCGATGCGGTCCTTGACCAGGGCGATGATCAGGTCATCCGACACCAGGCCGCCGGCATCCATGATGCTCTTGGCTTGAACGCCCAGTGGTGTACCGGCCTTGACCGCTGCGCGCAGCATGTCGCCGGTGGAAATTTGTGGAATGCCGAATTTCTCGGTGATGAACTTAGCCTGAGTACCTTTACCGGCCCCGGGAGCTCCCAGCAGAATGACGCGCATTAGATGTGCTCCTCAATTTTTTTATAAAAAGCTTTTACAAAACAAAGGATTCGCCGCTTGGGACGAATCCTGAAAAATACGGGTCGTGGCCGCACAAACGGCCAAAGGCTGATCAAGATACACAGCAGGCTGCGCCCACACAAGACGCCAAAAGTCGGAGAAACCGACGCCCGCCGCGACCTTGCGACGCGGTAACCCAAGTCGCAACCCCAACATGAACTGTCGCCTGGCGGCACTTTCCCCGCTCACGCACAGCGGCATCCGGCAGCGATTACTCGATGCCGCATGCCCCGTTGCAAACGTTAGCCGGTATTTCGCAAACCGGCCGCAATCCCCGCCACAGACACCAGCAGCGCCTGTTCCACCGGGCTGCCCTGCTCGACCTCCTGCTGCCGCGAACGCGCCAGCAATTCAGCCTGCAATAGATGCAGCGGGTCGAGATAGGTGTTGCGCAGACGGATGAATTCCAGGGTGTCAGGGCTGTGCGCGAGCAGCTGCGACTGGCCGGTCAGGCCGAGCACCACGGCGCACGCCTGCGACAATAGGTCGCGTAACTGCGCGCCCAGCGGCAGCAGTTCCGGCTCGACCAGACGCTCATCGTAAGACAGCGCGATATCGGCGTCTGCCTTGGCCAGCACCATCTCCAGCATGTCGATGCGCGTGCGAAAGAACGGCCATTGCTCGCGCATCTGCCCGAGCAACGCGCCTTCGCCCCGCTCCAGCGCCTTGCTCAGCGCCGACTCCCAGCCGAGCCACGCCGGCAGCATCAGTCGGGTTTGCGTCCAGCCGAAGATCCACGGGATCGCGCGCAGGCTCTCGATGCCGCCGGCACGGCGCTTGGCCGGACGACTGCCGAGCGGCAGGCGCCCCAGTTCCTGCTCCGGCGTGGACTGGCGGAAGTATTCGACGAATTGCGGATTCTCGCGCACCACCTGGCGGTAAGCGCTGACGCCGTCCGCCGCCAGTTCGTCCATCAGGTGCCGCCATTCAGGCGTTGGCGGCGGCGGTGGCAGCAATGTCGCTTCGAGCACCGCCGCCAGATACAGATTGAGGTTCTGCTCGGCGATGTCCGGCAGGCCAAATTTGAAACGAATCATTTCGCCCTGCTCGGTGGTGCGGAACCGCCCCGCCACCGAACCCGGTGGCTGCGACAGAATCGCCGCGTGCGCCGGGCCGCCGCCACGACCGACGGTGCCGCCGCGACCATGGAACAACAGCAGTTCGACTTGCTGCTCGCGGCAGATTTCCACCAGCCGCTCTTGCGCGCGGTATTGCGCCCAGGCCGCCGCCGTGGTGCCGGCGTCCTTGGCCGAGTCGGAGTAACCGATCATCACTTCCTGCGGGCCTTGCAGGCGGGCGCGATAACCCGGCAGCAGCAACAGCCGCTCCATCACCGGCCCGGCGTTGTCGAGGTCGGCGAGGGTTTCGAACAGCGGCACCACGCGCATCGGCCGCAGCACGCCGGATTCCTTGAGCAGTAATTGCACGGCGAGCACATCGGAAGCCGCGCCGGCCATGGAAATCACGTAAGAGCCGAGCGAAGCCGCCGGGGCGGCGGCGATTTCCTTGCAGGTGTTGAGCACTTCGGCGGTGTCGGCCGACGGTTTGAAGTGCGCTGGCAACAACGGACGGCGGTTGCTCAGTTCCTGGGTAAGGAATTTGATCCGCTGTTCTTCGTCCCAGTCCTCATAACGCCCAAGCCCGAGGTAATCGGTGATTTCGGTCATCGCCGAGCTGTGCCGCGCGGAATCCTGACGTACATCCAGACGCACCAGGAACAGGCCGAAAGTCACCGCGCGACGCAGGCAATCGAGCAACGGACCATCGGCGATCACGCCCATCCCGCATTCGTGCAGCGAGTTGAAACACAATTCCAGCGGCCCGAGCAGGTCGCGATTATTGTGCAGCACCTCTGCAGGTGCGGGCGTCGGCGCGGTGAGCGCGGCGTGGGCCCAATTACGCGTCGCGCGCAGGCGTTCGCGCAATTGCTTGAGTACCGCACGATACGGTTCGGCGCTGTCGCCGGCCTGGGCCTTGAGCGCGTCATTGGCCTGTTGCATCGACAGTTCGGCGGCGAGGTGGTCAACGTCGCGCAGGTACAGGTCGGCGGCCATCCAGCGCGCCAGCAATAACACTTCGCGAGTCACGGCGGAGGTGACGTTGGGGTTGCCGTCACGGTCGCCGCCCATCCATGAGGCGAAGCGAATGGGCGCGGCCTCCAGCGGCAGGCGCAGGCCTGTGGCTTCGTGCAACGCCTTGTCGGCCTTGCGCATGTGGTTGGGGATCGCCTGCCACAGCGAATGTTCGATCACTGCAAAGCCCCATTTGGCTTCGTCGACCGGCGTCGGTCGGGTGCGGCGGATTTCTTCGGTGTGCCAGGCTTCAGCGATCAATCGTTGCAGGGTGGTGTGGATCTGTTCGCGCTCGGCGCTGGTCAGGTCGCGATGGTCCTGGGCGGCGAGTTGCGCGGCTATCGCGTCGTACTTCTGAATCAAGGTGCGGCGCGCCACTTCGGTCGGGTGTGCGGTCAGCACCAGTTCGATTTCCAGCCGTGCCAGTTGCCGGGCCAGGGATTCAGCGCTGTGGCCTTCGCTGCGCAAACGCGCCAGCAGTTCAGGCAATACGCGGGATTCGAACGGCGCCGGCTGCGACTCTTCGCGCCGATGAATCAATTGATACTGCTCGGCGATGTTCGCCAGATTGAGAAACTGGTTGAACGCACGCGCCACCGGGAGCAATTCGTCTTCGCTCAGCTGATTGAGGCTGGCGCTCAGTTCGGCGTCCATCGAGCCGCGCCGGTCAGCCTTGGCGCCCTTGCGGATCTGCTCGATCTTGGCGAGGAACGGCTCGCCGTACTGATCTCGAATGGTATTGCCCAACAGCTCTCCGAGCAGGTGAACATCTTCGCGCAAGCGTGCATCAATATCGGTCATCAGCAGTTCTCCAGCGGTAATCGGGGACAGCGCAGAAACGAATGCTTTGCCCCAGAGAGTGCCGCTCTGCGACGCTTCTTACAAGCAGCCGACGAAGGGACTTTAAACCTTGAGCGGCAAAGCTAGTCTCAACAGTAAGCCGCACGACGGCTTGCCGCCGGCCCTGCCGGACACTCACCCAGACCTGCCATGAGCAGGTGCGAAATGAGGTCATCATGAAAATTCGTGAACTCGCCCAGCATTGGGAAGAAAACGCCAAAGGTCGCCTGACCGACACTGGCTACACGATTCATCTGGACGTTGAAGCGGCAGCACGGCTGGCCGCGATTGCCGAGATGTACCCCAAACGCCACCCCGAGGAATTGCTCGGCGAACTGATCGGCGCGGCGCTTGAAGAATTCGAGGCGAGCCTGCCGTATGTGAAAGGCTCGACGGTGGTCGCCACCGATGAGGAAGGTGATCCGCTGTATGAAGACGTCGGGCCGACGCCACGTTTTCTGGCGCTGTCGCGGCGGCATTTGCATGATCTGGCCTCAGCCGAGAACAAACAGAAGCACTGATTCCTGACACAGAAAAACCTGTGGGAGCGGGCTTGCCCGCGATGGCGTCATTTCAGTCAAAGATGTGCTGAGCATGATGGCCTCATCGCTGGCAAGCCAGCTCCCACAGGGCCCTGCGAACCCTGATATTTATCTTAAAACTCACCCGCGCGTACCGCTTCGAACCGCCAAAGTTCCCGCCCCAGAGCCTTGTCCAAACGGTCAATTTAATTTTTGGCGATAGGCCATCTTTTCTGAACTTTTGAAAAATGCCGCCGGTCGGAACAGGTAACCACGCCTGGAACGAGCGTTTCAATTCGCGTCAACAAGCGATGCTTTCGGCTCCTCTGCCAGGATGGATTCAGTTGTACTTTCAGGAGATGCCTAATGGAGTTGAAGACCATGAAAACCCAATCCACGTTTTCCCACCTGCGCGGTCTGAAACTGGCCGCTCTGGCCATCGGCACCAGCTTCGTACTGGCCGGTTGCGCCGGTAACCCACCGACCGAGCAATACGCCGTGACCCAATCGGCCGTGAACAGCGCCGTCAGCGCCGGCGGTACCGAGTTCGCTGCGGTGGAAATGAAGCAGGCTCAGGACAAACTGAAACAAGCTGAAATCGCCATGCACGACAAGAAGTACGACGAAGCCCGTCGTCTGTCCGAACAGGCTGAATGGGACGCTCGCGTCGCGGAGCGCAAGGCGCAGGCCGCCAAGGCCGAACAGGCTGTGAAGGATTCCCAGAAAGGTGTTCAGGAACTGCGTCAGGAAAGCCAGCGCACCGTGCAGTAAGCGCGCATCCGGACCGCAAAGCTGAATCTCTTATCGATTAGAAAGGACGACAAATTATGCGTAAGCAACTGATGATTCCCGCTCTTCTGGCCGCAAGCGTTGCGTTGGCTGCCTGCTCTACCCCGCCTAACCCGAACCTGGAACAGGCACGCACCAACTACGCCGGCCTGCAGGCCAACCCGCAGGCGAGCAAAGTCGCCGCACTGGAAACCAAAGACGCCAGCGATTATCTGGACAAGGCCGACAAGGCCTATCTGGACAAAGAAGACGCGGCCAAGGTTGACCAACTGGCCTACCTGACCAACCAGCGCGTGGAAGTGGCCAAGCAGACCATAGCCCTGCGCACCGCTGAAAACAACCTGAAGAACGCCGCCGCCCAACGCGCCCAGGCCCGTCTGGATGCGCGTGACCAGCAGATCAAACAACTGCAGGACAGCCTCAACGCCAAGCAGACCGATCGCGGCACGCTGGTGACGTTCGGTGACGTGCTGTTCGCCACCAACAAGGCTGACCTGAAATCCAGCGGCCTGGTGAACATCAACAAACTGGCGCAATTCCTCCAGGAAAACCCGGATCGTAAAGTGATCGTCGAGGGTTACACCGACAGCACCGGCACCGCGAGCTACAACCAGTCGCTGTCCGAGCGCCGCGCGACTTCGGTGCAAATGGCCCTGATCAAGATGGGTGTCGATCCTTCGCGTATCGTCGCTCAGGGTTATGGCAAGGAATACCCGGTCGCGGATAACGGCAGCGTCTCGGGCCGTGCGATGAACCGTCGGGTGGAAGTGACCATCTCCAACGACAACCAGCCGGTTGCACCGCGTTCTTCGGTGAGTTCGAACTAAGTTTTACGCTGTAATGCAGAAGCCCCGCTTGATTCGGTTCAGGCGGGGCTTTTTTGTGCGAGCTGAAATCGCGGCCCCTCACCCCAGCCCTCTCCCGGAGGGAGAGGGAGCCGATTGGGGGATGTCGTGGAGATCTGCCGGCGGGAAAATTTGCTGTGAATCCATCATCGACCTGGTCTTTCAGGTCGATCGATAGCGAAAGTCACCTCGGTCAGTCCCCTCTCCCTCCGGGAGAGGGTTAGGGTGAGGGCTGGGCGTGCAGAATCACTCTTGCAGCTTCTGCGGCGTCTCTTCGCCCATGCACCGCACAGCCTTCTTTTGCGCATTGACCAGCACCCCGGTCAGACCTTTCTGCTCGGTATCAAACAACACCAACACCCCGTCAATGCACTGCGCCACTTGCGGCGCGGGAGTCAGCGATAGTTTGTAGTCCTCGCCGGGCACGGTTTTGAGCATGGTGAACTCGTTGAGCAGCAGCGCATCCTCGGGTTTTGCGAAGTGCAGGTAGCCGTAGTACCACAGCGCCCCGACGGTGCCGAGGATGCTGCAGATACCGGTGATGATCAGCGGGATGGCGTTACGTTCTTCAGTCATTGCGGGTTCTCATCTTCAGTATTCGGCGGCGCTGGGTAATTGGGGATTTCGCCGAGGCGGCGCAGGCCGTTGAAATGCTCGGGGTCGTCGAGATAACGCAGCATCACCTGCTGCCACACCGGGTCGCCGAAGGTCTGCACATGACCACCGCGGGTCAGTTGCAGCACCCGCGGTGGCGGCGCCGCTTGATACAGACGGATGCCATTGGCCATCGGCACCAGCGGATCGTCGATGCTGTGGAAAATCAGTTTCGGCACGCCGGTGAGTTGCGCCATCGACTTGATCGCGCTGTCGCCGTCCGGCACCAGCCACGACAGCGGCACCTGCAACGGCCAGGTCAGCCAAGACGTGCTCAGCGCATACTGGCCGACGCTGCGGTAACTGGCGGGCACACCGTCGAGCACCAGAGCCTTGAGCTGTTTCTGCCGCTCGGGATGCTGCACCAGCCAATGCACCGCCATCGCCCCACCGAGACTTTGCCCGAGCAGCACCAGCGGTTTGCCTTTGACTTGCGGGGCCTGGTCGAGCCAGTTGAATGCGGCGTCGATGTCCTGATAGATCGCCGGCAGGCTCGGCTTGCCTTCGGACAAGCCGTACCCGCGATAGTCCACCAGCAGCACTTGATAGCCGTTTTTTGGCAGCCACCAACTGCCCCCCAGATGCATCGGCAGGTTGCCGCCGTTGCCGTGCAGGTGCAGCACCGTGCCTTTGACTTCAACGCCGGGTTTGGCCGGCAGCCACCAGGCGTTGAGTTTCAGGCCATCAGCGGTCACCAGCGTGACCGTGCGATAGTCGAGTTTGGCTTTTTCCGGGGTAAAGATCTGGCCCGGTTCGGGGTAGAACAGCAGCGAACTGCAACCGCCGAGGGTCAGAAGCAGGCAAAGGATGCCGAGGATTCTCATCCGGTGAAACCTCGCAAGAAATTGGCAAGCAATCGATTAAGAGAAAAACAAATAACCCTGTGGGAGCTGGCTTGCCAGCGATGGCGGTGGGTCAGCAACATCTATATTGACTGACAGAATGCAATCGCTGGCAAGCCAGCTCCCACAGGGGATTGTGTTTGGGTCAGAGGATATTGGAGTAATCCGCTTCGATCCGGTCCAGGCTCAAATGGTTGAGGAAGTTGGAGAAGCACATCCACGCCGACAACGCATTCAGATCGCGGAACTGATCCGGCAGATACTTCGGCGGCACCACTAGCCCCTCATCCACCAACTGGCGCAGGGTACGCATGTCTTCCAGCGTGGTCTTGCCGCAGAACAACAGCGGAATCTGCTCGAGCTTGCCTTTGCGCACGGCCAACTGAATGTAGTTGTAAACCATGATGAAGCCCTTGAGGTAGGACAAGTCTTTGGTGAATGGCAGACCGGTCGGCGTCGAACCGCGGAAAACCCGACTGGCATTGCCATAGCTTTCTGCCATTTCGAAGCCTTGCTCGCGGAAAAACTCGAACACCTGCAAAAAATCCGCGCCCTCCTCGACCATGTGAATCGCGCGGGTGCGGTTGGTCAGTTTGCGCAGGCGGCTCGGGTAGGAGGCGAACGTGATGATTTCCATCAGGATTGCCAGACCTTCCTGGGTCACGGTCGACGACGGCGGACCTTTCGACAGAAACGTGCAGATCGGCTGGTTCAAACCATTGAGCGTAGTGCCGACATGCACCAGCCCTTCGTGAACTTCCAGTGCGCGCACGTCACGGTTGTTGAACATCGCGTCGGTGCGGATCTTGATGTAGTCGGCGCCCGCCGCCGCGTCGGCGACGATGCCGTCGGACTCGAACACCCGAATGGTTTCCTCGGCCTCGCCAAACACCTTGTTCAAACGGGTTTGCAGCAAGTGCACGGCGTCCTTGGCGGTGAGGATTTTCGGTTCGTCCTTCAGATCGCCGCGGCCATCGATGTTGTTCAGGTAGTCGGACATCATCAGGCCAAGGTCGGCCAGGGTCGGGTCACCGGCATGGAAGGCATCGGACGCGGCGCCGTACAGTTCTTGCGAAATCAGGCCGAAATCCTCGGTGCCGCGCGCTTCGAGCATGCGCACGACCATGCGGTATTCCTTGCACATGCGCCGCATGATCTGCCCGACCGGGTTGAACTGGCCGAGTTGGCGTGTGATGTCGCGCTCGATGTTCTGAAACTCCAGCTTGACCTGGCTCGAATCGAAGGACAGCGGCCGATTGAGGTAGTAGTCGCGATCGATCGCGGGCATTTCCTTGCCCTTGGCCTTGAGAAAGCCCTTGCGCACGTTCTCGTCCCACTTGACCGCGTCGAGCACGCGGATCGGCGTCTGCGCCAGCACAATGCGATCGGACAACATGCGTATCGTCTGCTGGTAATCGTCCACCCGGAACTCCTGTAGAAAACCTGACGTATGAATTATTGGGCGCTGGCCTGGCGCTGATAGCGCGCAGCTTCAACGAAGACATCGGAATTGGCCGGATCATCAAGGTAAGCGAAGACCTTGTCGAGGTTGCTGTCGACGTGCACGCCGTCGCCATCGTCGGTCTGGAAGGCCTGCCCGTCGAGGGCGTGCTGTTTGATCGCTTGATTGATCTGCTCGAGATCGAGGTTGTAGATCACCAGTTCGCGCTTGTCGGTGATTTCGAACCCGGCAATCGTGAAGTGGCCGCCGAAACGCGCCGGCACTTTCGCCGACAGATACCAGCGGTTGCCATGCCGTGACACAGTAAACGGATAGGCTTCGCGTTCGCGTGGTTTGGCCTTGAACCAGGCGACGGCCTGGTAGCGGTGATTGCCGACGCGGGTCAGCTCAAGATTCATCGGCTCGCCCCAGGCATTGGTGCTCGACCACTTGCCGAGCAAGCCCCTGGGCGCCGGATCGCTGGCCGCCAGCGGCTCCTTGAACGTCACCAGACATCCACTGAGCAGCAGCAACGACAGGGCCATCAGCACGCCACGCCAGGACTTCATTCGAGACTCCTTATGAACATTCGCCGCCCTGAACATCGCCACATTATCCTGTGGGAGCGAGCCTGCTCGCGAAAGCGGTGTGTCAGGCAACAAAGATGTTGAATGTCAGACCGCATTCGCGAGCAGGCTCGCTCCCACAGGGTGAAGCGACAGCGGATTACACCGACGCGAGCACCAGGTGCATATACCGCGTCAGGATGCCGAGCATGTCCTCTTCGGCCAAAGGCTCGGCGTCGTTGAGCAGGCCCTGATATTCCATCCGTCCGATAATCGCCGTCAACACTTTGGCATCCTGCTGCGGTTCGCGCGAGCCCAATACCTGAAACAACTGGCAGGTGCCCTGCAACAGAATCTGCTGATGCGAGCGCACCAGGATCGCCAGACGCGGGTTGAGCAGCGCTTCCTGGCGGAACGCCTGTTCGGCCATCAGATGCTCGCGGCGGTTGATCAGTTGCCGGTGTACGTAGTCGGCCATCAGCCGCGCGATGTCGTCGGCCAGTTGCGAGCGTGACTCCGGGCTGCCGTCGCCGCTGACCACCATTTCGCGCAACAGGCCTTCGTTGTTGATCCACAGCTTGGCCATGTACGCCGCACTGCGTTCAACATATTGGGCGAAGGTATCGGTGAGCAGGTCGTCGATGTCCTTGAAGTAATACGTGGTCGCCGACAGCGGCACACCGGCCTCGGCCGCCACCGCGCGGTGGCGCACGGCACGCACGCCGTCGCGCACGACAATGCGCATCGCCGCGTCGAGAATGTCCTGGCGACGCTGCTCACTGCCCTGTCGGCTGGCCTTGCGGCCCTGGTACTGAACACTTTCAGCGACCGCAGTGGCGATACCCGCTGCACCTTCTTGAGCTATTGCACCCATCACGACAGCACTTCCTCTACTAATTCCAAATTAACCAATTGATACATTTGTACCAGACAGGCAATAAAAAGCCGCCTGTTTTAGGCGGCTTTTTAACTGAAACGTTTACGCTTGCGGTCGCATGTGCGGGAACAGGATCACATCGCGGATCGACGGCGAGTTGGTCAGCAACATCACCAGACGATCGATGCCGATACCTTCGCCGGCGGTTGGCGGCATGCCGTACTCCAGCGCA
>Ga0308159_1002516_pt1 | contig 20962 bp, 20 predicted proteins | sample PhyCR1_FD_201040 | JGI IMG/M metagenome (GOLD analysis project Ga0308159, IMG submission 201040) | Phyllosphere microbial communities from UC Gill Tract Community Farm, Albany, California, United States - DLSLC.R1 | ecosystem: Host-associated > Plants > Phyllosphere > Unclassified | place: USA... | reverse complement strand
GCGGATCGAGCCGTTGGTGTCGGAACCCAACGTCAGCGGCACCTGACCTGCCGCCACCGCCGCGCCCGAACCGCCCGACGAACCGCCTGCGATGCGCATCAGGTCGTGCGGATTGTGGGCCGGGCCGACATGGCTGTTCTCGGTGGTGAAGCCATAGGCGTACTCGTCCATGTTGAGCGCGCCGACCAGCACCGCACCCGCGCTTTCGAGCCGGCGCACCAGCGCGGCATCGCTGCGTGCGGGCGTGCTGTCGCGCTCGATCTTCGAGCCGGCCAGGGTCTGCAGGCCGGCGATGTCGAACAGGTTCTTCACGGCGAAGGGCACGCCGAGCAGCGGCAATTCACGGGTGCGCGCAGCGTTCGACGAGGCGAGCGATGCATCGACCTGCGCGGCACGGCGCAATGCGCGTTCGCGTACCACGTCGGTGAAGGCGTTGACGCGGCCGTTGGTGGCCTCGATGCGGTCGAGACTGGCCTGTGCGAGCGCCACGGCACTGACGGCGCCGGTGCGCACCGCTTCAGCCATCGCCGCGCCGTCCTTGAGCAACAGGGCATCGGCGCTCATACCTCTTTCTCCTTGGGCGACACAGGCACGAAAGACACCGCAGATTCGGCGTGCGGCTCGAGAGGCACCGCATCGACCACGGCCGCCATCTCGGCGGCCAGCGCGAAGAAGCGGAGCACGCCGGGGCGGTGGTCGGGTCGCAGGTTCAGGCCGAGCGCGGCGGCAGCCGCGTCGACATAGGCTTCGGTCTGTGCAGGCGTCATGGCAGGTTTTTCTTGCAGGGGTCAGCGACGCACTTCGCGCTGGAAGATTTCCAGGCTCAGCTTCTTCATCGCGACGAAGCTCGGCGAACTCAGCGTCTCCAGCGTGCGCGGTCGCGCATCGTCGTACTTCAAGATCTCGGCGACCTTGGTCGGCCGCTTGGTCAGCAGCAGCACTTCGTCGGCCAGGTACACGGCCTCCTCAAGGTCGTGCGACACCAGCAGCATGGTGGTGCCGGTCTGCATGAACACCTCCTGCAGCTTCTCGCGGATGAACAGCGTCATCTCGAAGTCGAGCGCCGAGAAGGGCTCGTCCAGGAACAACACCTCGGGGTTCGGTGCCAGCGCCCGCATGATCGATGCGGTCTGCTGCTGGCCGCCCGAGAGTTCATAAGGGAAGCGCTTGAGGTCGAACTTCACGTCGAAGGACGCGACCAGCTCTTCCATGCGGCGGTCGACCTCGGCCTTCGACCTGCCTTCGAGCTTGAGCGGATAGGCGATGTTGTCGATGGTGCGCATCCACGGGAACATCGCTTCGCGGTAGTTCTGGAACACGTAGCCGATCTTCGTGTCCTTGAGCGACTTGCCGTCGAACAGGATCTCGCCCGAATCGATGGGCACCAGCCCCGCGATCATGTTGATCAGCGTCGACTTTCCGCAACCGTTCGGCCCGAACACCGAGACGATCTTGTGCTTGGGAATGTCGAGGTCGAAGTTCTCGTACAGCGGCCAGCCCGCGAAGTACTTGGTGAGGCCGCGGATGGTGATGTGCGTGCCGGCCGGGCCGGGCTGGAAGGCAGGGGCCGGCACGTCGGCGAACACCGGGCCGTTGAGGACTGCGGACATGGCGATTACCTTCCGGACCAGTGAACGATCTTGCGTTCGGCAATGAGGAACAGGATGTTGAGCGCATAGCCCAACGCCCCCGCGGCGAGGATGGCCGCGTACATGCTCTTCACGTTGAGCACCTGCTGCGCATTGATGATGCGGTTGCCCAGGCCGGCGTCCGAGCCGATGAACATCTCGGCGACGATCACGATGACCAGGGCCATCGACACCGCCGAACGCAAGCCCACGAAGGAAGGCTGCAGGCTCTCCCAGATCAGCACGTCCTTGAACACCTGCCAGCGCGAAGCGCCCATCACCTTGGCCGCCATCACGCGCTGCTTGCGCGCGTTGATGACGCCGTAGGCACTGTTGAAGATCACGATGAGAAAGGCACCGAAGGCTGCGATCGCGACCTTGTTGATGTCCGACACGCCGAAGATCAACAGGAACAGCGGAATGAGCGCCGACGACGGCGTGGAGCGAAAGAAATCGATGAGGAATTCCACGCTGCGGTACACGCGCTCGTTGCTGCCCAGCAGCACGCCCAGCGGCACGCCGACCACCGCGGCGATCAGGAAGGCCTGCAGCGTGCGCCACACCGTCACCGCGAAGTCGTTGAGCAGCGGCCCGCCGGCCAGGCCGGTGATGAGCGTGGTCACGGTGTCCGCCGGTGCCGGCAGCAGGATCGGTTTGATGAAGCCGAGCCGCACCACCAGGTCCCAAAGGATGAAGAGCACGACCGGCCCGATGAAGGGCAGCAGCTTGTCCCACAGCGGCGGCTTGGGCACCGCCGAGGCGGCGCCGTTCGCGGGCGGCGACCAGGGCTTGGTGGCGCCGGCCGGCGCGACGGAGGTGTCGGCCATGGCTCAGCCCTTGTACAAGAGCGCGTCCACCGGCACCTTCTTTTCGAAGATGCCCTTCTCGGTGAACAGGTCGTAGAACTTCTGGAAGTAGGCGACGTCGCTCGGCTTGAACTCGTTGTAGAGCATGTAAGACGCGAGCGGCACTTCGGCCGTCAGCGCGCCTTCGATGGCGGTGTAGCCCTTCATGTGCTGGCGCGCGTCGTCGGGCTTCGTGCGCACCAGTTCGACGCCGCGTGCATAGGCCGCGATGTACTTCTTCGTCACCTCGGGGTTCTTCTTGATGAACTCGGTCGTGAGGCTGGCCGCGCCGCCATGCCACGGGGCCATCGCATCGCCCAGGATGTACTTGGCGACCACGCCCGCCTCGATGACGCGCGTGGTGCCGTTCATACGGCCGATGGTGCCGGTAGGCTCCAGCGTGTAGCAGGCGTCGACCTGGCCCGCGACCAGCGCGGCGACATGCTGGCCGATGGGCAGCTCGGTCACCGTCGCGCCCGTTGCACCGGCGCGCTCCAGCATGGTCTTGCACAGCGTCACGTTCTGGATGCCGGGACCCGAAGCGACCTTCTTGCCCTTGAGGTCGGCCATCGTCTTGATCGGGCTGTCCTTGGCGGTGATGAATTCGTCGAGCACGAACTTGGCATTGCTCGGGTTGGTGCAGAAGATCTTGAAGAGGCCGGGCTGTGCGATCTCGCCTATGGCGAGGTTGGCCGAGCCGGTGCCGTTGGCGCTGCCGTCGGAGCGGCCCGAGAGCATCGCTTCCATCACCTGCTGCGCGCCGGCGAACTTGAGCGGCTCGACGTCGAGCCCGGCTTCCTTGAAGTAGCCCTTGTCGACGGCGGCGAAGAACGGCAGGCCCGCGGCCACCGGCCAGAAGCCGATGCGAAGCTTGGTGGCCTGCGCCAGAACCAGCGACGGCGCGGCCAGCGCGGCCAGGCCGGCGGCACCGGCCTGGAGGATCTGGCGGCGCGATGGCTTGAGCGCTGCGGTTGACGTGTGCTGAGATCCCATGGGTCCGACTCCTGCGTGATGGTGGAAGCGAAAGAAAGAAATAGGCGCCGCGCTCATGCGAGCGCCGGCTGGCGGGAGGCGATGTACGCGCGCCAGCCGCCGTGGTGCGTGATGTCTTCGGCGCCGTCGAGCGCGATCGATTCGCAGACGAAGCCCTGCACGCTGCTGCCGTCGTCCAGCGTCAGCGTGCCGATGCCCAGCGGCGCGGGGATGAGCGCGACGAAGGAGCCGTAGGCGGTCGCGGGCATCTCCCACAGCTCGACGATGAGCGAGGCGCCACCGGCGGGCACGCGCACCATGCCGGGCTTGGGCGGCACGGTGCCGGGCAATGCGTAGAGGCGGTACTGCGCGGCGGTGAGTGTCTCCCGCAGCAACGTAGCGCCGCGTTCGATCAACTGGCTGTTAAGCGGCATGCCCGAGAGGTGCGCGCCGACCACGGCGACCTTCACGGTGGCGGCCGGTTTGAGCATCGGCAGGGCGGCGGGGGCCGGCATCGGCACACCGGTCGCGCCGAGCGTGAGCCCGCTCGCGTGGTGCAGGCGCTGGCCCAGTTCAGCCAATTGGAAATCGCTGGCGCACGGGCCGATCAGCGTTAGGCCGAAAGGCAGGCCATCACCGCGCAGGCAGGTCGGCACCGACAGCGCCGCGTAGTCGAGCAGGTTGACGAAGTTGGTGTAGGCGCCGAGGTGCTGGTTGAGCGCAACCGGGTCGGCCTGCATCGCCTCGATCGTGTAGTGCGTCGGCGCAGTCGGCACCACCAGGAGGTCGATGTGCTGCCACATCGGTGCGGCCTGCTGCGCCAGCGCGCACAGCTTCGTCTGGGCATCGACGAAGTCGGCCGCGCTGTACTGGCGGCCGCGCGCCAGGATGCTGCGCACCGGCTCGATCACCTCGTCTTCGTGCGCGTCGAAGAAGGGGCGCACCGCGGCATAGCGCTCGGCCACCAGCGCACTGTCGTAGAGCAACGCGGCGGCTTCGGCCAGCGGGGCGTAGTCGATCGGCACGCGCGTGGCGCCCAGCGCGTCGAGCTGCGCGAGCGAGCGCTCGAAAGCCGCCGCGGAATCGGCATCGCCGAAGAATTCGAGCGTCGAGGGGACGCCGATGCGAAGGCGCGACGGCAGCGGCGTGGCAATCGGCGCGAGGGCACGCGAGTACGGGTCGGCCGCGTCATGCCCTATCGCGACGCTCAGCACGCGCGCCGCGAGTTCGACGGTGCGCGCGAAGATCGACACGCAGTCGACGCTCTGTGCCGCCGGCACCACGCCGCGCGCGCTGATCAGCCCCTTGGTCGGCTTGAGGCCCACGATGTTGTTGAGCCCCGCCGGCACGCGGCCGGAGCCGGCCGTGTCGGTGCCCAGCGCGAAGTCGACCTCGCCCGTGGCCACCACCCGCGCCGAGCCGGCGCTGGAACCGCCCGACACATAGCGCGCGTCGAAGCTGTTGGGCACCGCGCCGTAGGGCGAGCGCGTGCCGTTCAGGCCGCAGGCGAACTGGTCGAGGTTGGTCTTGCCGACCAGCACCGCACCGGCGTCGAGCAGGCGCTGCACCACGGCCGCGTGGGCCTGGGGTACGAAGGCGAAGGCAGGGCAGGCCACCGTGGTGGGCACGCCCGCCACGTCGATGTTGTCCTTGACCGCGAAGCGCAGGCCAGCGAGCGGGCCAGTGGCCGAGGCACCGACGGGTGGGTCGATCCGGCTGATCCACGCGGTGTCGGTCGATGCGCCCCTTTCGGCGGCAGGCGTGGTTTTCGGGTTGGCAGTCGTTTCGTGCACCATCATCAAGCATCCTGTCTTGTGTACATGTTGAGATGCAAGCAGCGTGCCAGTCCTGCCAGTTGCGCGCTGCAGGGCGTTCGTACAAGCGTGAATAATGGACAGCCCTCTTTCCGAACACACCATGCCCGCACCTGCCGCTGTCGAAGCCTCCACCCCCGTGCCCTGGCGCGACACGCTCAAGGTCTACCTCGAACCCGCCACGCTGCGCATGCTGGCGCTGGGTTTTTCGGCCGGGCTGCCGTTGCTGCTGGTGCTGGGCACGTTGAGCTTCCGGCTGCGCGAGGCCGGCGTGGCGCGCACGGCCATCGGCTACCTGAGCTGGGTCGGGCTGGTGTACGCGTTCAAGTGGGCCTGGGCGCCCCTGGTCGACCGCCTGCCGATCCCGTTGCTCACGCGCGCCATGGGCCGGCGCCGAAGCTGGCTGCTCGTGGCCCAGGCGCTGGTGGTGGCCGGGCTGATCGGCATGGGCCTGAACGACCCGCGCGACGGCCTGCCGCCGCTGGTCTGGTGCGCATTGCTGGTGGCTTTCGGCTCGGCCACGCAGGACATCGCGCTGGACGCCTTTCGCATCGAGTCGGCCGAAACCCGCAAGCAGGCCGCGCTGGCCGCCGCCTACCAGACGGGCTACCGGTTGGCGATGATCTGGGCCGGCGCGGGCGTGCTGTGGATCGCGGCGTGGGCCGAGATTCCGGGCACCAGCGGCTACCAGAACCAGGCCTGGAAGATCGCCTACTACGCCATGGCGGCGTCGATGGCCGTCGGTGTGCTGACGGTGCTGTTGTCGGCCGAGCCGGCGCAGCGCGAGCTGCAGCGTGCCAGGAACGTGGCCGACTGGCTGCGCAGCGTGCTGGTCGAGCCCTTCGCCGACTTCGTGCGGCGCTACAAGTGGGAGGCGATGCTCATCCTCTCGCTGATCGCCATCTACCGCATCAGCGACGTGGTGATGGGCATCATGGCCAACCCCTTCTATGTGGACATGGGCTTCACGAAGGACGAGGTGGCCAACGTGAGCAAGGTCTTTGGCGTGATCATGACGCTGGTCGGCGCCTTCATGGGCGGCGTGCTGTCGATGCGCTTTGGCGTGATGCGCGTGCTGATGCTCGGCGCGGTGCTCAGCGCAGCAAGCAACCTGCTGTTCGCCTGGATGGCCACACGGGGGCACGACCTCACGGCACTGGTGGCCGTGGTGTCGGCCGACAATCTGGCCGGCGGCATCGCCTCGGCCGCCTTCATCGCCTACCTGTCGAGCCTGACCAACATCAGCTATTCGGCCACGCAGTACGCACTGTTCAGCTCGCTGATGCTGCTGCTGCCCAAGTTCATCGCCGGTTATTCGGGCGCCTTCGTCGACGCCTACGGCTACGGCACCTTCTTCGTGGCGACCGCATTGCTGGGCGTGCCCGTGCTGGCCCTGGTGGCGCTGGCATCGCGACGCCTCAAGTAGCCCATAAGGCGCATCCGCACGGGCGTCGCACGCGCCGGGGTTATCGGAAAAAGCCGACGCTGCCAGCCGCCGGCTGCTGGTAGGCTTTGCGGCTTCCCGTCGAACAAATTCCAACGTGCCCTCCCGCATTCCTCCTCTCCACATCGCTGCCTACACCGCCACCTCGGCCGTCGGCCAGGGCAAGGCCGCGCTGCGCGACGCCCTCGCGCAGTCGCGCAGCGGCCTGCGTGCCAACGACTTCGGCGACGCACCGCGCCTGCCCACGTGGATCGGCCGGGTCGACGGGCTCGAAGCCCTGCAACTGCCCGACACCCTGGCGCGCTGGGACTGCCGCAACAACCGGCTGGCCTGGATGGGCCTGCAGGCCGACGGTTTCATGGACGCCGTGGCGCGCGCCCGCGCCGCCTACGGGCCGACGCGCATTGCGCTGATCCTGGGCACCTCGACCTCCAGCATCGGTGAAACCGAGCTGGCCTATACGCAGCTCGACGCCGAGGGGGGCTTCGCCGCCGATCAGCGCCGCCCCCACGTGCACACGCCGCATTCGCTTGCGCTTTTCGTGCAGGAGGCGCTGGGCCTTGCGGGGCCTTGCGAGACCATCTCGACGGCCTGTTCGTCGAGCGCCAAGGTGTTCGCGTCGGCCGAACGGCTGATCCGCCTCGGGCTGGTCGATGCGGCTGTGGTCGGCGGCGTCGACACGCTGTGCGGCAGCGTGCTGTATGGCTTCAACTCGCTGGAGCTCGTTTCTCCGGCGCCCTGCCGGCCCTTCGACGCGGCGCGCGACGGCATCAGCCTGGGCGAGGCCGCCGGTTTTGCACTGCTGGAACGCGGCCCCGGCGCGCTCGAGTTGCTCGGCTACGGCGAAGCCAGCGACGCCCACCACATGTCGACACCGCATCCGCAGGGTCTGGGCGCCGAGCGCGCCATGGACGATGCGCTCGCGCGCGCCGGCCTCACGACCGACGACATCGACTACATCAACATGCACGGCACCGCCAGCACCAAGAACGACGAGGTCGAAGGCGCGCTCGTGGCGCGGCGCTTTCCGGAGCGCACGCATGCCAGTTCCACCAAGGGCTTCACCGGCCATACGCTGGGCGCCGCAGGCATCGTCGAGGCCGCCGTCAGCCTGCTGGCCCTGGAGACGGGCCTGATGCCCGGCACCGTCAACACCACCACGCTGGACGCCGACTGCGGCCCGCAGGTGCGGCTGGCGCCGGCGCAGGGCGACGTGCACCATGTGCTGTCGAACTCCTTCGGCTTCGGCGGCAACAACTGCGCGCTGGTCTTCGGAAGGGGCGTGCAGGCATGAACGCGTCGACTCCCACGCTGTACATCGAAGGCCCGGCTTTCTGGGCACCCACGCTGCCCGACTGGGCCACCGCGCGCGCGGCGTTCGCGGGCACGGGCGCACCCGTCGACCCACCGGCCAAGCGGCCCTCGCCGCAGGTGCTGGCCCCCGCCGAACGCCGGCGCGCGCCCGACACGGTGGCGCTGGCCCTGGAAGTCGCGGCCGCGGCCATGGCCGGGTCGGGCCGCGAGGCCAAGGACCTGCCGTGCGTGTTCGTGTCGGCCCATGGCGACCTGGGCATCAACGACTACATGTGCAGCACCCTGGCCAAGGACCCGACACTGCTGTCGCCGATCAAGTTCCACAACTCGGTGCACAACGCGGCCGTGGGCTACTGGACCATCGGCACCGGCTGCATGGCAGCGAGCAACTCGATCTCGGCCTACGAGCAGAGCTTTGCATCGGGCCTGCTCGAAGCCGCCGCCCAGTGCGCCGCCGACGACCAGGCCGTGCTGCTGGTGGGCTACGACATGCCCTCGGTCGGTGCGCTGTCGTCGGTGACCACCAGCCGCGGGTTGCTTGCCGTGGCGCTGGTGGTCTCGCCGCAACGCACCGAACGCACGGTCGCCAGCTTCGGCTGGTCGCTGGTACCGCGCGAAGGCACTGCATCGGCGGCTGCTCCGGTCACGTCCGAGGCGGCTATCGCGCTGCGCGGCAACGCCATGGCCGACGCGCTGCCCCTGTTCGAAGCGCTTGCGAACGGCTCCGCGTCGCGAACGGCGCCCCAGCCGCTCGACATGCCGCTTTCCCCCGCGCTGAGCCTGCGCCTGCAACTGCAGACCACACCTTGAGGCCGACCATGACAACAGACATTCAGCAACAGCACGACGTGGTGATCATGGGCGGCGGGCTGGCCGGCCTCACGCTGGCCCTGCAACTCAAGCGGCGCTTTGCCGACATCGATGTGCTGGTGCTCGAGCGGCGCAGTCACCCGGTGCCGCATGCGGCGCACAAGGTGGGTGAGTCGTCGGTGGAAATCGGCGCGCACTACTTCGACACGGTGCTCGGGCTCAAGCCCCACCTGCAGGAAGCGCAGCTGCGCAAGTTCGGCTTTCGCTTCTTCTTCAGCGAAGGTCGGCGCGACATCGACCAGGTCACCGAGATCGGCGCGAGCCGACCGTTGGCGGTGGCCAGCTACCAGATCGACCGCGGCATCTTCGAGAACTACCTGGCCGAAGAGGCCGCTGCGCGCGGCGTGCAATTCGTCGACCATGCGATGGTGCGGCAGATCGACCTGGCCGAAGCGGGCAACGGTGGCGAAGGCGGTGCGTCCGGCGACGCGCTGCACCGCCTGAGCTGGACGCAGGACGGCGAGACCCACAGCATCCATGCGCGCTGGCTCATCGACGCCTGCGGCCGCGCCGGCCTGCTCAAGCGCAAGCTCGGGCTGGCCGAACCCAACGCTCACGACGTGAACGCCGTGTGGTTTCGCATCGGCGACCGCATCACGCTCGACCACTGGAGCGACAACCCCGAATGGCAGGCGCGCTGCGAGCCGCGTGCGCGCTGGCTGTCGACCAACCACCTGGTCGGCGCGGGCTACTGGGTGTGGCTGATCCCGCTGGCCTCCGGGTCGCATTCGGTGGGCATCGTGGCCGACCCCAAGCTGCATCCGCTGGACACCATCGACACCTTCGACAAGGCGATGACCTGGTTGGAGACGTACCAGCCGCGCCTGTTCGACGAACTCGACGGCAAGCGCGAAATGCTGCAGGACTTCGCGTTCTTTCGCAAGTTCTCCTACGGCTGCAAGCAGGTCTTCTCGGGCAACCGCTGGGCGCTGACCGGCGAGGCCGGCCTGTTCCTCGACCCGTTCTACTCGCCGGGCAGCGACTTCATCGCGATCGGCAACACCTACATCTGCGACCTGATCGGCCACGACCGCGAAGGCCACGCCATCGAGGCCCGCGCGCAGCTGTACGACCAGCTCTATCACTCGTTCTACGAGAGCACGCTGGCGCTCTATCAGGACCAGTACGCGCTCTTCGGCGACCCGCAGGTGCTGCCGGTCAAGGTGATCTGGGACTACACCTACTACTGGGGGGTGCTCTCGCAGATCTTCTTCCACGACCGCCTGACCGACCTGGCCATGCTGGGCAGCCTGAAAGACGAGCTGCAGCACTGCCAGCAGCTCAACGTGGCCGTGCAGGCCTTCCTGCACGCGTGGTCGCAGGTCAGCGACAAGCACAACCCGGCGGTCATGCTCGACCAGGCCGCGCTGCCCTGGTTCGCCGAACTCAACCGCAGCCTGACCGACACGCTGGACGACGATGCCTTCAAGGAGCGCCTGCGCGCCTCGACCGAACAGCTTCGCGTGCTGGCCGGCGAAATCGTCGAACGCGCCCTGCATGCCAACCCGGGCGTCGACGCAAGCGCCCTGCGCGCCCTGCTGGCGCGACGCATGGCCGTCGCGCCGGAAAGCCCGGCGCCGGGCACGCTGCTGTTCGAGGTTGCCTGAGGCTCGACCAGGAACGCACGTGCCAACTCGTCGCCGTTCCTGCCACCTTCTTTTACCCAACTTTACGGGGCGTTCAACCCGGCTTGCCGGCAACGCGCAATCATGGCAGTCATGAGCACACCCCAACTCCTGCTGATCGAAGACGACGCCCGCCTGGCGCAAATGGTGAGCGAATATCTCAAGCAGTCGGGATTCAACGTTCACCACGCGGCCGACGGCGCCGCCGGCCTGGAGCAACTGCACCAGCATGCACCCGACCTGGTCGTCCTCGACCTGATGCTGCCCGACATCGACGGCCTCGAGCTGTGCCGCCGCATCCGCGCGTTGCCCGGCGCGCTGGCCAAGGTCTCGGTGCTGATGCTCACGGCCAAGGGCGATCCGATGGACCGCATCATCGGCCTGGAGATCGGCGCCGACGACTACCTGCCCAAGCCGTTCGAGCCGCGCGAGCTGCTCGCGCGCATCCGCGCCGTGCTGCGCCGGCGCAGCCAAACCGCCACCGAATCGAGTGCCGCCGAGGTGGTGCGCTTCGGCACGCTGGAGATCGACCGCAACGCGCGCACCGTGACGGTGGGCGGCACGCCGGCCGAACTCACTTCCTACCAGTTCGACCTGCTGGTGGCCATGGCAGAGCGCGCCGGCCGCGTGCTCACGCGCGACCAGATCATGGAAGCCGTGCGCGGCCGTGAACTCGAAGCCTTCGATCGTTCGATCGACGTGCACATGGGCCGCATCCGCGCAGCCATCGAGGTGGACGCCAAGAACCCCAAGCGCATCCTGACGGTGCGCGGCGTGGGCTACGTCTTCGCCAAGCAGCAAGACTGACGCGCAGGCAGCCCCCCATGGTCGGCCTGTTCACCCGTCATCTCTACGTACGCATCTGGGTCGCCGTGCTCGCGGGCGTGGCGGCGCTGACCTTTGCCGCCGGCCTGGCGTGGCGCATTGCCGCAGAGAACGAGCGCACCCAGCCGATCCCGCGCGAACTGATCGTGCGCGACGCCGACGAGAAACCGCTCGGCAAAGGCACTGCGATGCGCACCGGCCGGCCCGGCGAAGGGCTGCGCTTCGACGTGACGCTGGACAACGGGCAGGTCTTCAACCTGCAACTGATGCCGCGCAACCGCGACGATCGCAGCGGTCCGCCGCCCTGGTACCGCCCGGAAACCAGCTACCTCTGGATGCTCGGCATCGTCGGCCTGGCCGTGGCGGTTGCGCTGTTTCCGATCGTGCGGCGGCTCACACAGCGGCTGGAGGCACTGCAGCGCGGCGTGCAGCGCTGGGGCGACGGTGACCTGGGCGCTCGCGTGCCCGAAGGCGGTGAAGACGAGGTGGCCGACCTGGCCAAGCGTTTCAACGCCGCAGCCGGCCGCATCGAGACGCTGGTGCGGTCGCACAAGTCGCTGCTGGCCAACGCGTCGCACGAACTGCGCTCGCCGCTCACTCGCATCCGCATGGGCCTCGAACTGATGGGCGAGCACCCGAGTCCGGGATTTCGCGACGAGATCAACCGCAACATCGGCGAGCTCGACCAGCTGATCGACGAGATCCTTCTCGCAAGCCGGCTCGATGCCAGCGAGGTCGACGTGGGCACGGTCGAAACCGTCGACCTGACCGGCCTGGCCGCCGAGGAATGCGCACGCGTCGACGCCGAACTGGACCTTGCCGAAGGCACGCAGAGCGATGCGCTGGCCGTGCAGGGCATTCCGCGCCTCCTGCGGCGCGCCATCCGCAACCTGCTGGAAAACGCGCGCCGCTATGGCGCCGGAGAGATCAGCGTGCAGCTGGAAACGCAGGGCCGCAGGGCGCGCATCCGCGTGAACGACCGCGGCCCGGGCGTGCCGCCCGGCCTGCGCGAGCGCATCTTCGAGCCTTTCTATCGCCTGCCGGGCGCAAGCGAGCGCGACGGCGGCGTGGGCCTGGGCCTGGCGCTGGTGAAGTCGATCATCGGGCGCCACGGCGGCACCGTGCGCTGCGAAAGCCGACCCGACGGCCTGGCGGGCGCGAGCTTCGTCATCGAGCTGCCGGCCACGCCGGCCTGACGGCAGCGCCCCGGTTGTTCAGCGTCGCCAGGGCAGTGCGCGCGCCTGGCCCTGGATGATGGGCGGCCTGGCGTTGAGGGTTTCGCCGGCGATCACGCGCTCGTAGCAGGCCAGGTAGCCACGCGCCATGGCCTGGGCGCTGAAGTTCTTCATCACATGGGCTTGGCAGGCGCGCATGTCGAAGCGGCGGCTGCGCACGGCTTCGGCCAGCACGTGGGCCTGGTCGGACAGCACGCCGCAGTCTTCGGGCACCAGTTCGGGCAGCGCACCATACGGCGTGGCGAACACGGGGCAGCCGAAGTACATGCTCTCGACGATGGCCAACCCGAAGGGCTCGTGCCAGCGCACCGGAAAGATCATGCCGCGCGAGGCGTTGAGCAGCTGCGCCTTCTGCGCGCCACCGACCATCCCGTGGAAGTGCACGCGGCGCGAGAAGGTCAGCCGGATGCCCCGCCGGAAGTTGAAGCGCTCGCCGCCCAGCACGTCGAGCTCCACGCCCGCGCGCCGGGCCACGTCGATCGCGCCCTTGACGTTCTTCACCCGCCAGGCGGCCTTGCCCAGGAAGTGGAAGTGCGTGCGAGTGCTGTCGAGGTCCACCGGGCCGTAGGCGGACCAGTCCAGGCCATTGGCCACGAACGCCGTCGAGCCGTAGCGCGAAGCCTGGTTGCCAGAGACGAACACGGTGTTCAGCGGCAGCGGCTTGGGCTTGGTGCCGTTGCCGTGTTCGGTGAACAGGTAAGGCTTGCCGAGTTCGTCCTCGGTCGCAAAACGCGGGTTGAACTGGAAATGCACCACGTCGACGTCGCCCGGCACCTGCTCGCGCCACGGCCGCTCGGGACGGATCGGCAGCAGTTGCGCGAAGTCGCAGGTCGATCCCTCGGGCACGAGGTAGCTCACCCGGTGGCCCATCGCGACGAGCTGCTTGCCCAGGTCCCAGATGACGCGCTCGGTGCCGCCATAGGCGAACACGGGGATGACGGAGTTGTTGACCAGCAGGATGTGCATCGCCAGGGACTTTCGCGGAAACGCCGGATCAGGCCACCGGGGCCGAAGGACTCGCCCGGACAGCGTCCCCGAGCGACTGCTCATGCCCGCGCAGGCTGGCGTAGAGAAGCATGTTGAGGAACAGGTAGTTGAGGTTACCGCTGTTGTGCGCAGTGAAGACCTGCGTCAGGCCGAAACCGATGCAGCTCAGCGGCACCAGCAGGCCCGACACACGCAGGCTGAGCGCCGTGCCGTCGATGCTGCCGTCGGGCCGCCGCATGCGTGCGGCGGTCGGCCAGAAAATCACGATCGGCACGCCGTAGAAGAACAGCAGCACCAACACGCCGGGCACGCCGTGCTTGACGAACAGGTCCAGGGCCTCGTTGTGGGCATGGGTGAATTCGAGCACGCTCGGGTTGGCCAGGCCGGCTTCGACGCGCCGCTTCTTCTCGTCGATGTAGCCCTTGCGGCCCCAACCCGTCAGCGGCTTGTCCATGCCCATGCGCCAGGCCAGTTGCCAGTGGTAGAGGCGCTGGCTCACCGAAGTGACCGAGGCATCGCCCGCGTTGAACAGGGCGATTTCCTGCCTGGCCTGCACGATGCGCTCGTCGACCTGGCGGGCCTGCGTGGCCACGAGGAGCACGATGCCCGCCGCGCTGAGCACGCCCATCAGCACCATCGTGCGTCGCGGAAGGTAGCGTGCGAGCAGCACCGCGAGCACGGGCACCACCAGCACCAGCGCCAGCCAGCCGCCGCGCGACTGCGACATCAGGCAGCCGAGCACGCCCAACGCCGCGCCCAGCGCCAGCAGCACACGCATCATGCGTTCGACGCCCGGTGGCCTTGCCGCCAGGAACACCAGGCAGATCAGACCGAACAACAGGCTCAGGTCGCCGTACTGGATGGCATTGGTGTAGCCCTCGGCGCGCGGCAGCTTGAGCACCGCCACCTGGTAGATCGCGATCAACCCGGCACCGATGCCGCCCACGGCAAAGCCACTCCAGAGCGCGGCGGGCCGTGGCGCGTAGACGCGAAGGAAAAACACGCAGGGCAAGGCGAGCAGGTACTTCAACGGCTTTTCGTAAGAGCCCTGGCCGTAGCTGGCCGATTCGGCATCGACCAGCCAGAGCAGGCCCATCAGCGCGAAGGACGCTGCCAGCCAGCCCATGGCGCCGAGCGGGCGCATGCGACGCACCCAGAAAGGCACCGACGCAAGGGCCGCGATCAACAGGACCACCGTGCCGATGGAATAACCCGATGGCAGCCAAAGCCCGAGGCCGGGAAGCAGGAACGCCGCGGCCGTCGCGGCCCCGACCCAGTAACGCTCTGCAGGGGAAGTGGAAGGGGCAGCCAGACTCATCGACCCACGCTTTCGGTCAGTTCCGCGCGGTCGTAATGCAGCGCGGCGTAGCGGAAGAAACTCTCCAGCGCCACGAACAAACAATAAAGAAAACCGGGGCCGCCACACAGGAAGCCCAAGCGAACAAAGTACAGGCGCACGAACATCGAGACCGCCGATGCGAGCCCGCGCAGCACGCCGCCGCGCTTGCCCAGGGCCGCGCGCTTGGCGGCGCCGAGCATCGCGTACTGCGTGAGCTTTTCCAGGCTGGCGCGGATGGTCGGGCGCGAATGGTGCAGCAGCGGTGCGCGCAGCGTGTGGCGCGGCGTGCCGGGTTCGGTCAGCACGGCCTCCTCATGCACCACGCCGATGTACTCGATCAGCATGTCGCGCCTGAACAGCCGCTCGACGGTGGACTGCGCGCGGTACCAGGTGAGTTCGCTGCCGAAGGCGACCATGCGCCAGCGGATCTTCCAGACGCCGCGCTGATTGGCGCGCACGACCGCCTGCAACTCGGCGCGGCAGGCCGGCGTGATGACTTCGTCGGCGTCCAGGAAGAACACGTAGTCGCCAGTGACGTGCGACAGCAGCCGGTTGCGCTGCACCGCGAAGCCCTGCCAGTCGGGATGGCTGAAGACCTGTGCACCGGCCGCACTCGCCAGGGCGACCGTGTCGTCGGTGCTGCCGCTGTCGACCACCACGATCTCGTCGGCAAAGGCGGCGCTGCGCACGCATTCGAGAATGCCGTGCGCCTCGTTCTTCGTCAGGATCGCGACCGACAGCCGCGGTGCTGCCGGAAGGGAGGAAGCCAGTGAGCCGATGCCGCCCTCAGTGGGCGCCATGGACTGTCTCGCCGGCCTTCAGCCGGTAGACCGTGCCGCAGTACGGGCACTTGGCTTCGCCGGAGCGCGCCACGTCGAGATAGACCTTGGGATGGCTGTTCCACAGCTTCATGTCGGCCCGTGGGCTCGGGCAGAAGACGCCTCCCTGGGGGTTCAGGTCTTTGGCGAGCAATTCGATGACGGCGTTGGTGGACATGGTGTTCAGACTTTGGTGAGCCAATGGGCGTACTTGGGGTTCTTGGCCGTAACGATGTCGAAGAAGGCAGACTGGATTTTCTCGGTGACCGGGCCGCGCGAGCCGCCGTCGCCGCGGTTGCCGATCTCGATGCGGTCGAGTTCGCGGATGGGCGTCACTTCGGCGGCGGTGCCGGTGAAGAACGCTTCGTCGGCGATGTAGACCTCGTCGCGCGTGATGCGCTTTTGCACCAGCTCCAGCCCCAAGTCCTTGCAGATGTGCAGGATGGTGTTGCGGGTGATGCCGTTGAGCGCACCGGCCGACAGGTCGGGCGTGTAGACCACGCCGTCCTTCACCACGAACACGTTCTCGCCTGCGCCTTCGGACACGAAGCCGCTCGCGTCGAGCAGCAGCGCCTCGTCATAGCCGTCGTCCAGCGCTTCCATGTTGGCGAGGATGGAGTTGCTGTAGTTGCTCACGGCCTTCGCCTGCGTCATCGTGATGTTGACGTGGTGGCGGGTGTAACTGGACGTTTTGACGCGGATGCCGCGTCGCATGCCTTCCTCGCCCAGGTACGCGCCCCAGGCCCAGGCCGCGACCATGGCGTGGATCTTGTTGCCGCGCGGGTTCACACCCAGTTTTTCGGAGCCGATCCAGACCAGGGGGCGCAGGTAGCAGCTCTCCAGCTGGTTCTCGCGCACGACCTGCTTCTGCGCCTCGTTGAGCTCTTCCTTCGTGAAGGGCAAGGTCATGCGCAGGATCTTGGCGCTGTTGAACAGGCGGTCGGTGTGCTCCTGCAGGCGGAAGATGGCCGTGCCGTCGACGGTCTTGTAGGCACGCACACCCTCGAAGGCGCCGCAGCCGTAGTGCAGGGTGTGGCTCAGGACATGGATCTTGGCATCGCGCCATTCGACCAGCTGGCCGTCCATCCAGATCTTGCCGTCACGGTCGTCCAGCGAGGGGGGGAGCACGCTCATTTGTTCATCCTTTGAAGCGACGAGGGGGAAGTCGCAAAAGCTTTCGATTTTACGGCGGCGCCGGCGGCCGGGGCGCCGACAATGGAAGGCTTTGCCAACCAGTCTGAAAAGGGTTTCAGTGTCCGTATTCAAGAACGTCATCGTCTATCGCATCGAACCGCAGTGGTCGCCATCGCTCGGCGACGCGGAAGAAGGGATCGGAAAGCTGCGGTACGTCCCGTCCAGTCCGTCGCAGGAAAAGTCGATCGGCTGGATCGAGCCGCGCGGCCAGGAGCACGGGCCGCTGGTCGAATCCATCGGCGGCCAGTGGGTGCTCGAGTTCATGGTCGAGACCAAGGCCGTCCCCGGCGCGGTGGTGCGCCGCAAGGTCGACGAGCGCTGCGCGCAGATCGAGCAGACCACCGGCCGCAAGCCCGGAAAGAAGGAAAAGCGCGACCTGAAGGAAGACATCACGCACGAACTGCTGCCGATGGCCTTTGCGCGCTTCTCCCGCATCGCGGTGTGGATCGACCCATCCGAGCACCGGCTGGTCATCAACTGCAGCAATGCATCGCGCGCCGACGAGGTCATCACCAGCCTCACGCAGGCGCTCGAGGGCTTTGCCGTCGCGCAGGTCAACAGCGCTATCGAACCCGCCAGCGCCATGGCCGGCTGGCTGGCCAGCCAGGAGCCACCGCCGGGGTTCACCATCGACCGCGAGTGCGAGCTCAAGGCAACGGACGAATCGAAATCGGTCGTGCGCTACGCCAAGCACGCGCTCGACATCGAGGAAGTGCGCCAGCACATCGCCGCGGGCAAGCGGCCCACGCGCCTGGCCATGACGTGGGAAGACCGCGTGTCCTTCGAGCTGAGCGAGTCGATGCAGGTGCGCAAGATCGTGTTCCTCGACAGCACCGACGGTGCCAAGGACGGCAAGAAGGAAGACAACTTCGACGCCGACGTGGCCATTGCCACCGGCGAACTCGGCCAGTTGGTGCCTGCGTTGCTCGAGGCGCTGGGCGGTGAGGCGGCGTTCACGGCCGCCGTGCCGGACGAAGCCCCGAAGGCCGCGGCCGCGCCGAAGGCTTCAACCGCATCAGCCCACGACGAGACCGACTCGCCGTTTTAGGCGGACGCGGGCGGCTCGGCCTCGTTCGCCAGCACCGGGCGAACGAGTTCCCAGTTCTGCAGCTTTCCGCCGAGAAACACGGCATCGACGTACGAGCCTCCGGTGTCGGTCCAGCGGTAGTGCTCGGGCTGTTCATCGGGTGGCGAACGCAGTTCGCCGAGCGCGCGGGTCAGCGCCATCACATGCATCAGCGTCACGCCCTTCTTGAGCTTGGCGTTGAGCATGACCGCGCTGGCGACGTAGCCGATCGGCTTGTCGGCCGCGCGCTTGAGCACCTGCATCGTGCGGTTGAAATGCATCAGCAGGAACATGACGATGGCGCCCGACACCAGTGCGACGCCGGGCCAGCCGTAGCCCCGGTAAGCGAAGCCGAGCAGCACGAGGCCGCCGATCGGCACGAGAAATTTCTGAAATTGCATAGGCCGCATTGTCACCGCGCCAGCCGCCGGCTCAATCCAGCTGCCGCACGATGTCCAGGGCTTCCTCGATGCGTTCGACCGCGTGGATGGTCAGGCCCTCGATCTCTTTGCTGCCCTTCTTGGGCGCGTTCGCCTTGGGCACCACTGCCACGCTGAACCCCAGCTTGGCGGCTTCGCGCAGCCGCTCCTGGCCGCGGGGCGCGGGCCGCACTTCGCCGGCCAGGCCGACCTCGCCAAAAGCGATGAAACCCTTGGGCAGCGGCTTGCCGCGCAGGCTCGAACTGATGGCCAGCATCACGGCCAGGTCGGCAGCCGGTTCGCTGATGCGCACGCCGCCCACCGCGTTGACGAACACGTCCTGGTCCATGCAGGCCACGCCCGCATGGCGGTGCAGCACGGCCAGCAGCATGGCCAGCCGGTCGCGGTCCAGGCCCACGCTCAGGCGGCGCGGACTCGGCCCGCCGTTGTCGACCAACGCCTGGATTTCCACCAGCATCGGCCGCGTGCCTTCCAGCGTGACCAGCACGACGCTGCCGGGCACCGGCTCGCTGTGCTGGCTCAGGAAGATCGCGCTGGGGTTGGCCACGCCCTTGAGGCCGCGCTCGGTCATGGCGAACACGCCGATCTCGTTGACTGCGCCGAAGCGGTTCTTGATGGCGCGCACCAGCCGGAAGCTGGAATTCGTGTCGCCCTCGAAATACAGCACCGTGTCGACCATGTGCTCGAGCACGCGCGGGCCGGCCAGCGCACCTTCCTTGGTGACGTGGCCGACCAGCACGATGGCCGTGCCGCTGGCCTTTGCGAAGCGCGTGAGATGCGCCGCGCACTCGCGCACCTGCGCGACCGAACCGGGCGCGGAGGTGAGCTGGTCGGAATACACGGTCTGGATCGAGTCGATCACCGCGATGGCCGGCCGGTGCGCATCGAGCGTGGCGATGATCTTCTCCAGCTGGATCTCGGCGAGCACCTGCACCTGCGAACGGTCCAGGCCGAGCCGGCGCGAGCGCAGCGCCACCTGCGCGCCGCTTTCCTCGCCCGTGACGTACAGCGCGTTCTGCCCTGCGCGCTGCAGCGCGTCGACCGCCTGCAGCAGCAACGTCGACTTGCCGATGCCCGGGTCGCCGCCGATCAGCGTCACGCCGCCCGGCACGATGCCGCCACCGAGCACGCGGTCGAGTTCCTCGATGCCGGTGGAGGTGCGGTCGACGTCGCTCGCCTCGATCTCGGACAGCACCGACAGGTCGCCCGTGCCCGCCAGCGACGCGAACTGCGCGCCGAAACGGTTGTGGGCCGCGCCGCCCGCGGGCTGCGCCACCTGTTCGACGAGGGTGTTCCAGGCATTGCAGCTCGGGCACTTGCCCAGCCATTTCGCACTGGTGCCGCCGCACTCGGTGCAGACGTAGTTGGTTTTTTCCTTGGCCATTGGTCGAGTGTAGGCAGCCAGGGGGCCAGCCCGCAGCACGGCGTCCGGGAAAACCCTGCTCGATTTGCGCCAGCAAGCACGATCGGGATGATTCAATCTACCGCATTCCCCACGACACCCCTGCCATCATGAAGACCCCCCTGAACACCTTCAAGCAAGCCCTGGTCGACCGCACGCCGCAGATCGGCCTGTGGGTCGGGCTGGCCGACGGCTACGCCGCCGAAATCCTCGCGGGCGTCGGCTACGACTGGCTGCTGGTCGACGGCGAGCACGCACCCAACGACGTGCGCTCGATCAGCGCGCAGCTGCAGGGCATCTACAGCGCGTGGTCGGCCCAGCCCGACGCGGCCGGGCGCTCGCAGCCGGTGGTGCGCGTGCCCGTCGGCGAAACGGCGCTGATCAAGCAGATGCTCGACATCGGCGCGCAGACCATCCTGGTGCCGATGGTCGATACCGCCGCGCAGGCCGCGCAGCTGGCGCAAGCCATGCGCTACCCGCCCGAGGGCATCCGCGGCATGGGCAGCGCCCTGGCGCGCGCCTCGCGCTGGCAGGCATACCCGAACTACCTGCACGAGGCCAACGCACAGACCTGCCTGCTGGTGCAGGCCGAGACGGTCGAGGCCATGAAGAACCTCGACGCGATCGCGGCCACGCCCGGCGTGGACGGCGTCTTCATCGGCCCGGCCGACCTGTCGGCCTCGATGGGCTTCGTCGGCCAACCGAACCATCCCGAGGTCCAGGCCGCCATCGCCGACGGCATTGCGCGCATCCTGAAGGCCGGCAAGGCGCCGGGCATCCTGTCGACCACCGAGGAACAGGCGCGCAAATGGCTCGCGGCGGGCGCGCTGTTCGTGGCCGTGGGCGTGGACACCATGCTGCTCACGGCAGCAGCGCAGCAGTTGCTGGCGAAGTACACGTCCAAGCCGGCCGCGGGCCCTAACGGCTATTGAGGGTCGCGCCGCCATGACAGAACCCACGAAAGCGCCAGCCGTGCCCCTGCGCTCGGCCACCATCCGCACCGGCACGATCCGCGCGACCACGCGCAGCTTCCTGCACGCGCTCGGCCAGGACGACGAGGACATCGAGCGGCCGCACATCGGCGTGTTCCACACCGGCGGAGAAATGAGCCCCTGCAACCTGAACCTGCGCGAGCAGGCCCAGC
>Ga0308159_1002515_pt1 | contig 20963 bp, 21 predicted proteins | sample PhyCR1_FD_201040 | JGI IMG/M metagenome (GOLD analysis project Ga0308159, IMG submission 201040) | Phyllosphere microbial communities from UC Gill Tract Community Farm, Albany, California, United States - DLSLC.R1 | ecosystem: Host-associated > Plants > Phyllosphere > Unclassified | place: USA... | reverse complement strand
CTGAAATTGCTGCTGGTCCTACCACTCTGGGCGACCTGCTGCGTGCACAAATGGAAAAACAGAACTAAGTTCTGTCAGACCATAGAAAAAGGGCGACTTCGGTCGCCCTTTTTTGTGCCTGAAATTTGTTGAATCAACAACCGGCACCAAGGCGTATAGCTCAGTGTCAGAACTGACTATAGTCTTACCAAAAGCGCGTCCAGCGTGGTTGCTTCAATAAGGAATTGAATGAACAGGCTTATCGTAATATTCGCAGTGCTCATGCTCGCAGGCTGCTCTACTACCAGCGCCAAGACCCACGCCAAGCGCGGCGTCAGCGGCATCGAGGTCGATTGCTCGGGGCTGGGTAACAAGTGGGAGAAGTGCGAGAAGCGAGCGGCCCGTGAATGCAAGATGCAGGGCTACAAGGTCATTACCCGCTCCAGTGATGCGGAGGACGAAGAGGGCGACTATCCATTTGGCTGGAACCCCGCCGGCGCAGTCACGCGAACCATGCTGGTGATCTGTAATTGACGATGGAATCGGCCTATAGCGAGTTGTCATCTATCCTGCAGATAAGTTGTCGAGCGGGCTGTTCAAATTCATCAAGTCATGCTAAAACCTTTGAAGCGCTTTTCCTAGCTGCTTGAAAAAGAAGGGAAAAATATGACGAAGTCGGAGTTGATCGAACGAATTGTCACCCATCAAGGGCTGCTCTCATCCAAGGATGTGGAGCTGGCTATCAAGACCATGCTCGAGCAAATGTCCCAGTGCCTGGCGACCGGGGATCGAATTGAGATCCGTGGGTTTGGCAGCTTTTCCTTGCACTATCGTGCACCTCGTGTAGGCCGTAATCCCAAGACAGGCCAGTCCGTCAGCCTTGACGGCAAATTCGTACCTCATTTCAAGCCGGGGAAGGAATTGCGCGATCGGGTGAACGAAGAAGAGGAAGAAGGCGTCTGAGTGTTTTTGGGGTAGGAGAAGGTTATGCGTGGGGTTAAGCGCGTTGTCGTCGTGCTGACGGTGCTGGTAGTTGCGTTGGTGGTTTTAGCGTTTGTGCTAGAAAACCAGCAGGATGTGTCGCTGTCGTTCCTGGGGTTGGCTACAGGTCAGCTGCCGGTGTCGGTGTTTGTAATTGTGGCGCTGATTGTTGGGATGTTGGTAGGGCCAATTTTGGGTCTGCTGATGCGTAAGCGACGTTTCAGATCGACTGCGGCGCGGGTCTAGGGGCTTGATGCCGCTCATTTGTGCAGTTTGTTTGTCTGATCCGGTTATGCCCTCTGTCAGATAATTTCCCTTCCATGGTTTTTTTCATCCTGCAATGCGTTGCAATGACGCGAGCCAGAAATGCAGCAATTGGGGCCAAATCACTGAGCGTTATCTGGTCCATCCAATATTTCCGTCCAGTTTTCGTACCCCTGAGATGGTCCCTATACAGGGCGTTCCTAGCTGAATAGGAACCTTCCTACAGATATGTCAAGACTTGTAATATGTCGGAGAGGTGGCAAAATGAAATCTGTTCTCGATAACGGGCATTTTGTGCGCTCAAAATTTGGCAGAGACGCTGGGTTTTGACGGTCATATAACTAAAATAAAAAATACATGAAATAGTCTGCATAACGAGCCCGCAGTTTCTCTTTGAAGGCAGGTTTTTGTTGTGAGTAGTAGCTTCCGTGCTCCACCGGTTCGATCGTCAGAAGAAGTTGATTTCAGCGTTTTTTTTGACGGCATTTTACGACAAAAAAAACTGATCATGCTTGTCACCGCCGGCGCAGGTCTCATTGCTGCCGCCTATGCATTTCTGGCGACTCCTGAGTATGAGGTCAGCAGCGTATTGCGGCCGTCAGCTATCAATGAGCTCGATGCATTGAATCGTTCCGAGGTATATAAGCTTCCACCCGGCGATGCTCTTACAAGAGTTGGCGCCGCGCTGGAGTCTTACGACACTCGCCTGAAATTTTTCCGCTCAAATCAAAAGCTTTTCAAGGCGTTCGAACAGCCTGGACGGACGCTCGAGCAAAGCTTCGAGGATTTCAATCGAAACTCCATCAATCTGGCTCTCCCCGATCCCAAATCCAGCGCTCTCAGTGCTTATATAAAAATTGAGATGACTTATCCAGCAGGGATTGACGGAGTGGCAATCTTGAATGGATTCGTCGACTACGCTATCGCTACTGAGCGCGACCAGATTGCGGCCGACATGACTGTGATAGTAAAAAACCGGCTGAGAGAGATTGAAGGTAAATTGAGTGCCGCACGTTCAAGTTACGAAGTCGATAAAGAAGCCAAGATAGTCACTCTTGGTGAGTCGGATACCGTCCGTCGTGCGCAGTTGCAGGATGAGCTCAAAGCGCTTCGGAATCAGTTGAAAACGCTTCGTAGCAATCGTATGGCCCAACTGAACGAAGCGATTACGATCGCCAGATCTTTGGGCATTAAAAAACCCAGCACTCCATCGTCGCTTGGCGACTCTGATCGTAGCGGCTCTGGCAGTGTAATGCGTACTGAAATCAACAATCAGCAAGTTCCTCTGTATTTTCTTGGCGTCGATGCCCTGGAGGCAGAAAAAGCTGCACTTATGCAGCGTAAGTCAGATGATTTCACCGAGGGTCGGATTGCGCAAATTGCCAAGGAATTGCAGCTGCTGCAGGCAAACCGTGAAATTGAGGTATTGAATCTTCGTCAGAATGAAGACCTTTTTCTTGCGGGTGTGCAACCACTGCGCGCTGAAGAAGTGCGTCTTCGGAATCTGAGTATTGATATGAGCCGGCTGAATCTGGTCACTATTGATAAGAGAGCATTAGAACCGCTGCAGCCCGTCAAACCTCAAAAATTCAAGATTATTCTATTTGGGCTTATCCTTGGCCTGATGGGTAGCTGCCTGTATGTCTCGCTGCTCCACTTTATCAGGGCGCGGAAGGGTAGCAGCGCTATTCAGTTGCCTCTCTCTTCGGATGCACCGGTAGGCCGGTGATTACGCGTTACAGCTTAATGCTTATCTATTGGGTTCAGTTAGTGCCGTGAGTTACAGGATAGAATCTCATTGGCACGCCGGCTTTTTTTCTGCATAAAAAGAGTAGTTAGCTATCCTTTCTATGAGTCCGTCGTGTGTCTCGACGCTGTTTGGCGGCTAATCAGATCGCCAGATCGCTCAGTCATAGCAGCAATGTAAAGGCACTCAGGTATCAGTCTGTCTATGGATGACCTTTCTTTTTTGTTGAAATTGACAGGTCGAATCATAGGGGTACTGGGCTCAATGCCCATTCAGCCTCATTGCGAATGCCCGTTTGGACCAGAGCTGAATTGCCGATGGCGCAACTATGTCAGTGCCGATATGCCAGCCATTGAATTTCCTCGGCAATACCGAGAAACTACACCACATTTTTATCCGCATGATTCGTAGATCATGAGGCGCAATCTCGATCTTTTAGGGAAGTGGCAGAGACATGATGGACATCAAACGCAAAGGAATTATCCTTGCTGGCGGCTCAGGAACGCGCTTGTACCCACTTACACTGGGCGTATCAAAGCAGATGTTGCCGGTCTTCGATAAACCGATGATTTTCTATCCGCTGTCTGTGCTGATGCTTGCCGGGATGCGAGAGATTCTTATCATTTCCACACCTGATGATTTGCCAGGCTTCAGAAAGCTGCTCGGTGATGGTAGTCAGTACGGGGTTCAGCTGAGTTACGCCGAGCAACCTAGCCCTGATGGGCTGGCGCAAGCTTTCCTAATTGGCGAAGAGTTCATTGGCAATGAGTCTTGCTGCTTGATCCTTGGAGATAATATTTTCTATGGTCAACATTTCTCGGATAATTTGAAGTCGGCAATGTCTCAGCCGACAGGCGCTACTATCCTTGGCTACCACGTTTCTGATCCGGAGCGTTTTGGGGTCGTTGAGTTCGATGCTCATGGAAGAGCATTGAGCATTGAGGAAAAACCACAAACGCCTAAATCAAACTATGCAGTGACTGGATTGTATTTCTACGATAATCGTGTCGTGGAAATTGCCAAAGGCATCAAGCCATCGCCGCGTGGAGAGCTCGAAATCACTGATGTGAATCGTGCCTACCTGGAGGATGCCTCGCTGACCGTGGAAATGTTGGGACGTGGTTTTGCTTGGCTCGACACAGGCACTCATGAGTCATTGTTAGAGGCTAGTCAATTTGTCCATACCATCGAAAATCGCCAGGGCCTGAAAGTAGCCTGCTTGGAAGAGATCGCTTTTTGTAGCGGTTGGATCAGTCGGGATGAACTTGGTCAACAAGCAGAGAAGTTGAAAAAGACCAGTTACGGTCAATATCTAAAAATGCTGTTGGAAGAGGCGCCAGGCGAATGAGATTGATAAAGGCATCAATACCTGACGTTGTAATCATCGAGCCCAAAGTATTCAGCGATGACCGTGGTTGGTTTTTGGAAAGCTTTAACGAACCGGCGTTTCATGAAGCGCTCAAGGCTGTAGGTTTGCCAGTGCCTCGAGCCTTTATCCAAGATAATCACTCATGCTCAAAAAAAGGCGTGATTCGAGGCCTGCACTACCAACTACCGCCCCATGCGCAGGGGAAGCTGGTGCGCGTTACCCGCGGTTCTGCCTATGATGTGGTCGTGGATATAAGGGCCGGTTCCCCAACATTCGGTAAATGGGTGGGTGTTGAACTCAGTGCACTCAACCAGCGGATGCTGTGGATTCCGGAGGGATTTGCGCACGGGTTTGTTGCGCTTGAAGACGACACGCATTTTCTATACAAAACCACGGACATCTATCATCAAGCTTCTGAAAGGAGTATCCGCTGGGATGATCCCGAGATTGGAATATCCTGGCCTGCGCTTTCTGATGTGCTGATCAGTGCAAAAGATTTAACGGCCCCTTTGTTGACCGAAGCCAGCCGGCACTCGGAGTTCTTGCCTGGGACAATCGAGCTAATGGATCTGCGCGTCATCGGTGATGAGCGTGGAAGCCTGATTGCACTCGAGCAAGGTCAGAATATCCCATTCGCCATCAAGCGCGCTTATTATATATTTGGTACCCAGCCGGATGTAAATCGTGGATTTCATGCTCATCGCCGTCTTGAACAAATGGCGATTTGCGTTTCCGGTAGCTGTAAAATGATAATCGATGATGGTGAGACTAGAGAATCTGTGTTGCTGAATTCAAGTACTAAGGCATTGATTATCAGAAATATGATTTGGCGTGAAATGCACGAATTTAGTCCAGATTGTGTATTGCTGGTTTTCGCCAGCGAGCACTATGACGAATCTGATTATATCCGAAGCTACGATCAATTTATTAGGGAAGTCAAAAATGGAAAAGCATAAGAAGCTTGTGATTGTTGGGGCTGGAGAATTGGCAATGATTGCCTATGAGTACTTCACCTACGATTCCCCTTATGAGGTTTTTGGCTTCGCCGTTGAGCGTGAATATCTGGACAGTCAAAATCTGTATGACTTGCCGATCATTCCATTTGAGGAGATGCAAGCACATTTCTCCAGTGCTGAATATGATGTCTTTGTTGCTATTCCGGCTTCTCAGCTCAATCGCCTAAGAACACGATTGTATCTCGCAGTAAAAGAGATGGGGTATACCTGTGCCACTTATATAAGCTCTCGCGCATTTGTTTGGCGAAACGCAGTGGTTGGTGAAAACTGTTTTATCTTTGAAAATAACACCGTGCAGCCTTTTGTCGAGATTGGTAATAACGTGATCCTTTGGAGTGGTAATCACATTGGTCACCGCTCAATAATTGAAGATAACTGCTTCCTGTCCTCGCACGTCGTTGTATCCGGCTACTGCCGTATTGGTAATTCGTCTTTTTTAGGTGTTAACTCAACGCTAAATGACCATGTCTCCGTTGCTCGAGACTGTATTGTAGCGTCTGGCTCTTTGGTGTCGAAGAGTTTAAAAGAGCCTGAGCGTATCTATTATGGGGCGCCTGCTAAAGAAATGCCTAGAAAAAGTTCGCTCTCGGTCAAGTTGTGAAGGCGCCTGCTATGAAGTGGAATAAATTAGGTCACGTATTTTCCCAGTCTGGAAGTGATGATTGGAAAAGTAACTCGGCGCTCACACCCATGCCGATCCTACTTAATCAAGACGTCATTCGTATATATGCAGGCTTTCGAGATAAAGAGGGCATCAGCAGAATTGGTTACGTAGACGTTTGTGCGAAGGATCCTACAAAGGTTATTGGCGTGTCAGAGCAGCCGGTACTTGACCGTGGGCGCGATGGGTGTTTTGACGACAACGGCGTCATCATGGGAGATATCGTCAAAATTGGCGACACCTTGCGCATGTATTACGTTGGCTTCCAATTGGTCAAGCGCGCCAAGTTTCTAGCTTTTACGGGGTTGGCGGAAAGCGTCGATGGCGGTGACACCTTTAAGCGTGTTTCCGAAGCGCCTGTAATGGATCGTGCGCACGGCGGTACAACGATTCGTGCTATCCACTCTGTGCTATTTGAGGACGGCGTCTGGAAAGCCTGGTATGCAGTAGGCGACTCTTGGGAGTTGATCAATGGGAAGTATTTTCCAAATTACAATATTTGGTATACCGAGTCGGTTGATGGTGTTGTATTTGATAAGCCTGGAACATTATGTGTTGATGTGCAAGGGGACGAATACCGTATCGGTCGGCCATCGGTCTATAAACATAATAATGTCTATTATATGTTTTACACCAAAGGTGGTACATCAGGTGAAGATTATTTCCCGGGCATCGCTGTGTCGGATGACGGCAAGCATTGGATGCGCAAAGATGAAAATTTCGGCTTAACCCTTTCCTCAGAAGGATTCGACTCGATTCATCTTTGTTACCCGCGTTTGGTGGATGTTAACGGTAAAACGTTCTGCTTTTACAACGGTAATAATATGGGCGCGGAGGGCTTTGGTGTCGCGGAGTTACTGGAGTGGTAGTTTGCGAGTTCTATTCAACGGCGAAAAAAGAGATCTGGGATCGCTTTATCACAGAGGCTAAGACGCCTTTGTTTATGTTTAAGCGCGATTTTATGGAGTACCACGCCGATCGGTTCGTGGATGCTTCCATTATGTTTTATGAAGAAGATGTGCTGATAGCAGTAATGCCGGCATCGCAAAGGCTGGAAACCTTGGCAAGTCATGGTGGCCTGACCTATGGTGGCCTTGTGTTGTCGCAGAAAATCAGGGGCGGGACCGTTCTTGAGTGTTTCGAGGCCCTGAAGTGTTTTAGCGCCGAAAATGGCTTCGAGAAGTTAGTCTATAAGGCGATTCCTTATATTTTTGCTAAACAGGGTGCCCAGGAAGATCTTTACGCTTTATTCCGGGTAGACGCCCGATTAACTCGCCGAGATCTATCGAGTGTTATTTACCTGAAAGATAGGTTGAAGCTGTCCAAGGGACGAAAATGGTTGATCGCGCGTGCGAAGAAAAACAACCTTGCTGCCGAAGCTTCCACTAACTGGGATGGTTTTCTTGGCCTGCTGAGTGGCGTGCTGGAGAAACACGATGCAGTGCCTGTCCATACCGCCCAAGAGCTCATTCACTTATCATCTTTGTTCCCAGAGCAGATTTCTTTGGTGGCAGTGAATCATGAAGGGCGCATGTTGGCCGCTGCATTGCTTTTTAGATTTGATAACGTAGTCCATACCCAATATCTGGCGACCAGTGAAGAGGGTAAAGAGTTGGGTGCATTGGACTGCCTGATCGAATCCTGCATTCAAAAAAGTCAAGTCGATGGGTTCGACTATTTTAGTTTCGGTATATCTACAGAAGATCAAGGTCGATATCTTAATCCCGGCCTTTTAGCGCAAAAAGAAAGCTTCGGCGCTCGCGGCATGACCATCGACTCCTACGAGGTTACATTAAAATGATCGACTTTCTTAACTTAAAGAAAATTAACGATGTGTATTCCGAAGAGCTAAAAGCGGCTTGCTCACGGGTCATTGATTCGGGCTGGTACATAGGCGGAGAGGAGCTGTCGGGCTTTGAGCGCGAGTTTGCTGAATACTGCGGGGCGAAATATTGCATCGGTGTGGCCAACGGTCTTGACGCGCTGACGCTGACGCTGCGGGCTTGGAAAGAAATGGGCAAGCTGTCTGAGGGCGATGAGGTGATCGTCCCGGCGAACACTTACATCGCCAGTATCCTTGCGATTACCGAAAATCGTCTGGTTCCGGTATTGGTAGAACCAGACGCAGCGAGCTTTAATCTTTCGCCCGAAAATGTCGAACGAGCCATCACGCCGCGTACCAAGGTAATATTGGCTGTCCATCTGTATGGCCAGTTGGCTGAAATGCCCGAGTTGTGCGCTATCGCAAAAAAGCACAATTTGCTCGTGCTTGAAGACTCGGCACAATCCCACGGCGCCAGTATTCATGGGCGTCGGGCGGGGAATTGGGGAGATGCTTCGGGTTTCAGCTTCTATCCCGGGAAAAATCTCGGGGCGCTCGGCGATGGTGGGGCGATCACCACCAATGATGAAGAACTCGCGTCTGTAGTGCGGGCGCTCGGTAACTACGGTAGTTACAAGAAATATGAGAATCAATATAAAGGTGTGAACAGCCGCCTGGATGAAATCCAGGCGGCCATGCTTAGGGTAAAACTGCGTCATCTTGATCACGAAGTCAGTGTGAGGCGCGAGTTGGCCAGTCGTTATGTTCAGGGCGTGAGCAATAAAGCATTGCAACTGCCTGCGGCCACTCGACAGGAGCAGCATGTCTGGCACTTGTTTGTTGTGAAGAGTGATAAGCGAGACAGGCTGAAAGATTACCTGTATGAAAAAGGCATTCAAACCTTGATACATTATCCGATACCTGCACATCGCCAACAGGCCTATAAGGAATTTTCCGGTAGTCATTTCCCAATTACCGAAGCGATTCACCAACAAGTGCTGAGCTTACCACTCAGTACTGCAACGTCGCCTGAGGAAGTCGACTGCGTTATCGACAGTTTGAATCGGTTTTCCTGAGTGATCTTATTTCCCGGGCTTTTGAGTGACTGTTCAAGTGACTCAACCGGTGGTTGGCGATGCGGTGCTAGGTTGAGTACGACTTGAATATATTACGCACGGGAGTATTAACTTCCATTGCCACGCTTGCGAGACTGCTCTCCGGGTTTCTGGTGATGAAGTTGGTTGCTGTTCTGGCAGGTCCAGAGGGTGTTGCGCAGTTGGGCCAGTTCATGAGCTTAACTGCGCTGCTTGTGGTATTCGCTGGCGGTGGGGTCGGGCCGGGTGTTGTCAAGTACCTTGCGGAGTATCGTGAACAAGATACTCATGTAAAGGTGCTGTTAAATTCGGCATTCTGCTTTTCACTGGTTTCATCATTAATCATGTGCGTGGCGGTGTTGTGCCTCAGCGAGCAGATAACGACATGGCTATTAGGCGATCTCCGCTACCAGAGCTTGATCGTGGTGTTGGCGTTCGCTCAGATTTTCGTTGCATTGCATAATCTGATTATTGCGATTGTCAATGGAATGATGGACGTTAAACGCCTTGCTTGCATTCATGTCGGTGGTGCGGTCGTTGGGGTGCTTGCCCCACTGCTACTGGGGTATTTCTATCAGCTATTTGGCGTATTACTTGCTTTTCTGATTGCGCAGGCCAGCCTACTGATTATCAGTTTCACGTTGTATTATAAAAGTTCATATTTTAATTCAAGCTACTTTAAGCCGGCTCTGAATAGAGAGATGCTCAAAAAGCTGTCTTACTATTCTTTAATGACGTTGACATCGGCATTATTGGCGCCTCTGCTGCAGATTCTGGTGAGGAATATTCTCGCGGACAGATTCACCTGGGAGCAAGTAGGCTATTGGCAGGCTGTGAGCAAAGTGTCAGAGGCATATTTGCTGTTCGTGACTATGGCAATCAGCATCTACTATCTTCCAAAGCTTTCTTCCATCACCGAGAAGAAACCATTCGTTGACGAAATAAAAACGGCCTATATGTACCTGATTCCTGTTGTCAGCGCCTTGGCACTGGGTATTTATTGCTTCCGAGATTTGATTACGTGGATTCTGTTTTCTGACGAATTCACAGGTTCCCTGTACCTCTATGCGCCGCAGTTGATAGGTGACGTTATCAAAGTGGCCTCTTTTATCCTGTCGTTTATCATGCTTGCCAAGGCAATGACCAAGACGTTTCTACTCTCAGAGATATTTTTCGGGGCGACGTATGTTGCGTGGGTGTATTTTCTGACACCAACGTTTGGTTTGATTGGCGCGATGTATGCGTTCGTAGTGAATTATTTACTTTATTTTATATTTACAGCGCTCGTGGCAGCCCGGTTTATTAGAGGTATGAAATGAAAAAGGTGAGCGTAATGATGCCTACCTATAACGCGGAGCGTTATGTGGCAGCGGCATTGGACTCTATCTTGAGTCAGGATTACGAAAATATTCAGATCGTTGTCTGTGATGATGCATCCCAGGATAAAACAGCTGACATCATTACTGCATATGGTCTGCGTTACCCTGAAAAAATAACGGCAGTGATCAACGCGACTAATCTCGGCGTGACCCTTAACTGCAACAAGGCACTTGGCCTGTGCGAAGGTGAATACATTTCACTGTTTGCCGGGGATGACCTGATGTTACCGGGTAAAATCAGCAAGCAAGTTGCCGTCATGGATTCTGCTCCTGACATAGTATTGTCGTACCACCCTGTAGAAATTTTTGATTCGGAAACTGACAAGACTATTTTTACGACCAATCAACATGCTCGCGAAGACGTATATTCCACCGAAGACTTACTGCTTAAAGGCGGCATACCAGGTGGTTGCTCGATCATGATTCGTCGAGATGTTCTACCTGAAGGGGGTTACGACGGTCGTCTCAAGACGGTCAGCGACTGGTTGTTCTTCCTTGAGATCTCGACGCGTGGACGTCTGTATAAACTCAATGACGTGTTGGCGCGCTATCGCAAGCATGCGGGTGGCGCAAGCATGCAGACCTACGGATTGTTATCCGAATCGCTTTTAGCGCTCGATTTTTTCCTCGATAAATATGACCAAAACCCGCGTTTGAAGTCTCTGGTTGCTCGTGCTAAAGCACGCTATATCGCCGGCGAGAGTTTTCGACAGTTAAACGTCGATCCTGTCTTGGCTTTGTCCCTGGCTTCCCGCGCCCTAGGGTATGCGCCAAGAGGGCTCACGTATATTGGTCTGTATGTGCTCGCCTGGGGAAATCGCTATGTACCTGGCGGGAACGCAGTGATTAAACTTCTCGGCGGACGCCTTAAGTACTTTATTAAACGTGTTATGGGCTAGTATGGGAGTCATTATCTGATGGGCAATCCTGTATTTGTCTTTTGCTCAGTCTGGGGAGGTGTGCTTCTGCTCTACTGTCTGGGCGCGACTACTAATTTGGTGCCTATAAACGGGGTAGGCTTGACACTTATCATCATGAATATGATGAGTGTGTTGTTAATCTATCTGCTACTGGGGAATACGTTTCATAAGCCCGATGCCGACACGTTGGCTAAATATCAAGCCGGAGCGCGGGTTTATCTAAAGATATTGTTCTGGATATGGCTGCTGGGTACGTGCTTTGAAGTGTATGTACAGCGTGGTTTTCCGTTGTACTGGAATTACGTCGGGGATGGGCGATTGTACACCGATTTTGGTATACCGTCCTTTCACGGGATTATGAATGCGATGTACCTGCAGGTTGTGACAGCGCTGGCCTACCTGTACTTTCTCAAGCCCAAAATGCGGATTGTATTTTTCATCCTTTTGTTATTTTGCTGGCCGATCATGATGCTCGGGCGAGGCATCTTATTGAGCGCGATTATTCAGGTGGTGGCCGTGTTTTTCCTGATGCGCACGCTCAGCTTTAAAGTGGTCGTGACGTTGATCATATCCGCTATAACGGCGATTTTTCTGTTCGGCTACGTGGGCGACTTACGTCAGGTGCTAAATCCGTTTGCCTACCTAGTCAGCAAAGACTACGTGGAGTTTTTCTCCGCGCTGCCCAGTGGCTTTCTTTGGTTCTATGTTTATCTGACGTCAGGCATGAGCAATCTGTTTTACAACGTCGACACCTTGCAGCCGGCCTATAGCTTTGGTTACTCCTTCTATAATCTGATCCCGAGTGCGCTCAAAGTATGGTTTGGATTTGATCAGCGGAGCGACCTGTTTGTATTTGTGGATGGGAATTTGAACGCGGCGACCTTCTACTCGGGGTTCGTATCTGACTTCGGCCCTATTGGCGCCTTTTTCATCGTCTTCTTTATTCAATTCTGCTGTTGCTTTACCTATGCAGTGGCGCGCAAAGGGCGACCGTGGGGCATATTTGCTTATGCTGTTGCCCTACAGATTCTTATTTTTTCCATATTTTATGATATGTTTTTTCTCTTACCTATTTTGTTTCAATTCGTCCTGGCGATGATGTTCTGTTTCTTTTACAGAGCTTTCAATCGCAGAAGATCGTAAGTGGAGCGGGTTTCGAGACGGCTGGTTAATGCGTATTAATAGGAGTGTCAAATGTCTGGTTTAGTGTTGGTAACAGGTGGTGCAGGTTTTATTGGTTCGCACTTGGTTCCTAAGCTTCTTGCTTCAGGTTTCAAGGTGCGCATCCTCGATTCCTTGTCCGCACAGGTACATGGTCAAGTGCCTGTCGACCTTGAATGGTTGTCGAGCGAAGGCGTCGAATTCATTCGCGGCGATGTCACCCGGCAGACGGATTGGGAACGTGCCCTCCTGGGGGTGGATGGTATCGTGCACCTGGCGGCTGAAACCGGTACCGGCCAGTCGATGTATCAAGTAGCAAAGTACAACGAGGTCAATACTCAAGCCACGGCATTGATGCTTGATGCACTTGGCAAAGTGAGTCATCAAGTCAAGCGGATTGTTCTCTCCTCCAGCCGTTCAATCTACGGCGAAGGCGCGTACGTCCATCCGGTCACTAACCTTCGAATCTACCCGATCGCGCGCAGCGCCGAGACCCTGGCAAATGCGCAATGGGAACCGGTATGCCCTGAGACGGGGGACGTGCTCAAACTGGTTGCGACCAAGGAAAGCGACCTGATTTCGCCAGCGTCGATCTACGCAGCGACCAAATATGCCCAAGAGGATTTGGTACGTATCGGTTGTCAGGCTATGGGTATTGGTTTTGCAATTTTCCGGCTGCAGAACGTATATGGCGAACGCCAATCCCTTAACAATCCGTACACCGGTATTTTGTCGATCTTCTCGACCAAAATTCGCATGGACAGCCAACTCCCACTTTTCGAAGATGGCGAGGAAAGTCGTGACTTCGTGCACGTCGACGATGTAACCGACGCGCTGTTGAAAGGGCTGATGGTCAGTCCAGCACCTAACACCGCAATCAATGTCGGCAGCGGTGTAGCCACTTCGGTAAGGACCGTGGCGGAAGAGTTGACTCGCGCATTTGGCAAAGAGCCGAACGTTGTCGTGACCGGCCAGTTCCGTGTCGGCGATATTCGCCATAACTATGCCGATATCACACGTTTGAAAGACTTGCTGGGTCTTGAACCGAAAGTTTCGCTCAAGGATGGTTTGCACCGGTTCGCCACTTGGGTGTTGGAACAACCTCTTCCTGAGGATCAACTCGAGAAAGCCAACAAGGAACTTCGCGACCGGAAACTGATGAACTGAGGGTGCACTCCATGTCCGAGCGACCACTAGGTCTTCGACAGTTACTGATCTCTGACGCTATACGCCATCGTGAATTGCTGGGGCGAAGCGCCATTAGTTCAGGCCTAAAATTATGGCTCGGCATGTTGTCGCCCAGATTTGCGCCTGTGTTGCTTCATCGGCTTGCGCATCGCTGCCATCGTGGGCCTCTGGGCCCGTTCGCCAAAGTGTTTTCGCTGATCAACTTTCTTTTCTTCGGAATCGAAATAGCGGTGGCGTGCAAGATTGGGCCGGGCCTTTTCTTTCCCCATACCCACGGTACGGTCATCGGCGCCTTCACGATTGGGAAAAATGCTGTGATCTATCAGGGGGTTACAGTAGGCGCTAAGGATCTGGACTTTACCTACGACGCCGCTCACCGGCCGTGTATCGGGGATAATGTCCTTCTTGGTGCCGGCGCCAAGGTACTCGGCGGCATCGAGTTGGGTCACAGTGTGACAGTGGCCGCTAATGCGGTGCTGTTGTCGTCCGTCCCGGACAATGTAGTGGTGGGAGGAATACCCGCCAAAATCCTCAAGTCGCGGAACGGTTAGAATGAAATACCTACTGGATGGAAAAAAAGTTCTGGTTATTGCGCCCCAGTTCTTTGGCTATGAGACGGAAATCTGCGACGAATTAAAACGTCGAGGGGCCAAGGTCGATTTCCTGCTTGATCGACCTTTCGCTTCCCCTTTCATGAAGGCTGTCACTCGGCTGCGGCGTCAATGGGTGATAAAAGCTGCGGATCGCTACTATACCGAACAGGTAGAGCAAGCCGAAACTACCGAATATGATTACGTTTTTGTCGTGAATGGCCAAACCCTGTCTACGACAATTCTCGAGCGCTGGCATAAATTGTTTCAAGGTGCGGTATTCGTGCTCTACATGTGGGACTCGTTTGGCAACCGTCGCTGGGTGCTGGATAACCTCAAATACTTCCATCATGTTTTTACCTTCGACCGTAATGACGCAGCTAAGTATGGGCTGAACTTCAGGCCGTTGTTCTTCTCCCGCGGTTTCGAGGTGGTTGCCCCTGAGCAAGCAGAGTTCGATATCAGCTTTATCGGCACTGCCCATACTGATCGCTACCAAGTGTTGACCAAAGTCGATAGGGCCCTCGGGCCATCAATCAAAAAACATTGGTATCTGTTTCTTCAGGCCAAATGGGTCTATTTGACTTATAAGCTGACGAACAAAGGTTTCAGAGGGGCAAGCGCTTCAGACTTCAAGTTTGATCCGCTCAATAAGAGCACTGTTCAGCGCATCTTTTTCTCCTCAAAGACGATTCTGGATATTGAACATCCGCAGCAAACCGGGTTGACGATGCGGTCGTTGGAAACCCTTGGCGCCAGGAAGAAACTCATTACGACTAACGCCGCAGTGCGTGAGTATGAGTTTTTTTCTGAGAACAATATTTGTGTGATTGATCGCCGGGCACCGGTTATTCCTCATGGTTTTCTAGAGTCCGAATACATTGATATTCCCGCCGAGGTTTATCAGCGGTACCGGTTGGAAGGGTGGCTTGACGAGATTCTGGAGGTTGTAACAGCATGAATATCTTAGTGACGGGGGCGACGGGATTTGTCGGCAACGCGCTGTGTTCGCTGCTGGCCGGCGACGGACATTACGTGCGAGCCTTGGTTCGAGCCGACACCCACAAGTGGGACAACGTAGACGTCGTGGTGGCTGCGCTAACTGATGAAGCGGCGCTGGCTTCCGCTCTCGCGGGGATTGATTGTGTTGTTCACTTGGCGGGTCGCGCTCACCAATTGAATGACGATGCTGCCGACCCCCTGGTAGCGTTTCGCGCGGTAAACCGCGACGCGACTTTACTGCTTGCCAACTGTGCGAAGGCAGCTGGGGTTAAAAGGTTTGTCTTTATCAGTTCGATCGGTGTCAGTGGATCGTTTACAACCCACACGGCCTTTTCCGAATGTTCGACGCCGGCTCCCCATGCGGACTATGCGATTTCCAAACTGGAGGCAGAAGAGGGATTGCTGCCCTTGAGAGGCGACAACTTTGAAGTGGTCATTATCAGGCCGCCGTTAGTTTATGCAGCGCACGCGCCCGGTAATTTTGCTCGCCTTTTGAAGTTAGTGTCGGTAGGCGCTCCGGTGCCATTTGCGTCGCTGAAAAATCAGCGCAGCATGATCGCCCTTGAGAACCTCGTTGATTTCATACGCTTGTGCACCGTTCATCCGGCAGCCGCTAACGAGCTGTTCTTGATCAGTGACGGTGTGGACGTTTCCACGGCGGATATATTTCAATACCTGGCCCGTGGAATGGACAAGCGCTTACTTATGTTCCCGTTTCCGCTGGCGGCCATGAAATTGGGCGCCCGGTTAGTGCGTAAAGAAGCGCTATATACCCAGCTGTGTGGCTCACTGGTCGTAGACTGTGGCAAAGCTAAAGCTCTTCTTAAGTGGGCACCCGTGATATCAACGGAGAAAGCACTTGTGAACGCCGGCAAGCTTTACAAGCAGCAACGAACAGTAAAACTGTAATAGGCTATGTTAATGAACTTCTGGTTTTTGCTCGTCGTTTTACTGATCTCGCTGTTGCTCACCGGGCTTTTGCGCCGCTATGCGATTTCTCGCAAGTTGATAGATGTGCCAAACGCACGCAGCTCTCATTCCATACCGACTCCGCGAGGCGGTGGTGTGGCAATTGTGATCAGCTTCCTGGGTGCATTGTCAGTTGCTTACATCGGCAACTGGATCGACCGCTCAGTAGCAGTGGCCTTGTTAGGTTCAGGCGCCCTGACTGCTGTGATTGGATTCATGGACGATCACGGGCACATTGCCGCACGTTGGCGACTGCTGGGGCATTTCAGCGCTGCCGCCTGGGCGCTCTTTTGGCTGGGCGGTATGCCCTCCATAAAACTGATGGGATTCACGGTTGAGCATGGTTACATCAGTGCTGTGCTGGGTGCGTTTTACCTGGTCTGGATGCTCAACCTTTATAACTTCATGGATGGAATTGACGGATTGGCCGCCGGTGAGGTCGTTTGTGTCTGCCTGGGCGCTAGTTTGATTTATTCAGTCCTTGGTTTTGACCAATTGATCTGGGCACCTTTGGTTTTATCAATGGCGGCGATGGGGTTTCTTTTCTGGAACTTCCCGCCGGCGCGGATATTCATGGGAGATGCGGGCAGTGGGTTTTTAGGGATCATACTGGCTGGGCTGTCGCTACAAGCCGCGTGGGCAGATTCGCGTTTGCTCTGGGTTTGGATCATCTTACTTGGCGTCTTTATCGTCGATGCAACACTGACATTATTTCGACGCCTGATTCGTGGTGAAAAGGTTTATGAAGCTCATCGCAGTCATGCTTATCAATTTGCTTCGCGGCACTACGGCAAACATCTGCCGGTGACAATTGCGGCGCTTCTGATTAACGTCTTATGGTTATTGCCCATTGCATTTTGCATGATTTATTTCCAACTTGATGGGCTGACAATGGTACTGGTTGCATACGCACCACTTGTCTGGCTGGGCTTCAGGTTTAATGCTGGGCAGGCAGAACAGAAGGCGTAGACGCCGAACCTGGGCGACTCGACTGAGCGCGATACTTGGACGATTTGCCACGGGAAGACTGGGGGGCGAGAGCTGTTAGCCTGCTCCCCTGGCAAGTACGGCTGGAATTGCCGCGCAGAGCGGCTTTCGCGCTGCTACCTATCTGTTTGTGAGGCGTATAGACTGTGTCTCCGGGGTGCATCAAACCATCACTACCCGCTGACTGCGGCCTCTCAGGCAGTCAACGACACGTTTTGATGAGAGCTAAACTTAATTCAGGTGACAAGGGGTCGTTGTGGACATTATGGATAAATTACGTGCCTATTTGCTGAGCCTTCCGCGTCGGCAGAAACGTGTTCTGCAAGTGATCACCGATATGTTCCTGGTATGGTTTTCGTTATGGATGGCGTTTGTTGTTCGGCTGGGCATTGACGAACTTGTAAACCCCGTTGTATTGCACACTTGGCTGTTCCTCACGGCGCCGATAATCACGATTCCTCTTTTCATTAGGTTCGGCATGTACCGGGCGGTCATGCGTTATTTTGGCAATGACGCATTGATCGCCATTGTCAAGGCGGTGAGTTTGTCCGCGTTGATCCTTGGCGTCGTTGTTTATTGGTACAGCAATCACGCAAATGTGATTCCGCGTTCAATCATCTTCAATTACTGGTGGTTGAGCTTGATTATGGTTGGCGGATTGCGATTGGCCATGCGCCAGTATTTTCTGGGCGACTGGTTTACCGCCGCACAACACGTACCCTTCACTAACCGGGATGACGGGCTGCCGCGGGTGGCGATTTACGGGGCGGGGGCAGCGGGTAACCAACTGGTCGCGGCGCTGCGTATGGGCCGAGTTATGCGACCGGTCGCCTTTATCGATGATGACAGCGGCATTGCCGATCGCGTGATTGCAGGCCTGCAGGTCTATAAGCCCAAGCATATTCAGCGAATGATCGATGTTACAGGCGCTCAAGAGATCCTCTTGGCTATCCCATCGTCCAACCGTGGCCGTCGTCGTGAAATACTCGGGCTCCTTGAAGGCTTCCCCCTGCACGTGCGCAGTGTTCCAGGATTCATGGACTTGGCGAGTGGGCGGGTCAAGGTGGATGACATCCAGGAGGTCGATATCGCTGATTTGCTCGGACGTGACTCGGTGCCTGCGCAGGGCGAATTACTTGAACACTGTATCAAGGGCAAAAGTGTTCTAGTCACCGGGGCTGGGGGATCGATTGGTTCCGAGCTTTGCCGGCAGATCGTTTCTCAGCAGCCGACAACCCTGTTGTTGTTCGAGCACAGCGAATTCAACCTTTACAGCATCCTGTCTGAACTTGAACAGCGCGTGAGCCGTGAATCATTGTCGATTCGGATTCTGCCAATTTTAGGTTCGGTCCGTGACCCCTCCAAATTGCTCGACGTTATGAAAACCTGGCAGGTGGATACGGTTTATCACGCCGCCGCGTATAAACACGTGCCCATGGTCGAGCACAATATTGCCGAAGGTGTATTGAACAACGTAATCGGGACGCTCAATACGGCTCAAGCGGCGCTTCAGGCTGGCGTGGCTAACTTCGTGCTGATTTCCACGGATAAGGCGGTACGCCCTACAAACGTCATGGGCAGCACTAAGCGTCTTGCTGAGTTGACTCTGCAGGCACTCAGCCGCGAGCTGGCACCGGTATTGTTCGGTGACAAGTCCAACATCTCCCGCGTTAACAAAACCCGATTCACCATGGTTCGCTTTGGCAATGTGCTGGGTTCTTCAGGTTCTGTAATCCCACTGTTTCACAAACAAATCAAATCGGGCGGGCCGCTCACGGTGACGCATCCGAAGATTACACGTTACTTCATGACGATCCCGGAGGCCGCTCAGTTGGTTATCCAGGCAGGCTCAATGGGGCTGGGTGGCGACGTATTCGTGCTAGACATGGGCGAACCGGTGAAGATCGTCGAGTTGGCGGAGAAAATGATCCACCTTTCCGGCCTGAGTGTGCGCTCTGAAAAGAATCCCCATGGCGATATCGCCATTGAGTTCAGCGGCCTGCGTCCTGGGGAAAAACTTTACGAAGAGTTACTGATTGGCGACAACGTAGTTGCCACTCGACACCCGATGATCATGAGCGCGAATGAAGATCATCTGGCATGGGATGTACTTAAAGGCAAACTAACAGAGTTGCTAGCCGCCGTTGACCAGGACGATTACACACGCGTACGCCAGCTCCTGCGCGATACCGTCAGCGGCTATGCCCCAGACGGCGAAATCGTCGACTGGATCTACCAGCAGCGCCGTCTGGAACCGTGAGTTAACACCCTGTTACTCACCCGTTTTTGACTCTCTCCAAACATCGCCTAAGTTAAAAAAGCAGCTTCGGAAAGCTGCTTTTTTCCTTATCGATGTCATGGAGCGTCACTCATGCAAAACAACTATTTCGCCTCTCTCGTATTTGCCTTCCTTACCAGTTTGTCCTTGACCACCAACGCAGCCCCTTCCGTCAAGCCCGAATCACCCACCCCCGTCACCGCTCAACTGAGCAAAGTCGAGCAGTCTGCGAAGGTTAATCTCAACGCTGCTGACGCTGAAACCCTGCGTCGTGATCTGTTCGGCATCGGCGCTGCCAAAGCCAAGGCGATCATCGCCTATCGTGAAAGTAATGGCCCTTTCACGGCGGTAGATGAATTGTTGGAAGTTAAAGGGGTTGGCAAGGCGCTGTTGGAGAAGAACCGCGACAGGCTGTCGATCAATTGATGCGGTAAAAGCCCAGGAGGCCGGTCATTGACCGGCCTTTTCGTTCTCGCAGGCCTAAACCGCCTTTACCGTCTGATCCCATAGAGTTACCCGGGTATTGGCACGAAACGTGATTACTCCCTTATCAAAGATTGTTCAACAATCACGAGATGCCCATGACCCTCACCCTGTCTCTAGCCGACCAAATTGCCCGGGAATTACGTGCAGATATCATCGGTGGCCGATTGCTCCCTGGGATGCCGCTGGTGGAGGTCGATTTGGTCAAGGCTTACAACGCATCGCGCAATACGATCCGTGAATCCCTGCACCGCCTGGGGCAGGAGGGCTTGACGCGTTATGTACGCAATAAAGGCGTAATGGTGCGGCGGCTAGAGCGCGAAGAAGTGCGCGACCTGTTCCGGGTGCGCCGTACCTTGGAGTTGCAGGCCATTGCCCAGAGCAGTGCGCTGAGCGACGAGCAGGCTGAACGCATGCAGAGCGCCATCGAGGCCTTCACCCTGGCACGGGAGCGTGAAGATTGGCGTGCAGTGGCGACCCACAGTCTGTTGTTTCACCAACAGATAGTCGGATTGATGCGAAGCCCATTGTTCGATGAATTTTTTGCCCAAGTCCTCGCTCAGTTGCGCTTGGTGTTTTGCGCCGCACCGGATGAGCAACGATTCCAAACACCTTGGCTGGAGCGGGATCGGGAGATTTACACGTTGCTGGCCAATGGCAAAAAAGCCGCAGCCGGCGAGGCGATGAGCCTTTACCTGGACGATTCCGAGCACCTGTCGCTGGCCCTGTTTGATCACCCCTGATTGAGGATTGCACCATGTACAAAGACTATCCGGCCGCTTACCAGGTCAGCAAAGGTTCGGCGTTGCAGGTGGATACGGCGTTCTACAAGCGTATCCGTGATCGGGCTGACCAGCGCACGCTCGTTGAAAGCTTCGAGGTACCGATTCGCACGGGCAGGGCGTGGAAGGTGCCGGCCGGGCATGTGTTCCGAGTGACCACGCCGGTGGGGCCACAGGTGGGTGACTTCAATGTGTGGAACGCCAATGACCCACGCGAGCGTTTGTGGGCGGCGCGTACGCGTCAGTTGCAAGGCGCGCATGTCAGCACCCATGACCGCTTGTGGTCGAACC
>Ga0308159_1002513_pt1 | contig 20969 bp, 22 predicted proteins | sample PhyCR1_FD_201040 | JGI IMG/M metagenome (GOLD analysis project Ga0308159, IMG submission 201040) | Phyllosphere microbial communities from UC Gill Tract Community Farm, Albany, California, United States - DLSLC.R1 | ecosystem: Host-associated > Plants > Phyllosphere > Unclassified | place: USA... | reverse complement strand
CTTAAGTCATCCCTTTTTAGGCCTGTTATTCTCTGATTGTTGCCTAATTCTATGAGTGGAAATCATGCCTACTGAAATGACCCTCCTGCCGCCGCAAGATGTTGAAAGCCGGAAGATGGTTGACCTGCTTATGAAACTGGCACCGCAGGAAGGCTACAACCTGACTTCGCTTGCGAGCGTGCGTTTTCTGCGATCCAATCGGCCGTTGGCGCGCACACCTGTGCTTTACGATCCGGGGATGGTTATCGTCTGTCAGGGTTCCAAGCGCGGTTATTTTGGCGATAAAACCTATGTTTACGATCGACAGCACTATCTCGCGGTGTCAGTGCCGGTGCCTTTTGTCATGGAAACCGAGGCCTCGCCCGAATGTCCCTTGCTGGCCATTTATCTGCATCTCGATTTTCCGATGGCCGCTGAACTGCTGATTCAGATTGAAAAATTTCAGGCATTGCTAGACGCGCCCGTCCAGCCGCCGGTCGCGCCCGAAAGCATGATGTCCAGCCCGCTTGACGATGCGCTTAAAGCTACCGTGCTGCATTTTCTCGAGGTGATGAGCCAACCGCTCGAGGCGGCGATACTGGGTCCCACATTGCTGCGTGAACTGTATTTTCGCATTTTGACGGGTGCGCAGGGGCATGCCATGCGTGCTGCGCTGGCGATGCACGGGCAATTTGGCAAAATTGGAAAGGCGCTTCGACATATTCATGCGGCCTATGCTTCACCGCTGGATTTAACCGAACTCGCCGGAAAAGCGGGAATGAGCGTGCCGACTTTTCACAGTCATTTCAAGGCAATAACCCGTACTTCGCCGATGCAATATGTGAAATCGACACGTTTGCATCAGGCGAGGCTATTAATGGTAAGGCAGGGGATGACGGCCGCTGTCGCCAGTCAGTCCGTAGGTTATGAAAGTCCTTCACAGTTTAATCGGGAGTTTAAACGCCTTTTCGGTTTGCCGCCTGCCGAAGAGACAAGGCGTATGCGTGATAATTTTGCCGTGCCGCCCGCGCATGCCGCTTCGGAATTTGTCTCGTCTCATTAATTGTTTACTCAATAATTGTTTATCTAGCCGTGGCGCAGGGCTTCAATCAATAACGAGAAGGCGCGGGTATGCTGTTTACGGCTTGGATAATAAAGATGGTAGCCGGTAAAAGGGGAGCACCAGTCATCCAGCACCTGAATCAATGCCCCGGATTTCAATTGCGGCTGCACCATATCTTCCGGGACGCAGGTCAGGCCAAATCCACATACCGCAGCATCGATGCGCTCCTCGAGATGATTAAACGTCAATTGCCCCATGACTTTAACCTTGAGTTCGACACCGTCTTTTTCAAACTCCCAGTTATAAACGCTGCCGAGCGTCGGCAAGCTTAAATTAATACATCGGTGCTGCTGTAAATCCTGAGGGCGAAGAGGGATCGGATTATCTTTAAAGTAATCGGGTGAGCCTACGACAATCATGCGAAAATCAGGGCCGATCCGCACGGCTATCATATCTTGCTGCAATCTTTCGCCAAGCCGCACACCGGCATCAAAGCGGTCGCCGACAATATCGGTCAGCGCATTATCTACCTTTAAATCCACGTTGATTTCCGGGTATTCGCGCAGGAATGTCTTGAGCTTCGGCCATAACAGCGTTTTTGCGGCATGTTCTCCGGAGGAAAGTCGAATATTGCCTGCCGCAATGCCGTTAAGACGCGTAATGATTTCGAGTTCGTGCTCAAGGTCGGCAAAACGCGGCTCAAGACTGGCAATTAATTTCTCACCGGCCTCGGTAGGCGCGACGCTTCGGGTGGTTCGGGTCAATAGACGCAGATTAAGTCGATGTTCGAGTGCAATCATGGCGTGGCTAAGGGCTGACTGTGAAACGCCGAGTTTGCCCGCGGCCCTGGTAAAACTGCGCTCGCGCGCCACCATTAGAAATGACATCAAGTCATTGAGATTTTCCTTTAGCACGTTGCTCTTCTCCAGAGAATGACGCGGCTTGTTACGCGTGGCTCAAGTCTATGTACGAGTTTCATGAATAAAGCCAGCATAACCTATTTGTTAGGGTTACAAGGTCAAGCAAGGTAAATATAAGGGGGAATAATACGGTTTCTATTAATGAACTGCATTCATAAGCTTGTTCTCATTTCAGCGACTAATCAACACTATCACGGATTGTTATTATTCATGTCGAGCTGATTATCGATAGGGGTAACTCGTTAAACCGCAAGACACAAGAATCACTTTTCGCAAGCGCAACCCTCACTGTATCTCATGGCTAAAGGATTACATCATGCAACTTATTACATTAAATCAGGGCGCGGCCACGATGCAGGTCAAAATTAATGACGAGAAAATTAACGAGGAACTGATCTCGTTAATGCCGTTTACGCTAAATATGATCCGGTGGGGCGTGGCAGAATATTTCAGTCTGCCTGATGCTTCTTCAAATGATCATTCTGCTGCCCTGGCTTATTTCTCTCGCAGAAAGGCCACGCTGTTAATCAAAGACGATCAGTTGAAATTCTTGAGTGAAGACCATGATGATAGAGCTCACATTGCCTGTATTACTCTTGGCACCCTTGTTGAATATGAACGCGATGCCTGGATGCAGGCGGGTAATTTGGCGCTAACTTTTTCAGTAGACTAATGAATGCCGTTTTCACGCATCGTGCTCGACTCACCTATTTATTTATGAAATTCCCTAATTAATGGCGAGCAGCCTAATGACTAACGCCAGCGATTTCACCCGTCTTAAGTTAAATATTCATCGACTCCTACCTCTATAAATCGTCACTATTTAATGGGTTAGCAAGCGACATAAAAAACCTTCAAAAGTTCCCAACATTCTTTTGCTTTGGCAATCAAAATGATTATACTTCTCATTCGCTTTATTGAGCCGAAAGACTTTCAGGGCCTGCGCCTCATTGATCTTTATTTGCCAATCCAGCGGGGAATACCTGATATAGAGTAGTGAAAACAGCTATATAGGTGCCGAGAAAGTCTGTCTATGCGCTGCCAGAAAGTGTTTCCAATCAAATAAAACGCTGGAGCCGGCAGAGAAACATCAAAACAATAATATTTTGAGGGTAATAATGTTTTCCGCTACTAGCCAACACCGGGTCAATCGTCTCGCCAGTGCCAACGCGCGTATTCCGGCGCTTTCATTATTGGCGGTGGTTGTCGCCACTGCACTTCATGTTCCTTATTCTTCCGCTGCCGACACCGCCAAAAAAGACGACACGCTGGTGGTTACCGCGTCCCCCGACAGTGCCGACAGCACGCAAGATACCGATTACAATGTGCCCGTGACTCGCGCCGCGACCAAAATGGCGCTGACCGCGCGTGATACGCCGCAGTCGGTCAGTGTGATTACCAAGCAGCGCATGCAGGATCAAAAGCTCGAAACGTTGAACGATGTGCTGGTCAATACGACAGGGATTTCCGAGTTCAATTCAGGGGCAAACCGCAGCAACTTCTATTCACGCGGTTTTATGATTGACAACTATCAGATTGATGGCGTTCCAACGCTTATCGATTCACAGTGGAACATCGGCGATACCCTGTCAGATACTGCCATCTACGATCGCGTTGAAGTGGTACGCGGAGCAACCGGCCTGATGACCGGCGCGGGCAGCCCGGCGGCGTCAATCAATATGCTGCGCAAACACGCCGACAGCAAAGAGTTCGTGGGTAATCTCTCCGCCAGTTACGGCAGTTGGGACACTCAACGCTATGTGGCCGATTTGTCTGCGCCGCTTACCGAATCCGGCAACGTGCGGGGCCGCGTTGTCGCCGGTTATCAGGACGGCGACAGCTGGCTGGATCACTATCACACGCAGAAAAAATTCCTCTATGGCGTCGTGGATGCCGACCTGACCGACTCGACGACCCTGTCTGTCGGCTACGACTATGAAGAAACGCATATCTCCGGTGCGACGTGGGGCGGCCTGCCAACCTTCTATCGCGATGGCAGCAAAACCCATTACGATCGCAGCACCAATTTGGAACCAGACTGGTCATATAACGACAGCGATTCGAAAAAAGTCTTTGCCAGCCTGAAGCATAATTTCGACAACGGTTGGGAATTCAACCTAAGCGGCACGCACACGGAAGCCAAAATGGACAGCAAGATGCTGTACATCGACGGTTACTTCGACAAGACCACCGGTATCGGTATTGGCCCTTACGCGGGTTACGATCTGCTGGGCGGCAGCGGTTACAACACGGCCAAGCGCAAGGAAAACGCGGTTGATGCCTATGTCAGCGGCCCTTACGAGTTGTTCGGCAAGCAGCATGAGTTGATGGCGGGCGTCACCTACATTCGTCAGAACGACCGCTACTACAGCGCGTCCACCAACTTCACGTCCGCAGACGTGGGAGATTTCAATAACTGGGGTAACTACCCTGAACCCGACTGGGACGATCAGGACCTGTCGCAGGACAACACCATTCATCAGAAATCGGCATATATCGCCACGCGACTCACGCTTGCCGATCCTTTGCATCTGATCCTTGGCGCGCGCTATACCAAATATAATGCCGACACCCTGACGCAGACGATGGAAAAGAACAACATCACGCCGTATGCGGGTCTGGTGTATGACATCAACGATACTTATTCGGCGTATGCCAGCTATACGTCCATCTTCAAACCGCAGACCTATCGTGATATCAACGGTGCCTACCTGACGCCTGTAACCGGTAAAAGCTATGAAACCGGGATCAAGGGCGACTGGATGAACAGTCGCTTCACCGCGTCATTGGCCGTGTTCCGCATTGAACAGGATCATCTGGGTGCAACCGATTATGCACTGGTTAGCGGCAGCAATGACTATGCCTACTATGAACAGAATGGCACGGTCAGCAAGGGTATCGAGTTCGAGGTTAACGGTGCCGTGACGGACAACCTGCAAATGACCTTCGGCGCGACCCGCTATGTGGCCACCGACGGCACGGGTGCCACGCTGAATCCTACTCAGCCGCGCACTTCCCTGAAAATGTTCGGCAGCTATCGCCTGCCGATGCTTCAGGACCTGACCGTGGGCGGCGGCGTAAACTGGCAGACCCATACCTGGGATAACGTGGCCGGTCCGGATGGGGCAGGCACACTTTATGCAGAACAAGGTAGCTATGCGCTGGTTGACCTGTTTGCGCGCTATCACGTGACCAAACAGCTTTCTATTCAGGCGAACGTGAATAACCTGTTCGATAAATCCTACAATATCGACGTGGGTAGAAACCTGGTTTACGGCGAGCCGCGTAATCTGTCGATTTCGGCGAACTACCGCTTCTAGTCTGCAACCTTTATCCTGTCATGCAAAAATGCCCCGTTATCGGGGCATTTTCTTTTCTTATTTTGCCGTTGTCTGATGTTGCGCGAGGGTTATCGCCAGTCAGGAATGTCTTTCGGGTGCAAAAACCAGACGTGACGACCGTTCATCGACTTCGGCGGTGTTTTATAACCTGTGGCAACTTCAAATTATCTCGCTAAGGATTGCCTGTTTATCCGCCACTTGAGGAGGCGAAAAGCAGTGCCCACGCAGCATTGCTGGCGCTTTTTTAATCGTTAATGCGTTGTTTTTTGGTCAATAAAGCCTCAATCGGCGGAAGAGGCTTCTCTTGGGCGGCGTTGTCGCCAAATTACATTGACATCAATCTAATTAAGGGCAATATTGTTATGCCTGCAAGGGGGCGTGATGTGAGCCAGGATGAAGTGACAATATGAAAAAAGAAAATGAAAATGTGCCTGATGCCACACCCGTCAATGAAGCGCCCGTTATCATCGAGCAGTTTCTCTGCTTCGCGCTGTATTCTGCGTCACTTGCCATGACCAAGCTTTACCAGTCGCGATTAAAGCCGCTTGGGCTGACGTATCCGCAGTATCTGGTGCTCCTGGCGCTGTGGGAAAAAGACAATGTCACCGTTTCAGAAGTTGGGGAGCGTGTGCAGCTTGACTCGGGCACACTCAGCCAACTGTTGAAAAGGCTGGAGCAGGCCGGAATTATTAGCAGAAACCGAGATGTCGGAAGAGATGAAAGGCGGGTACTGATTTCATTAACGCAAGAGGGTCATGCGCTTAAAGTTCGCGCTGCTGGCGTGCCGGGCGACATGGTCTCGGTTATGGGTACACCGTGCGACGAATTGACCGATCTCACCATTCGTGTGAAAGAACTGCGGGAAAAACTTATCAACGCAATCCCGTAAATTTTAGAGATTCACACCCGTTTCAATCATAGGGAGGTGCATTATGAACATTAAAAATGCGAGCAATTACAACGACATTCTGGCAACAATTGGATCTGCGGCATCGTCGCTGATAATGGACAGAAAGGCTCTAAGCATTAGCGATATCACCCTTCTTCTTGAGCAAAATGCCGAACAGGCCTATGGCTCGTCAAAGGATGAATATGTCGAAGCACTGGAACTTATTGCTTCAAAAATGAAATGAGCCTTTACGGTAACGACCATTGCGGAACATGTCTGCATTCAGGACGAAGCCTAGATCCTATGACTGCGCGTCATCAGGATTATCGAAAGACATATCGCAAAATAAATCGTTGATATAAATGGAAATATCAGTGGAGGTTAGAGTCGCCTCGGGGCGTTTCATTACCATAAGGGATCCAGCCCTGCATCTGGGAGCCTTTTTCGGCACTTGAAGAACGCTGCGTCTCGGCCAGACTTTCCATTATTACGGAAATCGCGTTTTCACAGGCCTGCTTTCTGTCTTTTTCTTCTTCACTGTCAACCATCGTCCGAAGCTTCACGACCAGGTTGTATAGGGATATTGTCTCGTTGTCATCCAACAGTGCGAGAATGGCCTCACCCATCACCACATCACTCATTTTTTCATCATTATTTCTATTCATATCACCATCTATTGATTCGTCTACTTGCTTTAATGCTTATACCAAAAAGCACGCCCGCATGCAGCATGTAACCGTTAAAAAGCGTCAGCATTTTTCTATTTCACTCAAATGTCATACACCTGAGGTCTATTAAGCGTACTTCATATTGCGAAAATTGCGGCCTAAGTGGCTGTTTAAATTGTTTCGCAAAGAGGGAATGCACCAACAGGCACGCTTTTGATGACGCTCCGATAGCGTCTCGCATGTACGCACCTTATGCCGCGTCCACCTCATCTTTTGCAATCTTTGCGGAGCATCGACAGGATAACGGGCATTTTTGGGTTGATGCTGCCTTCGGTGGAAGCTTCGCACCTTGTTTACGGCGAAAACGCGCGCCATGCCGCGAGTGTATCCAGTGATTCACGCAGCAGTTTTATCTTTCCGTCTTCAGCCACCCGGCGTCCGGCATAGGTCTGTTTATAATGGCGATCGCTACCTGCAATTTTTGCGTCCACACTGTATTCACCAAACGTCTGTGATGGTGTATCGATAAAGAATTGAATATTGCGAAAACGGAAATCGGGCACTTTTTTCAATAGGCCGGTGATAAAGGCTTCGATTTTGGCGGGTCCCTGCGCGCCGTGGACGAACCTATCGTTTGCAGATGATTTGCAGTAACTGTACGTGTATTTATCAATAAATAATGCCCGCTGGCTGGCGAGATTATTTTCGCCAGCACCATGAAAAAGACCCGCCATCATACCTATCCGTTCTGCGTGTTCTTATATTCTTTACCCAAACTTCATCCTGTTTGTTTGAACGTGGAGCTGATAAAAATTTTGTTGATATCAACCTCAATATTCATCGCTTAAATTACCCGTGCAATTGAAGGATGCAAACTACCGAAGAAAACTACGGCTTAAATATTATTCATTACAATGAATTAGCGCCGAGTGCGCACACTAACCTTATGTAAATTTATCGCTCAGTTTTATTTGAGGGGCTTTTTCATCGAGGGTGACGAGTGATGGATGAAATTATTGCGCTCGTAAAAGGGAATGGCTTCTTTTCGTGCATCCAGAAAAACAAAATTCATATCTCTACTCTCTGACTCGATAGTTGCAAAATCGAGCAATGCTTTCCCAATCCCTGCACCGCGCAAAGCCTCATCGACAACCAAATCATCAATGTGCATGTGAAAACCCCGAGCCAGAGTATGCACAGGCCTGAATCCCATGAGGCCAAGCATTTTCTCATCTTCGAATGCCCCTACAAGCTCATAACCGTTCAGAGTTTGCAGCCTGACACTCTCGAGAAACTGTTTCTCGGAAAGGGTTCTTAGCTGTGCAATAAGGCGGTAAGCCTCTGACCACTCAAGAGGCAGTAATTTTCTGACTGAAAGATTCATGGCACCCTCATCTTTTTAGTTCGCTGATTTTATGAGCTTATTTCGACAATCTTTATTAGCACAGTTAGGCAGCCAATGTAAGGAGGTTTGTTCATTGTGCGATTGCCGTAAGGGGGCGAGGTTGACGCCATAAAACTGTTGCTCTGCATAAGTCTGTAACCCATTCGCCAATGACTGCGTGTTCCAAAAACGATATATCAAGTTTCGCAACGTATGTGGACCCAAAAGGTGCCTTCCAAACTATTTTACATCCAGAGATAATTTGTGGATTATTGCCTGTCACCTCTGTTCTATAAGGATTTTTAACATGAGCGTCAGGTTTCCCCCAAAATTGAATCCGGGAGATGTAATTGCCGTAATGGCTCCGTCTTCGGGCGTCTCCCCGCATCTACACCCTCAACTTGACCGCGCCATCGATAATGTTAAAAAGAGGGGCTTTCGGGTTATTGAAGGCACATGTTTGCGTGCCCAGTTCAAAAATAAGAGCGCAGATAAAACGTCTCGAGCCGATGAATTGATGTCTTTCCTTACTGACCCCGAGATAAAAGCTGTTATGCCTCCCTGGGGCGGGGACCTTGCCATGGAACTGCTCGAGTTAATCGATTTTGATTATTTGGCTCATATACCACCAAAATGGTTTGTGGGCTTTTCAGACTTGAGTACGATTCAGTTTCCTCTTACTACGATTTCAGGCTGGGCAACCCTGCATGGCCCTAACCTGATGCAACTGAGTACCCAAGCGTTGGACCCCAATACCCAGGCGCTCTGGCAAATACTGGAGTCTGAACGAGGAAGCATTAATCAACAGCATTCGTCAGTGGCATTTCATCAAGAAGATGTTAATGGCGTAACGTCCCACGAAGGTTTTAACCTGACGCAAAGAACACAGTGGAAGCGGCTGGATGGCGCCTTATCATCAATCACTTTTAGTGGACGTCTGATAGGGGGTTGCCTGGAAATAATATCGAGGCTGGCAGGAACGCCGTATGGCAACATCTCGTCGTTCAAGGCAAAATCTAGTGAAGACGGCGTTATTCTTTATTTCGAAAATGTTGAAATGTATCCCTGCGAATTGACGCGTGCATTATTAAGTTTACGGCTTCAGGGGTGGTTCAATAACGTGAGGGGTATTCTCATTGGAAGAAGTGCGGTCGTGGATATCAGTGATCCGACTCAGCATAACTATCTCGATGCCCTTATAGCTTCCCTTGGCGATATTAATGTTCCGGTACTTTATGATGTGGATATTGGTCATGTACCGCCGCAGCTATCCTTGATAAACGGAGCACGCGCCACCGTACAGTTCACGGAAAGTGGCAGCACAGTGACGCAATATATTTAGCCAGGTGCCAAAAGATAAATAAATCGGCTTTGTCATAACGTCAGGCATTGCACAAAACTGTCCGACATCTTTGCTGCGGGCAGTCTTGTGCTGGGAACGGGGCATTTTTTAGCGGCGACTTACCTCGGCACGCTACCATTTTTTAGACGTTCGCCTGTCGATTTCAAGAGGCAATATATTTCCTTAAAGCGGCAACATTCCAAGCGGACGTTGCCGGCAGAGAGCATTACCGGTGCTTACGCCAGCTCAAGGGCGGATATCACGCGCTTCACATCCGCGAGTTGGTCTGCACGCAGCGGTAATAACGGGCGAGGCAGACAGTCGTAATCTGTAAGGCCAAGAAGACCGGCAGCGGCTGAAATGACTCTGAAGCTGCCACCGTGCTGGCCAAAAAGCGCCCAGAGCGGCATAAGACGTTCGTTTTGTTGCCGAACCGCTGCATGGTCGCCGACCGCAGCCGCTTCTGTCATCTTTTTGGCTACAGCGGGAAATAAGCCGCCACAGACAGAATACCAGACCTCGCAGCCTGCAATCAGACCCGAGGCGGCCGAGCTGTCACCGCTGATGCCGAGGGTGACGTGTGCAGGCAGTCTGTCGCGCAGATTACGAACTCTGACCGCTGCGGCCTCGGCATCGGCAGAAACTCCTGGGATCTTGATGGAATGTACGCCGGGCAGAGAGGCAATTTTTCCGTGCAGCGCATCTGAAAAGGTAAAATGGGTGGTGCCCGGATTGTCATAGACGCAAAGCGGCACAGATGCGCGACGGGCAACTGTTTCAAACAGCCCGTAGACTTCGTCATCATTCAGAGCCTGATAGGAAACCGGCGGAAGCAGCAGGGCGCTGGCACCTGCCTGCTGGGCATCATCGGCCAGCCGCAACACCTCATCCGTGCTGACGGCACCTACGCAGACCATGACCGGAATGTTGGCGGCATTTTCCACGGCCACTCTGGCAATCCGCCCGCGTTGTTCACGGGTCATATAAGCATAGCTGCCTGTCGATCCGAGCACGCCGAGGGAATCGACCTTCGCCTCGGTCAACCTTCTTAATATTTTCAGAAACCCTTTCTCATCAGGGGATCCGGCCGAAAACGGGGTAAGCGGAAACGCGCTGAGACCTGTAAACATAAGTATTTCCTGTTAGATTTTAAAATTGTCAGCGTCTACCGGGCAAATCTGCGCGAGCCGATTACGCAGGCTATGACGCCGAGTGTAACCCCAATCATTGATGGGCTGACCGTTTCAGAAAGCAATGTTGCCGAAAGTCCAAGGCCGAAAAATGGCTGCAATAATTGTAGCTGCCCTACAGCGGCTATGCCGCCAGCCGCCAGCCCTCTATACCAGAAAATAAAGCCAATCAGCATGCTGAACAGAGATACATAGCCCAGCGCTATCCATCCCTTCAGACTTATTACATCCATGCTGTCTGGCATTGTCTCGAAGGTGGCGATCAGCATCAGTGGAAGTGAAATGATGAGCGCCCAGCAGATAACCTGCCATCCTCCCAATTCTCGCGAGAGCTTTGCGCCTTCGGCATAACCCAAACCGCACACAATAATGGAGGCCAGCATTAGCAGGTCGCCGGTTGTGGATAGAGACGCATCCTGAAATAAAGCGAATGTCATGACGAGCAGGCTGCCGATTACAGAAAATATCCAGAAAGCCAGTCGTGGTCTTTCACCTCCCCTGATGACGCCAAAAACGGCGGTTACCATAGGCAGAAGGCCAAGAAATACAATGGAATGTGCCGAAGTAACATGCCTTAGCGCCATTGCTGTAAGAAGAGGGAAACCCACCACGACGCCCAAGGCTACGATAATCAGAGAAAAGAGCTGATTACGCTGCGGACGTTTCTGCCTGAAAAAGAAAATCAGCCCAATTGCCAACAATCCGGCAAGGGTAGCGCGTATAAAAGTCAGAAAAAAGGGATTCATTTCCTGTACGGCTATACGGGTCGCTGGCAGAGAACCACTGAAAATGACCACTCCTATCAACCCGTTCAACCAGCCTGAACCAACGCCGGAATGCGTTTTACCTATTTGATGTGTTACCACGGCAGACCCCTGAAGTTTGGACTACGCGTCCTGAAATTGACTTGCCTCATGCTAAGTCGCATCATCCATGACAATCAAATAATTGTCATGGATACTATGGATGAAAGCACGGTATAAAGCCATCGTAGACGAATTAGCCTCTGCAATCCGAAAGGGTATTCTCCTGCCAGGCACCAGACTGCCCACGCACAGAGCGCTGTCAGTAGAGAAAAAAGTGTCTCTTGCCACTGCTACCCGCGTTTACGCGGAGCTTGAAGCAATGGGACTCGTGAGTGGAGAAACCGGAAGAGGGACATTCGTCAGGGAAATCTCTTTGCCGACAGGGCTGGGGCTAGATCAGCACGTTGTTGCGTCAGATGTCCTCGACCTGAGTTTCAACTACCCCTCGCTGCCGCAGCAGACCGACTGGCTACGTGAGGCAATACGACAACTGACCACATCGGGTGATCTGATTTCTCTGCTGCATTATCAGCCTCATGCCGGAAGGCTAAACGACAGGGAAACAATCTCGTCATGGCTGAATGCTGCCAGTCTCACAACCTCTGCCGATGATGTGCTTATTGTGAATGGCGCACAGCATGGCCTTGCCGTTACAGTTATGGGATTACTCAAACCCGGCGATGTGGTGGCGGTAGACGCGCTGATATATCCCGGGTTTAAAGCCCTGGCCAGCCTGTATCACCTTGAACTACTGCCGATACCTGTTGGAGCGAAAGGCCCGGATCTGAATGCACTCAGGCAATTATGTGAACGCAGACGCATCCGCGCGATTTACACCATGCCTACGCTACATAATCCTTTGGGCTGGGTTCTGAATGATGCCCAGCGCAGGGAACTCGCCGTTATTGCCAGATTATTTGATCTGCTTATCATCGAAGATGCGGCCTATGCTTTTCTGGTACGCCGGCCACCCCCACCACTTGCAACCTACGCGCCCGAAAGAACGGTCTATGTGACTGGTTTCGCCAAAAGTATTGCTGCGGGCTTGCGTGTCGGTGCATTGGTTTGCCCGCCTGACATGCGTCATGCGCTGGAGCGTGCCATCAGGGCCACGACCTGGAATACGCCTTCACTCATGGTTTCGATTGTCTGCGGCTGGATCAAAGATGGCACTATAAAACGATTTGAGTCGTTGAAAAGACGAGATGCTCGCCAACGTCAGGCGCTGGCCCGCAGAATATTGACGAACTGCGAGTGGGTGAGTCATTCAAACTCATATTTCATCTGGATACTGCTGCCTCAGGAAGTGCGGGCTGACCGACTTGTTCATCGGTTAATGCAGCAATGTATTTCAGTTTCAACAGCAGAACCTTTCTGCACTTCACAGCATGTTCCTCATGCTATTCGCGTTGCGCTTGGTTCAGTCAAAATAGACAGGCTTGGTGAGGCACTGATTATCATTAGAGACGCTATAGACTACGAGAGAGATCTCTAAATCAGGGGCCGCCTTGTGCCAAAGGCGGCCTAAAAGTCAGATTGAACCCTTGGCTTGATGGCAGGTAAGTACAAGGTGCAGACAATATTATGCCAAGCGCCAAAGTCGTTAATTCTAATTGTTATTCAAATAGCTATTTAAATGGCTATATCGCCGGGTGCCGCGCTGATGTTCAGGTCAGTCTAAGGATATTCGCCGCGATAACACTCATTGCCAGTCCAATCAGAATGACACCTGAGATACGCTCAAGGTTGGGGAATATTTTCAAAAAATATTGCAGTACCACACGATGACGAATAAAGACTGCGACCAGTAAATCCCATAACAGCACAACGCAATGAGATTTTAAAGGTAAGCAGTTTGGGCGACGCGTCCCCATTGTATTTTGAGCGCTATCTTGCCCCGGATATGCTCACGCGCTTATTTAAAAGCCCCTCATGAATAATGTATTGCCATTAATTCTTCGCCACTGCCAGCCACTGTTGCATTTTCTCCAGCGCATGAGTCCGCGAACTGACAACCTGATGCGGTACGCCAAACATTTTGCGGATTTTACTTAATTCTTCACAGCGCGACGCCTCGGTTTCAATACTCACCATTCCTTTACACCATTTGCTGACTCGCTGGCGGTGGTGAATCAGCCAGTCCCCACGTTGCCGCCAGTCGGCTGGGGTTTCTTCCGCACGCATATGATCATAAACCATCACAAACGGCGCCCCATTCTCGATGAGTTGCTGCATTTCCACCTCCCACTGACCAGCATAACCCTGCTTCACCGCACATTGGTTAAAACAGACCAGCGGGAATTCTTTAATATCAAAAACAGTAAAATCATTGGAATTTAATGACATAAAACCTCCAGATAACGATGAGAGCCAGTTGGCCAGTGAAGCGGTCAGTAGACTGTGCGCAGAGGACTCGCCAGCGACGACAAGACGGCAACTTATTCGCGCCCCGAGTGATTTATCGCCCACTCCATACGACCCACGCCAAATTGCCAGTCAGCGAGGAGCCAATGCGTAAGTCGCACGAGGAGTGGTCAGACTGCGATTCGAGAAGAGCGCTTGCCGCAGAATTGCAGATGAGTAGAACCTGAGTTGCATGGATGTCCCTTGACAGTAAAATCTTGAATCACTGTAAAGAACTCAATGCCTGCGTAGAAGTGACTATTACTTAATCAATAAGTGCGTTGAACGCACGCCTTCAGTCGTCATGACTGAACAGTTTGCATTTCGCTTATACCCACTCGTTATTTGGATAAAGTTATAAAGTTGCAGGCGCGGACACGGCAAATACTCAATGACGTTGGCAGTGAGTGCGCTGGCGGTGCTAAGACAGGTCATCGCCTTAATTCGTAATTTTTATCATGATGAAGGGAGGTCAGAGCGATCCCCTCGTGTCGTTGGATGTGAAATTACAACAAATTCTACAAAAGACGTAGTATCGTTTCTGGCTTGATGCTTTGACCCAGGAGGAATTTCCAGCCCTTGCAGAGCCTTGATGTGGTGGGTTTTACCTTCTAATTCCATAGAAAGAACACCCTCAAGAACAAAGAAAAACTGTCTGGAAACGGAGTGAAAATGCCGCTTTTCAGAAGTGCCTGGAGGCATTTTTTCATGAATTACTAGCATGTCCTGACGGTTTACTAAATACCAACCGTCGCAATCGTCGCCCCAAACATAATGCTCTGCATTGTCCTTTGAAATCAATTCCCTTCTCCTGTTCTTATATGATTGTCTTTCAAGAGTTTAAGAAAGTTATACTGGGAGATGCTATCGATCAACAACAGATTATTTTTCATTTGAGAGTAGGTGGCAAGGGTAACGTTATGTGTCTTTAATATACAGCCGATGGGTAACGGTGCTGTTATCTGCGAGTGGAATAAAGCCAGCACGTTCATAGAATGCGAATGCTGATGGAGGTGCGTTGGTGTTGATAAAATCAAACCAGCGTCCAGAACCCTCAAGTATTTCCCTGAGCAGAATTTTGCCAACCTGCCTTCTTCTCCACTTAACGCCTACATAAAGATGACGTAGCCGTCCTGCCCGAACGGAAGTCATGTAGGGATCTTGGTTCAGACCACATACGCCAATGAGCAATCCGTCAGCATAAAAACCGAGCAGGTTTTCACCCGGCTTATCAAAGCGATTCTGCCCGTTCAGCCAATTGTCTTCCAGTCTGCGTAGCATATTAAATCCGTTAGACATACTCTCTTCTTTTAACCTGGAAAAACCTCTGTTGTCTGGAGTAATGTTCATGATGATCATATTCATGAGTTATGCCTTTTTATTATTTCAGTAGAGTGGGTTGAGAATATTTATTGTTTTGAAATTTTATCCTTCACTTGTAAAGGGATAAGCATGGTCGTTCTTGTCTAAAAAGAAGATTTTAATTTGTTTTAACCGCATGAAAAATAGGTCATTAGTGGTGAACCTAAGTACCCCATGTTGCAGTGCAACAAGTATGGGAAGGGTATGCTTTTGTTGGAAGTCGGAAATCACGCTGTAATAACGGGGTCTGTTGATTAGATACAAAAGAATGCTTATTACTCAGCAAACCAAAGGAGCAACAATTAAAGCCATTATGGTCGACTTCATTATTCAAGTTTCCATTTTTCATTGAGATTATCCATTATGGAGTCGTTCGCTTTGGCATCTACATAACCCGCAGCGATTAAGCCAACGGCTCTGCATAATACCGCGCCGGTTCCTGCTGTGACTATCCCTATTGCTGCGCATACATTTAATCCTGCAACAGAACCGATAGCACCAGCTTCATACCTGTTAAGCTCGAACCTTCAAACTTACCGTACTCCTTGAACGTCGTTCTTTTATACTCTGCAAGAGAATAAAATTTGAGAAAAAAATGTCTCAACACTCCCTAATATTTTTGTATACCCACCTCAGGAGCATTAGATTTTCTAGGTTCAATAAATGCTGTCACTCTTTTTACTCAGGCTTACAAAGTGTAGAGTTATGATTTACATGGAGTTTAAAAAATGAGTATGAAGTTAGTTCCCTCAATAATCCTTATAGGCATGCTATTAAGTGCATGTGCGTCCGAAGGAAGTGTAGATAAAAACGCGAAGCACGTAGCCTTGCAGATTGCACAACTTAATTTTGACCCTAATATGCGCCCACTCACCGCTGACAATACCAAGCGTGCTGCGATATTCCTTCAGCAGTTTTATGATTTAGGCCGGAAAGACCATTCCGATGGGCTCGATAAACCCCTTGCTCAGGAGCGGGTTAGACAGTTTGAAAATGCCGAAATATTTAGCTCCGGTTCGCAGGGGAATCGATTTGCCGGTCAACAATACGAGGCTGAACAACCCAAAGAGCAAGCTGCCCTGCTTTTGAAATCCGCCACAGCAACTTATTGGGATGGCTACAATGGAAAACCCTAGAAAGTAAGCTGTCATTTACCTTAAAGGCTTCTTGGGCGCACCGCCAAAACGGCCTCGGCTTTCGGATCATTGAGCGTCCCCGCCACGGGGTGAAGATGTTGCCGCTAAGCGTCCAGCTTTTATCGCCAGCGGCGGATTTCAGCCGCTGCAGATCCTGCCCGGCTGCGGGTGCGCCGGAGACGTCAAGGTTGGTGTGTTCGCGCCGGGCAAAACGCGCGCGGCGGCCTGACAGGAAAATGATGGAAAAGCCGTCAGCGGAAAACTGATCATTGGCTCCATCGTTGCTACCACTCCCCAGCCTAATAGAGACATTGTACAACCGGAAAGTATGACCTGCTGTTTGCTAATAGCGGCTTAACAATATGCCTCGAATATACGTATCTGAACGACTTGGTTTGAGAGGCTAGGTCAGAAATGTAGTTCGCAAGCATTCCAAAAGAATAATTGGCAAACATGACGTTGGAGGAGGGGGCGAAGCTTCGTACCTATTTAAACTGAGTATGAAGACTGGCCTTAAGAGTGTAAGCAAATTCTGAAGTTGGCACCATTGGCTCAAAAAAAATAATAAGCAAGTTGGAGATTGGGCCGCAAATTCTCCTGGTAGGCAGCATTCAAAACGGGGGGTTTTACCCAAGTTTTACCCGAGTTTTACCCATAGCTAATCCCACAAATAAAAAAACCAACCCCAAGAGGTTGGTTTTTAAGGGAATGTTTGGTCGGCATGAGAGGATTTGAACCTCCGACCCCCGACACCCCATGACGGTGCGCTACCAAGCTGCGCTACATGCCGACGCTGAACATTCAGTCTACTCATCCGCGCTTCGAAAGCAAGATGTCATGCAAACGAATGCTTTATTTTTAAGCAGTTAGTTGGCGACGAAGCGTTTCTGGTTGGTCAACACCTGCAAGAGCAGGCCTAATTCCGGTTTTTGATCGCTCAATTCTTTGCCATGGCTGTCATAGGCACGATAATTGCCGTTGTTATCAAGCCTGATGGTCTGCGACGGTGTGGTAATAATCAATGCGCCATCGTTGCTGCTCGACACCCAGTTGTTGCTGCGACGCGCGGCAAACAGGTCTTCGCCCTGCGAATAGTCGGATGACGAGGTAGTGACATGCAGCAAACGTTGCATCAGCGTAGTCATTACGTCTTCATGGGCCGTGATCTTATTGACCGTCTGCGCAGGCGTACCCGGCCAATGCACCACGAGCGGAACCTCGATTTGCTGCGAATCCATCGGATTTTGCGAGGCATTGAGATCCACGCCTTTCGAGCCGGTTATCACCACCACGGTATTATTGAGCACGCCTTTTGCCTCGAGGCTTTTCAATACCTGGGCTATCTGTGCATCCACTTCCCCGGCACCTTGCTGATAACGACGGGTAATCGTTGCAACGGAAGGTTGGCGGCCTTCCTTGCTCTTTTGCGTGGCATCATCGGTGCCGTTAAAGCTCAGATAGGAGAACCACGGGCGTGTACCGCGTGTATTGAGCCACTGCTGCCATTGCTGCGTCGTCTGCTGATCGTTCTGCCGTACCGCCGGGGGCAGGGAGAAGTCTGACAACAGCGCCTGACGATACAGCGGGCTGGTAAAGCCGTCGGAGGCAAACAGGCCGAACTCGTAGTTCTGCTGGGCGAGCGCGTTCATCAGCGCAGACGGTTTGCGGGAGGTAATGATCCCCTGCAAATAGGTCGGCGAAATCCCGTAGAACAGGCCGAATAAGCCGGTATCGTCATCACTGCCGGAGCTGTAATGGTGCGTGAAATTCACGTTGCTGCTGGCAAAACGGCTCAACTCGGGCATGTTTTTGCCGGTGGTCGAGGCGTTCAGGCCGTTAACCACGATCATCAGCAGATTATAATTACTGCCTTTATCGCGGAAATTAATGGTATTGAGCGGGTATTCGACCGAAATCGCTTCGGGATCCCCTTGTTCAACCAGACGTTGCTGGTAAACCTGCGCATCAAGCAGGCCGTGTTTCTCGAGGAATTTACGCGCCGTCATCGGGTAGGAGAGGGGTAAATTCGAACGCTGCATGGTAATCGGGCGATAGAAATTGGCATCGGCCCAGATGTACATCAAATGCGAGGCAAAGAAGCAGCAGATAAACAGCACGACCAGCGGTTTGGCGAAACTGCGTCGATTCAGGCTGCGCAGTTTCTGCCATGCCCAGGTGCCGACCAGCATCTCGACCAGAAAAATAACCGGTACGCAGATAAACATCAGCTGCCAGTCGCGCGCCAAATCGGCCTGACCGGGGTTGACCACCAGTTCCCAGACCACGGGATTGATATGCAGATGGAAGCGGGTAAACACCTCGGTATCCACCAGCAGCAGCGTCAGGCCGGTTGTGGCGAGAATGGCTGACAGAAAGCGCAGCAATCGCTGTGACATCACCACAAAGGTGAGCGGGAAGATAATCAGCAGATAGACCGCGAATCCGACAAAGCTGAAATGACCCAGCCAACTGACCAGCGCGTAGATCCTGCCTTCAAGCGAGGAGGGCCAGTCAGAAACAAACAGGTATCGGCTACCGAGTCCGAGACTAAGCAGAATATTGAAGAAGGCGAACCAGTGTCCCCAGCTAACCATCTGGGATACTTTTTCGCGATAGCGCGGACTATTTGTCACCATAACAAGGTTTGGCTGAATGTTGAATTAATGGGCTTTATCTTCTCTTATGGACGCCTGAAGGGCGTCGGCGAACGAACGACCCAGAACCTTACGCTGAGCAGGTGCGACGCTGGTATTGATAAGATTGGTCACCATGTTGCCCAGAACCATCAGGGAAAGATCGGTTGGGGCGCGGTGTTTTTCCAGAACGGTGGCCAACTCTGACAGGAGTTGCTCAACTTGTTCGTCACTGTAACGGGATGATTGTGGCATAGATAATTGGGCTCAAAGCTTTACAAAGTCCAATATCTTAACTTATCACGGCACGAGTTTCCGCATTTTTATAATTCTAATCACGTGGGTTTATTGTTTGGGCATGTTAGAAGAGATTTCATGGCGTAAGGTTATGCGCTTGCAGCAGGCGGCCTTCGGTGTTTGAATACGCGGCGCAGGGGAAACCCCTAAACGAACAGGAGAAATACCATGAGTCTGGATATCGAGCAGATTGCTCTGCACCAGTTGAACAAACGTGACGAGCAGACGCTGGATGTTGTGCTGCGCGATACCCTTTTAACCCCGAATGCGGCGGTTGAAGAGATGATGGCCGAGTTGCATCGGGTTTACAGCGCGAAGAGCAAGGCTTACGGTCTGTTTTCCGAACAGAGTGAACTGGCCGACGCGCTGCGTCATTGCCGAAAGGGTGATGACGATTTTCTGGGCTTTAGCCGTGCGGCGACGGGCCGACTGCGTGACGAACTGGCAAAATATCCGTTTGCCGAAGGCGGCGTGGTGCTGTTCTGTCATTATCGTTTCCTGGCGGTCGAGTATTTGCTGGTGGCAGTATTGACCAGCCGCAGCAGCATGCGGGTAAACGAGCAGCTCGACGTCAGCAGCATCCATTATCTGGACATCAATCACGCCGATATCGTGGCGCGTATCGATCTCACCGAATGGGAAACCAACCCGGAATCAACGCGTTATCTCACCTTTTTGAAAGGTCGCGTCGGGCGCAAGGTTGCAGATTTCTTTATGGATTTCCTGGGCGCTGCCGAAGGTCTGGATACCAAGGCGCAGAACCGTGGGCTGTTGCAGGCGGTGGATGACTACTGTGCCGAAGCGCAGCTGGATAAAAACGAGCGTCAAAACTACCGTCAGCAGGTGTACACCTACTGCAACGACCAGCTTCAGGCGGGCGAAGAGATTGCATTGGACGAACTGGCGCAGGAATTACCGCCGCTCGGTGACAAAGACTTCAAGCAGTTTTCAAACGATCAGGGATATGAGCTGGAAGAGAGTTTCCCGGCCGACCGCAGCACACTGCGTCAGCTGACCAAGTTTGCCGGCAGTGGCGGCGGGCTTAGCATCAATTTCGACGCGCTGCTTATGGGCGAGCGCATTTTCTGGGATCCGGCCACCGATACACTGACCATTAAAGGTACGCCGCCCAATCTGCGCGATCAACTTCAGCGCCGTTCGGGCAGTGGCAGTAAATAAACCTTTTCGTCAGCCAATAAAAAACGCCGCATTAAGCGGCGTTTTTTATTGTTCTCGCGTAGGCGTCCCTATGCGCATCAGCTTCTTTGGCGATTAAACGCGAACGAAGTCGATGTGAGCCAGTTTTGGCTTGAACGGGTGACGCTGTACAGCTTGAACTTTAACTTTGGTTTCTTTACCGTCGATAACCAGAGTGATGGCTTCGCTGTAAAATTCCGCTTTTAGTTCCTGGTTCTTTACAGAGTCATGGTCCAACTCGATAGAGATAGGTTCAGCAGAGCCACCGTAAACGATAGCTGGGAATTTGTTTGCTGCGCGCAGGCGGCGGCTCGCACCCTTACCCTGCGCAGTACGTACTTGTGCATTAATAGTAGTCA
>Ga0308159_1002510_pt1 | contig 20973 bp, 18 predicted proteins | sample PhyCR1_FD_201040 | JGI IMG/M metagenome (GOLD analysis project Ga0308159, IMG submission 201040) | Phyllosphere microbial communities from UC Gill Tract Community Farm, Albany, California, United States - DLSLC.R1 | ecosystem: Host-associated > Plants > Phyllosphere > Unclassified | place: USA... | reverse complement strand
GCGACGCTGACGCGGCGCACGGCGCCGGGCTCGCGCGTCGTCTCCTCGATCTTCGAGGAAATCTCGTAGTTGATGGTCTCGTTGTTGCGCTGGGCGCTGGTGGCGCTGCGGGTGGCGTTGTTGTTGCCGGCCTGCTGGTTCGGCAGGTTCTGCCCCACCGTCACCGGCTGCTGGCCGCGGCCATCCTCACTGCTCTCGGCCTCGGTCTGGCTCTGCCGACCGCGCTCCACCTGGCCCATGGGGTCGAAGGTCTCCTGCCGCGCCACGGTGCGCGCGCCCTCGATCTCGACGGAGGCGATGGCGCGCACGCGGCCACGGCCGACGATCGGCTCCAGCAGGTCCAGCACCGCCTTCTGCAGCGCATGTTCCTGTGCCACGCGCATCTCGCCGATCCGGCCGGCGGCAGCACCCATGCCGCCATCGGCGGCCAGCACGACGCCGGAGGGATCGACGACGGAAACATCCTCCTGCCGCAACCGCGGTACGGCGCCGGCCACCAGCAGCCGGATGGCCGAGGCCTGGGAGGAACCCAGCCGCTGCCCGGCCGAGGTCGTCACCGTCACCGACGCAGTGGGCGGCGGCGCGTCACGCGAAAAACTCTCGCGCTCCGGCAACACGATGTGGACGCGGGCGGTGCGGACGCCCTGCATGGTGATGATGGTACGCGCCAGCTCCCCTTCCAGCGCCCGCACCCGCTGGATGCGCTGCATGAAGGAGGTCATCTGCATCGGGTTAGCTTGGTCGAGCAACTCGTAGCCGGCGCCGGTCTGGCGCGGCAGGCCCTCGCTGGCCATCTGCATCCGCAGCCGGGCCACCTGGTCGGCCGGCACCATGACAGTACCGTCGCCCCTGGCCTCGACCGGGATTTTCAACTCTTCCAGCCGGGCGACGATTCGCCCGGCTTCCGAAGGTTCCAGCGCTGCGTAGAGCAGGCCGTTGGTGGCCTGCGGCGCGCGCGCCACCAGGTACACCGCGAGAAGGGCGGCGGAGGCGACCACCGCGAGGGCGCCGAGTTTCGCCGGACCCAGCCGGGCGAAGGCCGGGCCCAGGCTGCCCAGGTCGAAACCGGGTCGGAGGGTGCTTACCTGCTGCATCGATACCTGTCGTCCCGTTCTGGCCGTCGATATTTCGCATAAGCGTTTTTGGCATGGAATGCGAAAGCGCATCGGGTTATATCTGCCGCCGCTTCTCTTGTCGCGCGAAAAATCGCATTTGCCGGGAGTTCCCCCGCCATGTCGGCCACCACCACTGAGTTCACTGCGAAACCCCCGAAGAGAAAGGGCCGCCTACTGCTCTTCAGTCTGGCGGCCCTGCTGCTGGTTGGCGGCGGCGGGGGCGCGGCCTGGATGTTCGTCCCTGGCGTGCAGGACGCTATGCGAAAAATTACAGGAGGACAGCCAGCGGAGGAAGAGGCCGCCAATGCCCTCTCCGCCCCCGCCGCCCGCCCGATCTTCGTCGAACTGCCGGAGATGACGCTGACGCTGCCGAATGGCGGCCGTCCGCGCCAGCTACGGTTGAAGCTGGCGATGGAGGTCAACGGCGACCCTACGCAGCCACCGCCGGAGCTGATGACTCCACGCGTCTATGACAGCCTGGTGCTGTATCTCCGCACGCTGCGGGACGGCGAGCTGGAGGGTGCCTTGGCCATGGACCGGCTGCGTGGCGACCTGCACCGGCGCCTGGACCTGCTGCTGGGCGGCGGCCGGGTGCGCGACGTGCTGATCACCGGCTTCGTGGTGGCCTGAGCCATGAGCGGAACCGAAGAGACCCCGTTCGCCGAAACGCCGTTCGGCGAGGCGCCCCCGCCGATGGCCGACGCGGCTGGCGAGCCGGCGATGGACGACATGGCCGATTGGGGCGCCGCCGGCGTTGCCATGGGCCAGGGCGATATCGACGACCTGTTCGGCGGGCCGGAGACGGCGGAGCCTGAGATGGTCCGCAACGGCATGGAGGCGTTGGTCGGCGGCGCGGTGCGCTATGAAAAGCTGCCGATGCTGGACATCGTGGTGGACCGCCTGGCCCGCCTGCTGACCACCAGCATCCGCAAGTTCACCGCCGACAACGCCGATGCCGTGATCGACCGGATGCGCCCGGTGCGCGTGGGGCCGTTCCTGGACACCATTACCCTGCCGGCGATGATCGGCATCATCCGCATCGAGGAGTGGGACGGCTATTGCCTCGCCGCGCTCGATTCGCAGCTGATCGGCTCCATCGTCGACATCCTGCTGGGCGGGCGGCGCAACGCGGTGCAGCCGATCGAGGGCCGCCCCTACACGCCGATCGAGCGCGCCTTCGTCGAGAAGTTCGTCGGCCTGCTCACGCAGGATATGGGGCGGGCCTTCGAGGCGGTGAGCCCGGCGACCTTCCGGCTGGAGCGGTTCGAGATCACGCCCGGCTACGCGCTGATCACCAAGCCGACCGCCGCCGCCCTGACCTTCCGTGCCGAGATCACCATGGAAGGCCGCGGCGGGCATATCGATTTCCTGCTGCCCTACGCGTCGATCGAGCCGGTGCGCGACCTGCTGAGCCAGGAAGTCCTCGGCAAGAAGGTCGGCGGCGACACGATCTGGCGCAGCCACCTGGCGGAGGAACTGCCGCGCGCGAGCGCCGACCTGATGGCGGTGATCGAGACGCGGACGATGTCCTTTTCCGAGGTGGCACACTGGCAGCCGGGCTCCGTGGTGGAGCTGGACCGGCGACAGGATGAGCCGCTGGACGTGTTCTGCCAGGGGCTGTTGGTCTGCCGCGCGCGGATGGCTGCGAAAGACGATCGCGTCGTCCTGCGGGTGGAGGAGTGCGTGATCGAAAAGGACTGGCCGGGCGACACGCCCGCCCTGGATGGCTGAGGAGAATCCGCATGACATTCGTACAGATCCTGGATGCCGCGGCGCTCGCGGTGCTGGCCGCGCAATCGGGATGGATCGTGATGCTGTACCGGCGGATGGGCCGGCTGCGCGTCGCGCTCGATTCCGCCGGCGACGTGATCGGGCAGCTCGATGCCGCCTCGAAGCGGCTGGACGCCTCGGCGGGTGGCATCGTGCAGAAGGTGAAGGACGGCATTGGCGAGGTGGACGGCAAGATCACCGCCTGCCGCCGCGTGGCGCAGGAACTGAACGCCGCGTCCCGCCAGGCCGAGGAGGTGGCGGCGCGGCTGGACCAGGCGCTGCGGCAGAACCGCAAGCTGCAGCATGCCCGCGCCGCTGCCCCGCCGCGTGAGCTGGCCGAGCCGCTGGGCCTGGCGGCGCGGCTGGCCGGGCGCCCTGGCCCGGTGCTGGATATCGCGCCGGCCGCCCTGCCCGCGCTGGAGATGCCTGCCCTGCACCTGCCCACGTTGGACATCCCGGCGCTGGACGCCGAGCGGCTGGCCGAGGTGGCGGTGGAGCAGTTGCTGGCCCACGAGCTGCTGCCGGCCGACATGAGGCCGGCCCCTGCCCCGGCGGTGGCGCCGCCGGTGCCCGAGCGGCGGGTGTTCCGCCTGACGCTCGATTGACGCTGAGGAGATCGCGATCATGACCATCCAGGCCTCTCCGAACTGGCGCAGCCGTGTCCTCGGCCCGCGCGTGGGCCTGCCCTTGATGGCGCTGGGGCTCGCCGCCCTGGTGCCGGGACGGCTGGCGGGGCTGGCGGAGGTGCTGCCGTCCTGGCCCAGCGCCGTCGCCGCCCCGGCGGCCCCTGCCCTGCCCAGCGGCCCCGTGTCGCTGCGGGAGGGCATCGTCGCCTTGCCACGAGTGTCCGAGACGCTGGCCGGGCCGGTGCGCAGCAATCCGGTCGGCGAGGAGCGGCCGGGCGATGGCCGGCTGCTGCTGGAAGTCGGCCGTCGCCAATCCGAGATCGACCGGCGGGAGCGCGCGGTGGAACTGCGCGAGGCTCGCGTGCAGGCGGCCGAGGGCCTGGCGCGCACGCAGATCGCCGAGCTGACGCGGCTGCGGGAAGAAGTGGAGCGGCTGGTGGTGCGCGAAGGCTCGGCCGCCGAGGCCGATATCGACTCCCTCGTCTCGCTCTACGTCAACATGCGGCCGCAGCAGGCGGCGAAGGTGTTGGACAAGCTGGAACCGCCGCGCGCCGCCACCATCCTGCTGAAGATTCCCGAGCGGCAGGCCGGGCCGATCCTGGCCAACATGGACCCGAACTCGGCACTGGCCGTGACGCAGGAGATTGCCGGGCGGCGGGACGCGTTCCGGCGCTGAGGTTCGCCAGGACCGTCGTGGTCATTATGGTGAGGCCAGGGATCTTCGGATTCCTGGCCTTTCTCATGCCGGTTGTTGCGGTGAAGGCGCGTAGCGTTCGTCGCTCATTCTGTTGGCGAGAGAAGCAAGGCCGGGGAAAGAATTCCCCTGGCCCCTTCTTTTATTTTCGAGTTTTGGGGAGTGCTGTGGGGAGGGCGGTCAGGGTAGGCAGAGGTGAGCCCTGCCTGCTTCAGGCTTTGTATGGCTGCGCGATACGTGTTCTCTGGCGCCCTGACCAGAGACCATCATCTTCCTGGATTTTTGTAGTTTGCCTGCGGCGCTGCTGAACATGTTGAAGGCTTGCCGCCCGGAACCAGGCCCAACGCGCAGAAAAAAGAAGGGGTTCGGGGAATTCTTTCCCCGACCTTCCTTCCCTTTCCTCATCCGCCAAAAAGGCAGGTGCTCCGACGGCAGCGTGGTTGCCGCCGGGTTGGTCAGCGCGGTTCGGCCGGGATGGCGTCGCTGCGGCAGAGCAGGCGTTCGGCGCGGTCCGGTGCCACGGCGAGGCAGCCATGGGCGACCTGCAGCGCGTAGCCGCCTTCGGCCAGGGCGGTCAGGAGATCCTTGCCCTGGCGGGAGAAGCCGGTGAGGGGGAAGGCTAGGTCGCAGTCCAGCAGGCTGGCCTCGCTGGCACTGGTGGCCATGCCGGGCAGCAGGCCGCGCGCCAGCAGCAGCATGGCATCCATGGAGGCGGCGGTGGCGATGGGCCGCGGCGTCATCACCAGCCCGGCGGGCTGGATGCAGAGCTGCCAGGGCAGGTCGCTCTGTGGCGTGTGGCGGATAGAGATCTGCCAGCCATCGCGCTTGGCCTGCCATTCGCCGAGGCCGGCGAGTTGGAAGGCCAGGAGCTGGTCGTTCATCGCGGCGGGCGGCGCCGGCAAGGCAATGGAGAGGCGCAGGTGCCGCAGCCGGGCAGCGAGGCGGCGATCCCGCCGGTGGTGCCACCAGCCGGCGGCGCCGGCCACCGCCAGCGGGATTAGGCCGAGGGCGGTGGGGGTCTGCCCGGGCAAGCCGGCCAGGGCGGCGCCGGCGCCGGCGGCGCCGAGCAGCGCGGCTGACGTGAGAATGCTGGGGCCATATTGGCGCCATTGCGGCATGGGAGTGCTCCGCGAGAGGGGTTTTCCGATCGTCACTCTCGGCGCAGCGCGTAAATTTTTCGCAAAGAAATGGGAGGTGCGGTTGATATGCGAAAAATAATTTGACGAAGTGGCTGCGAATTGCGACGAACTGCGCACACCCGATGCCAGCGAGGCCACCATGCTGCCCACTCTGCCCACTCTGCCCACACCCGACCTGACCCAATGGGGCGAAGCCGCGATGGCCAAGGCGGCCTCGCTCGGCCGCCGCGATGGCCTGGCTGGCCAGCCGCGCGACTTCACGCTGGAAGATATCGATGGCGAGGTTGGCATCATCGAGACCATGCGGCAGGACCGCATTGGCGGTACGCTACCGCTGCCGCAATCTCGCCTGCTGTTGGCGGCGGTGAAGCAGTGCTACGTGGCCGGCTACCACCACGGTGGCGACGTGCGGCGGGAGAAGCAGCGCCGTTTCCCTGCCTCTCCCGCCTGATCCGACGTCAGATCGTGCCGCCGGCATAGGCGCGCCGGGCCTCGCTCACGCTGGCCGGCACGCCTTCCTGCCGCATGGCGCCGAGCAGGGCGGCGGGCAGTTCGGTCCGCTCGCCCGCCGCGCCGATTTCCTGCGCCGCCTGCCCCCGTCCCATGCGGTTGAACACCTCTACGAGTGCCGAGGTCATCATGCGCTCCGGCGCCTGGGCGACCCGGCTCGGCGAGCCGCTGCCCCACCAGAATGGTTCCGCGCTGGCAATGGCGGTGCCGGGTGCCGCGTTGGTGGTGACTGCATCGAAATCCACCGGACCGGCGGGTGCCGCCAGGCCAAGCTGCGCGTAGACCCTGCCGACCTTGCCACGGATATTGTCCAGGAACTGGCTGGCGGAAAGTGGCGCGCCATCGCTGCCACGGAACAGGTTGGCGTTGGCGCGGGCGGCTTCGGGCAACAGGTCGGATGCCGCCCGATTCGGCGTGTCGGCCACCGCGCGCAGCAGCTTGCCGGCGCCGTTGGTGCCGAGGAAATGGCCGAGATACAATTCGCCGACATCCGGGCGCCGGCCGAGCGCCGGCGCCAATGCGTCCGACACGTCCTTGAGATGTTCGGCGCCCAGGCGGGCGGAGATTTCCGGGTTGTCGCGCAGGGCGAGGATGCGGTTGCGTTCTGCTGAATCGGCGACGGTCAGGCGGCCGCTGGGGCTGCGGGTGATGAGGCTGGCTTCGTTGGCCAGGCCGTGGTCGGCGCCGTGCTGGCGCACCGTCGCCAGCCAGGTCTGGTCGATGAACTGGAACAGGCCGCGCGCGGAGGAGGTCGGCGCCTGGGCATTGGCCTGGAAGCCGCTTTCGATGGCCGCCTTGGCGGCGAGCACGCCGAAGCCGACGCCCGTGCTCTCCGCCGCGCTGCGCAGCGCGCGCGTGACGTTGCTGGAGACATTGTAGCGGCCGAGGGTTTCCGTCTGCGCCGCGCCATCCTGGGCGGTGCGGGGGCGAAGCAGGTCCGGCGAGGCGACCGGGTTGGGCATGGCGGAGGGCTCCATGTGTTTATGCGAAAAACCATGTAGCAGGATGCGATGCGAAATGATATGAGCGAACGCATCGGCCCCCTCCGGTCCGAGCAGCATCGCCACAGTCAGGGCCCCTTCATCGATGATCCAGATCGCCGGCATAATCGGAGTCTTCGTCGCCATCTTCGGCGGCTACCTCATCGCGGGCGGCCATCTGGCCGTGATCATCCACGCCGTCGGGCCAGAGATGATCATCATCGGCGGATCGGGCGTCATGACCATGCTGATCTCCAGCGATGGCGCCGGCATGATGAAGGTCGGCAAGTCGCTTGGTCAGGTCTTCAAAGGCTCGCGCTGGAAGAAGGCCGATTACAGCGACATGCTGAGCCTGCTCTACCTGCTGCTGCGCACCCACCAGAAGGAGGGCGCGGCGAAGCTGGAGAAGCATATCGAGAAGCCGGACAGCTCGCCGATCTTCTCCCGCTATCCGCGCATCGCGCGGGATCCGGCGGTCAGCGGTCTGATCTGCGACACGATGCGCACCATCACGCTGAACAACAAGGACCCGCATCTGGTCGGCGAGATGATGGAGGCCACGATCGAGAAGCGCGCGGCCGAGGACATCAAGCCGGCCAAGGCGTTGCAGACGGTGGCGGATGCGTTCCCGGCGCTTGGGATCGTCGCCGCCGTGCTCGGCATCATCAAGGCTCTGGGCGCGATTTCGGAAAGTCCCGAGGTGCTGGGCCGCATGATCGGCTCGGCGCTGGTCGGCACCTTCCTGGGCGTGTTCCTCTCCTACGGCCTGGTGGGGCCGATGGCAGCGCGGTTGAAGAGCATCTTCGAGGAAGAGCGCCGCATGCTGGATGTCGCCCGCGCCGTTATCACTAGCTACCTGCAGAACCTGTCGCCGCAGATCTGCGTCGAGGTGGGGCGCCAGTCGGTGCCAACGAAGTTGCAGCCCAGCTTCGACCAGATGGAGGAGCATCTGCGCGAGGCCGGCCGGATGAAGTCCGACGCCGAAGGTGGCGGGGAATGATGCCGATGCGCCGCAGCCTGCTGCTGGCCAGCGTGGCCCTGTGGCCTTTGCTGGCGCACCCGGCCGCCGCCCAGGCGACGGCGCCGGAGGGCACGGCCGTCCGCGTCCGCACCGGCCAGCATGCCGATAGGGGACGGGTGGTTCTGCATCTGGGTTCACTGCCGGCCTATGTGATGCGAAAAATATCCAATGGCTACGAGCTGCGCCTGCGCGGGCAGTTCCCGCTGGACCTTTCGACGACGCGGCGGCTGAGCGAGCTGGCTGGGATCGAGAGCCGGCAGGAGAACGGCGAGACCGTGGTGGTGCTGCGCACCGAGGGCGAGCAGAACGCCGAAGCGGGCGCCTTCGACGGCATGCTGTATGTCGATCTGCGGCCGGCGCAGCCGCCGCGCGCGCCGGCGACGCTGGAGGCGGCGCAGCGCCGCCTGCTGGATGACGCGGTGCGCCTAGGTTTGATGAAGCCCGAGCAGGCATCGGCCATGTTGCAGGCGGCCCGGCCTGGCCAGCCGGCGGTACGGGCTGCCGCCACGGCACCTGTCGCGGTCAGCGTGCCCGCACCGGTGGCGCCTGCTACCGATGCGCAGGCCCTGGCCGCCCAGCCTGCGCAGCCGGTGCCGGCTTCTTCGAACCCCCAGCCCCCCACCTCCGCCGCTGCGGCGGCGCAGTTGGCGCGGCTGCCGTCGCGGGACGATCTGGCGTCGTTGCGGGATGCGGTGGTCGCCAAGCTGGCGGTGCTGAATGGCTCGCAGCCCGCGCCCTCCCCCACCCTGCCGGCGGCAACGGTTCCACCGGTGGCAGCGCCGGAGCCCGCCGCCGCGCCCGCCCCTGCCCGGGCCGAGATCGCGCCTGCCCCGGCCATGCTGGCCTGCCGGGCACCGTTCTCCATGCAGGGCTGGAAGGGCGAGGCACCGTTCGTCGAGCGGCTGCCGGTGTTGCGTGCCGCCCTGGCGCTGTCCGACCAAGGTGCGGCGGAACTGGCCGACCTGGCCGAGTTCTATGCCGGGCATGAGCTGGCGCGGGAGACGCTGGAGATCCTGAGCGCGCCGCAGGCAGAAGCGCCGGCGGGGGCGTTGCGGGAGAGGCTGGACCGGGCACGGGATGTGGCGCGGCTGTTGCTGGGCCGGCCGCTCTCGCCGAGCTCGCCGTTGCTGGCGGCGGCGGCTGATTGCGCGCGGGAGGACCTGCCCTTGTGGCAGGCGCTGGCCGCCGCCGTTTCCGGCGATGGCGCGACTCTGGCGCGGCTGGCGCCGCGTGCGCGCGCGGCGTTGCGGGACGTGCCGCAGGATTTGCGCCTGGCCCTGACGCAGCGCTTGGCCGATGCGGTGGAGAATGACCCTGCCACTTTGCGCATCCTGCTGGGCGCCATCCGCCCTGCCACGGGGCTGACGCCGGAGCAATCTGCCGCGCGCAGCTGGCAATATGCCCGGCTGGCGCGGCAGGAAGGCCACCGGGGCGACGAGACGCAATACCTGGAGCAGGCGGCGAATGGCGCCGGCCGCAGCCTGCCGGAGATGTTCGCGCGGGCCCGGCTGGCTGCGTTGAACCTGGGGCGCCCGGGAGCCGAGGGCCGCCGGGCCGAGACGCAGATCAACGACGTGCTGCGCACCTACCGGCACGATGCGCTGGGTGAGGAAGCCGCCATTGCCTACGCCACCCGCCTGCTGGAGCAGGGCGCGCTGGGTGCCGCGCTGGGCGTTGCCGATGGCGCCAGCCAGGCTTCGGCCCGCCCGGGCGTCGAGAGCCGTGGCGCGCGCCTGGCGGCCACCGCGCTGCGCCGGCTGCTGACCGAGGGCACGCCGGAAGGCCGCCCGCCGCCGGAGCCCGCCGAGCGTCTGGCGCTGTTCTGGCAGTATGAGGGCTACGCCACCCCGGGCGAGCGTGGCGACGACATCCGCCTGGCGGCCATGCGGCTGCTGCTGCGCCAGGGACTGGCGGAAGCGGCGCGGGATTTGGGGCAGCAGATCAGCCCCGCCACCACCCGGACGCCCGAGGCGGCCCTGGCGCTGGCCAGGGCGGAAGCCGGCGCCGCGCAGGGCGACCCGCGCCGGGCGCTGGCGCTGCTGGCCACCGTGCCGGCCGATGACGCGGCGCGGCGTGCCGCGGCGGAAGCGCTGGCGCGGCTGGACCGCCCCGAGGAAGCGGCGGCGCAGCTGGACGGTATGCGCGACACCGCCGATCTGCGCCGCAGGGCGGAGCTGCTGTTCCAGGCGCAATCCTGGCGCGCCGCCGGCACGGCCTATGGCGAGGTGCTGCGCGACCCCGGGCTGCCGGCCGACGCACGCGCCGATGCCACGGCGCGGCTGGCGAATGCTTCGGCCCTGGCGCAGCAAAGAGCCAGCGTTCCGGCCGAACTTCTGGCAACCGAGACCACCAGTGCCGCCCTGCTGCGGCTGACGGAGAGCACGCCGCCGCCCGGCAGCGGCGTGGCCGGCGTACGCGGCGCGATCGAGCGCAGCCGGCAGATCGAGGCATTGCTGCCGCCGGTGGGGGGCACCTGAGATGGAAGGTCCAAGCCTTGTCGGCCTGTCCGGCCAGATGGCTTTGCGCCAGCAACTGGACGTGGTGGCCAACAACATCGCCAACGCCAACACCACGGCGTATCGCGGCGACCGGACCTTGTTCCAGTCGCACGTGAACCGGTTGGCGGTGCCGGGGCGCGAGGTCGCCTTCGTGCAGGACCGGGCGACCTATGTGGACATCCGCCCCGGCGCCATCGCCCCCACCGGCAACCCGTTGGATATCGGCCTGGATGGCGATGCCTTCCTGGCGGTGGAGCGGCCCGGTAACGGGGGCCGCGGCTACACGCGGGATGGTCGGCTGCGTGTCGCGCCCGACAACACGCTGGTCGATACGGCCGGGCGGGCGGTGCTGGATGAGGGCGGCGGCAAGTTGCTGATGCCGGAGCGCTTTTCCAGCGTCGAGATCCGCGCGGACGGCACCATCCTGGCCACCACGGAGGGCAGGGCCGAGCAGGTCGGCCGCCTCGGCCTGTTCCGGGTGGGCGATGCGCGCGGCATCCGCAAGGCAGGTGACGGGCTGCTGGAGATCCCGCAGGCCGATCTGCGCCCGGTGGAGCCTGGCGCGCGCGATGTCCGCGTCGTGCAGGGGGCGCTGGAAGGCTCCAGCGTCCAGCCGATCGCGGAGATCGCCAATCTGACGGCCCTGCAGCGCGCCTATGACAGCGTGCAGCGCATCGTCTCCGACGATGACAGCAGGATACGCAAGATGATCGAGGCGCTGGGGCGCCCGAACTGATTGGCAGGCCCGAACTGAACAGCAGGCCAGAACTGAACAGCAGAAAGGAGAAACCACCATGCGCGCCATGAGTATCGCCGCCACCGGCATGCAGGCCCAGCAGACCAATGTCGAAGTCATTGCGAACAACATCGCCAACGTCTCAACCACCGCCTTCTCCCGCCGCAAGGCGGAATTCCAGGACCTGATCTACCAGTCCTCCGAGCGTGTCGGCTCCTCCTCCTCCGAGGCAGGGACGGTGTTGCCGGTGGGGACGCAGATCGGGCTTGGCACGCGCAATTCGGCCGTCAACCGCATCACCGTGCAGGGCACGCTGACCGAGACCGGCAACCGCTACGACATCGCGCTGGAAGGGCGCGGTTACTTCGGTATCACTTTGCCGGATGGCACCGTGTCCTACACGCGCGACGGGTCCTTCAAGCTGTCGCCGGAAGGGCAGATCGTCACCACGGAGGGCTATCCGCTGGAGCCGGCGATCAACGTGCCGACGGACGCAAAGGACGTCACCATCAACCAGGCGGGCGAGGTGATCGTCACCGAGGCGAACGGGCGGCAGCAGAATGCCGGCCGCATCGCGCTGTACCTGTTCGCCAACGAGGCGGGGCTGGAGGCGACCGGCGGCAACAAGTTCCTGGAGACCGAGGCCAGCGGCCAGCCCAATCGTGGCCTGCCGTCCGATGAAGGCTACGGCAAGGTGCGCCAGAGCTACCTCGAAGCCTCCAACGTCAATGTGGTGCAGGAGATCACGCAGCTGATCCAGGCGCAGCGCGCCTACGAGATGAACTCCAAGGTGATCGAGGCGAGCGATCAGATGATGCAAACCGCCAATAACGTGCGGTGAGGGAGGCCGAGATGATGCGCACCCTCCCCATCGGCGCCGCGTTGCTGGTGGCCTCCCTCTGCCACGTGCCGCCTGCCGCCGCGCGGGAAGTCTGGCACGCGGCGCGCGACCTGCAGCCGGGCGACCTGCTGCGGGCACAGGATATCGACCCGGCGGAACCGCGACGGGACAATCCGGGCTTGATCGACGCCGTGCAGGACATCGTCGGGCAGGAGGTGAAGCGGCGCATCCGTTCCGGCGCCGCCATCCCGGCACGCGATATCGGTGAGCGGGCGCTGGTGCGCGCCACCCAGCCGGTGCGGGTGTTCTGGAAGGAAGCCGGCATGACGCTGGAGATGCAGGGCAAGGCGCTGGAGAGCGGAGCGATGGGCAGCGAGATCCGGGTGCAGAATGCCGGCAGCGGCCGCACCATCCGTGCCCGCATCATCGCCGAGGGCACGGCAGAGATCCAGGCCAACCCTTGAACCTCGCCATATCACGGAAGGAGGCCGCGCGGATGACGCTGCTGCCGAAGCTGGCCGTGGCCAGCCTGCTGCTGGGGCTCGCGGGATGCGACACCCTGGGCCACATTCAGCGCCCGCCGCCGATCTCGGCGCCGGGTTCGCTGAACGGCATTCCCTCGGGCACCGAGGCGGATAGCCCGCTGGCCGTCGCCGCGCGGCCCCGGCTGGAGGGTACGGGGCCGGCCGCGGTCGGCTCGCTCTGGCGGCCGGGCAGCCGCACCTTCTTCCGCGACCAGAGGGCGCGCGGCGTGGGGGATCTGCTGACGGTCGAGATCGAGATCGACGACAGCGCGCAGTTCGACAACAAGTCCGAGCTGGATCGCGATACGACGCAGAGCCTGCGGGTGCCGGCGCTGTTCGGCTTGCAGGGTTACCTGTCGCGCGCCTTTGGCGGCGCGGTCGACCCGGCGCTCAGCGTTGGCGGCGGCAGCACTAGCAATGGCGAAGGACGTGTGCGCCGGAATGAGAAGATCCGGTTGCAGGTGGCGGCGACCGTGGTGCGCGTGCTGCCCAGCGGCAACCTGGAGATCGCCGGTTCGCAGGAGATCCGGGTGAATGACGAGCTGCGGGAATTGCAGTTGCGCGGATTGGTACGGCCGGAGGATATCCGCCCGAACAACCGCATCGCGTCCGAGAAGATCGCCGAGGCGCGCATCTCCTATGGCGGGCGCGGTACGTCGACCGACATGCTGCGGCCGCGCTGGGGGCAGCAGGTCATGGATCGGGTGATGCCCTACTAACACCGATCGGTATTCAACCTGGGGCGGGGAGGAAGGTCAGGGGGAAGAATTCCCCCGCGTAAACGTATATGTTTACGCCATCTTATTTCTGGCAGTTGGCAGTTGGCGTCGGGCTGGCGTGCGCAGCCATGCGCACGATGTGGGGTACCCGGACTGGACTGTCAGCCTCCGGCGTAACATTGGTTTGGGCTCGGAAGGGCTGACGCCGCCACAGCCACGCCCGAAAGACTCGCAAAGGAAAAGAAGGGGTCCGGGGAATTCTTTCCCCGGCCTTCCTGCCCAAGGCTGAATGCCGATCCGTCCCAGCCACATGGACGGGCGAAGCGAAAGCCGCCAGCGGCATCAGCGAAAGGCGAAGGCCGGGGATGGTATGCCCCGGCCTCGTTTACGTTCAGCGGGCGGCTTTCTCGATGTTCCACAGGATGATGATGCCGGGCATGCCCAGCACGCCGGACAGCCGGGGGCTGAGCGCCGCGGGCAGGAACCACTGGCCGAAGGGCACGTAGGGCACGACGCGATAGGCGCTGACTTGCAGGGCCTGCAGCGTGCGGCTGCGTTCCTCCGGCGTGGTGACGTAGGGGAAGGCGTCGATCAGCGCCTGGTGCTCGGCGTCGCAGGGCCAGCCCGGCCAGGCGCGGTCGCAACTGGCCTGCATCGGCACGTTGCCGACCGGGTCGGACGCGCCCAGGCCGTTCCAGAAGGTCAGGCCGATATCCCATCCGCCTTCGGCGGCCGGTTTGCGGATGGCGCGGCGGGTCGCCATCGTCGCGAAGTCCGTGGCCTGGACGTCGACCGTCATGCCCGCCTGTTGCAGGCGCTGGGCCAGGACGAGGGTGGCGGCGTGGATGAAGGGGTTGTCGGTCGGGTCCATCAGCACGAGCGGGCGGCCGTCATAGCCGCTCTCGCGGATCAGGGCGCGGGCGCGGTCCATGTCATGGCCGATGCCGGCGGGGATGCCGGCTTCGGTTTCCTGCAAGGAGCCACAGACGAAGAAGGCGTGGCATTCCTGATAGAGTTCCGGCTCCGGGAACATGCCTTGCAGCATCTCCTCCTGGTCCACCAGGTAGAGCAGGGCCTGGCGGGCCCGCGCGTCGTTGAATGGCGGATGCAGGTGGTTCATCCGCAGCATGCCCTGGAAGCCCAGCGCGTTGATGCGCAGCACCTGCGCGCCGCGCTGCCGCAGCAGGGGCAGGAAGTCGACGCCGGGTGTCTCGACGAAATCGACCTCGCCCTGCACCAGGGCCAGGGCGGCGGTCTGCGCGTTGGCGATGTTCAGCCACTCTACCCGGTCCACCTTCACCACCTTGCCGCCGGCGGTGCCGGAGGCCGGCTCCGCCCGCGGCTGGTAGGCGGCGTTGCGGCGGTACACGACCGAGCTGCCCGGCACCCAGGCCGCGCGGTCGAAGATGAAGGGGCCGCTGCCGGTGGTGTCCTGGATGGCGGTGAAGGGGTCGGTGGCCGCCACCCGGGCCGGCATGATCGCCGGCATGTTGCCGCTGGGCTTGGAGAGTGCGTCCAGCATCAGCGCATAGGGCCGCCGCAGCACCCAGGTGACGGAGCGCCCATCATCGTCGGCGGTCAGGCTTTCGGTGACGGCCAGGATCTGTCGTCCGTGCGGGTCCCGCGCGCCCCAGCGGCGGAGCGAGGCGACGACATCCGCACCGGTCACCTTCGCGCCGTCGTGGAAGGCCAGCCCCTCGCGCAGCGTGAAGCGCCAGGTCAGCGCATCGGGCGAGAGCGACCAGCGCTCCACCATCTGCGGCTGCGGGCGCTGCCGCGCGTCCCGGCCGAAGAGCTGGTCGTATATCATGTGGGCGTGGCTCTGCACCACGCCGGCCGTCGTGTTGATCGGGTCCAGGGTCTGCAGGTCGGCGTTCGGCACCACGCGCAGCACGCGCTCCGGCGGCAGCGGCTGCGCGGTGGCGAGCCCGGCCAGCAGGAGGGCAGGCAGGGCCAGGGCGGCACTCAGGTATCGCCTTCGCGACATGGGATTCTCCAGTTGGGGACGGCGTGAAGGCGGAGGGAGGTTATTCGAGCCGCGCGCCCGCGGGCACCGCGATGCCGCGCTGGACGGCCGGGCGATCGCCGACCAACCGGCTCCAGCGTGCCAGATTGGGGTAGTCGTGCAGCGACAGCTCGGCCCAGCCGTGGCGCATGATCCAGGGCCAGGCGGCGATGTCGGCGATGCTGTAGGCCTCGCCCGCCAGGAAGGGCCGCTCGGCCAGCCGCGCCTCCAGCAGGGCGTAGACGCGGCGGACCAGCGCGACGCTGTGCTCCCGCGCCGGGGCGGAGGGTTCGGGCGCCAGCTCCGTCCAGTGATGCGCCTGCCCGGTATAGGGGCCGAGCGCGGTGAGGACGACCATCAGCCAGGACAGCGTCTCCGCCCGCGCGGGGCCGGAGGGCGGCAGGAAGCGGCCATGGGTTTCCGCAAGGTGCTGCAGGATCGCGCCGCTCTCGAACAGGATGAGGGGCTGCTGGCCGTCCTGATGCTCGACCAGGATCGGGATCTTGCCGTAGGGGTTCAGGCGTAGGATAGCGGGTGCGAACTGCTCCTTCCGGCGGATGTTCACGCCGGTGGCGGTGTAGGGCAGGCCCAGCTCCTCCAGCAGGATCGAGACGCGATGCGAGTTGGGTGTCGCCCAGCCGTAGAAGTCCCGTCGCGTGGCCGTCAAGGTAATCTCCGAAGTCGGATAAGCGATTAGGCTTATAGTACAGCCGCATATCGTCAATATGGATTCGGTATGGATGCGGTGGGGCAGCGGGCCGCGTTGCCTTCATCCGCCCCACACGCGCCCTGTTCCGGTTCCGTTCGCAGTGCTAGTGAGAGTGTCTTCTCGGAGCGTTCCCCCATGAGCCGTAAACCCAAGGCAAAGCCGCCGCTTGCCCCGCCCGCCGCCCCTGCGCCGCCAGGGCGCGACGCGGTGCTGCAGCGCCTGGCCGAGCAGATCAACCGGGGCTTCGGGGCGGAGCGCATGCGGCGCGAGGCGGCAGCGGTGATCGACGACCTGAAGGCGTCCCTGCCACCGGACGCCGTGGCGGAGCGGCTGGAAGAGATCAGCGAGCAACTGGCTGCGGGCGTCGAGGCGGCGGAGGAGCAGGGCGGCGATATCGACCAGGGCAGCAAGTCGGCTATTGCCGCCTATGAGAATATGCTGGCGGCGCTGCGGGCGACCCATTCGGCGTTCAGCCGCCAGGAGTAGGGCAGACGGCGTGCGCGTTGGTTCGCGCACCAAGCCTTCGATGATCACGTGATTCAGGCTTCCGGGGCTTTAGCGTGGAGCCATCACGCTCTGGCGGCTGAGGCCGCTTTCGTCAGGTGAAGCGCGCGGTGGCCTCGGCCAGGGCGGCGTCCAGGCGGGAGGCGGTCTCTGCGTCCAGGCCGCCGGCCAGCAGTACAGTGGGGGCGCCGTCCAGGCGGGATTGCAGCAAACGGGCCTCGCCGGCGCGGTGGCGGGCGGCGATGCCGGCGGCCAGGCCGTGGATGCCCGGGGCCTGGGCATGCGCCAGTGTCTCCGGCAGCACGACCTGCCGGGCGCCCAGCGCAGGCCAGGGGATGAGTGTATCCGCCGCATGCAGGCCGTTGGCGTCCAGCCGGAGCTGGCTGGGGCGGCGGTGGGCGCGGGCCCGCCGCAATGCCAGCACCGCGACGGCCACCACCGCCAATGCCAGCAGCGCGGCGGCCAGGGAGAGCGCATCATGCCGCGTCGGGTTCAGCACCACGCCGAGGGCCGGCAGGCCGAACAGCCCGCCCAGCAGCACCGCCGCCGCCATGAAGGCCAGGTTGGGCCGGGTGGGGGTGATGTCGATCACCGTGGCGTCGCCGTCCTGGCGCAGGGTGAAGTGGCTGGACTGGCTGCGGCGCATGGAACATCCGGTGGGAAAATGGCCCGTGGCGGGGCTGGCCGAGGGTAGAACGGATCGGATCGGGCGGCGAGACGGGTTTTTGCTTGCAGACCGGCCGGCAAGCCATTGCCATGCATGACGAATTCCCGGAACCTCCCGCGATCATGACCGGTGATCCGCCGCACGAGCCCTGGCCGGCTCCGCTTTGGGACGATGAGGAGGAGGTTGCACCGCGCGCCCCCTGGGCCCTGCGTGGCGGGGCCGCCGCCGCCCCGGTGCTGCCGGCGCAGGATCTGCTGCTGCCTTTGGCCGTGGCGGAGGATGGCCTCTCCCGCCTCGATGCCCTGGCCGGCGCGGCATCCCCGGCGGTGCAGGCCGGGCTGGCCGCCCGCATGGCGCTGGCAGAGGCGGCCGGATGGCTGGCGGTGGAAGAGATCTGGGTCCACCCGCGTGACCTGGCGCTGCGCGACGCACGTCTCACTGGCTCCACCGCCGCCGCGCTGGCAGGGGAGCGGCTGGCCTCCGTGCTGCCCTCCACGCTGCGGGAGGCCGAGGCCTCCCCGATCGAGGCCCCGGCCGATGCGGCGATCGAACGTGCGTTGGCGCTGGCCCGGGCCCTGCGCCGTCTGGCCACCCTGCAGACCGTGGACCCGATGGATTCCGCTGAGAGCTTCGTCGCCGCGCTCGGCCCCCTGGGGCCGGCGCGCTGGCCGGTGGCCGCATCGGCACCGGTGCCGGATTTCACCGTGTGGCGCAGCAATGTCCTGAAGGCAGGCGAGGCCGAGCCCGCCCTGCTGGCCGCCGCGCACGCCGCCACGCGCTGGATGCGCGAGGCGGGCGAGGCCGAGCCGGTGCGCCCCGCCGCCGTGCAGGCGCTGCTGGTGGCGGCCATCCTGGCCAAGCGGCGTGGCCGGCTACGCCATGTGCCCCTGCCCTTCTGGTGCGCTTTCACCGGCCGCATGGGCGTGCGCCGCCCTGTCCTTCAGGCAGCCCACTGGCCAGTGGCCTTCCTGGCCGACGTGGCGGAAAGCGCCCGGCGCGGCCTGTCGGAGCTGGACCGGCTGAATGCCGCCGCCGCCCGCGCCCAGGCACTGGCGGCCAAGGAACGCAGCCACGGCCAGGCCGGCAAGGCAGCCGATATCGCCCTGCGCCAGCCGGTGCTGACGGCCGCCGGCCTGGCCGCCGAACTGGGCGCCACACCGCAAGGCGCCCTGCTGATCATCAAGCGGCTGATGGCAGCCGGCATCCTGCGCGAAGCCACCGGGCGCTCCAGCTTCCGTGCCTTCGTGGTGTGAAGGCAGAGACCTTGGTGGCGCGCTGCCGCTGATTCTGGCCATGAGCTGTATGGCGTTGGTTGCGGAGTATGCGCCGGTTGCCCGGGGGAACAGAATTTCCAGCTTGTTTGGCAAATCTGCGCTGGTGGGTTGGCGGAGAAGGCCAGGGAAGGAATTCCCCGGACCCCTTCTTTTCTTTTTTCGAGCTTTCGGGCGTGGCTTTGGCGACGTAGCCTTTCTGCGCCCAGACAGAGGATACGCCGCAGGCCCATGACGGTCGGAGGCTGAAAATTCAGCCCAGCTTGCCGATGGTCATTTTCATGGCTTCACCGCTGGTCCCGAAGCGCCACGCCAACTGACGTAAAGAGATGGGGTTTAGGAGGGATTCTTTCCCCTGACCTTCCCTTCCATCCGGAGCTGAATGTCGATCGGCTCTAGGACGTTCGGCGACTGGAGGCAGATTTTCGATATGATCAGAGCGTGCGCTCATACTTCATGTTCGCCGCAGGGCAATGTGGCGGCCACGCTCGCACATGTGACCGGTTCGCTTGCGTTCTTGCTGGCTGCCGATCACGCAATCCACGTCACTGGCTGATCCCTCCACAACGATCCCGCTCCCGCCTTGCAGCCGAACACCAGACTCGCAGAAAAAAAGAAGGGGTCCGGGGAACTCTTTCCCCGGCCTTCCTCCTCCGCTCCACAAGAGCTTTCGCACATCGCGCTCTTAGAAGCCTCACTCCACCACGATACGGGTGGGGCTGGAGCTGACATCCTGCCAGGGCAGCCGCAATTGGAAGCGGTGGGCGCCGGGGGTCATGGGCCAGTAGATGGTCTGGTCCGGCGCGGCGACGGCGAAGGGTTCGCCATCGACGTACCAGACCACCTGCGGGACGTTCGGGCGCACGGCGGCGCGCAGGGGCAGGCGGTTCAGGTGGGGCGGCAGTTCCGGGTTGCGCCAGAGGCGGCTGTTGTGTTCCGGGGAGAGGATGCTGAGGCGGGGGGCTTCGGCTTCGCTGGCCAGGGCGGGCGGGGCGTTGCTGGCCAGGCGGGAAGGCGCCAGTTGGCCGGCGGGCAGGTACTCGGTCAGGGTGGGGCCGCACTGGCCGTCATCGGGCCGGCCGGTCTGGGCGCAGAGGGCGGTGGGCTCGTAGCCTTGCGGAATGGGGAAGGCGCCGGCTTCCAGGGCGTCGGCGGTGCGGTCGTGCAGGCGAAGCAGCACCGCCTGGGCCAGCCGCGCGGCGCCGCGGGAGCCGCTGATCTGCGCCATGGTGCCGGCATCGGCGCGGCCCATCCAGGCGCCGATGACGTAGTCCTGCGACCAGGCCATGGTCCAGGCATCCCTGTACCCCTGGGAGGTGCCGGTCTTCAGCGCCACCTGGAAGGGGTATTCGGTGCTGCCGTAGCGCGGGAAGGCCGGCAGCCGGGCCTGCGGGTCAGAGAGGAACTGGCCTACCTGGCGCGCCGCGGTGGCGGAGAGCACGCTGCGCGGCTCGGCCAAAGGCTGCCCGTCATACCATTGCAGGTCCCGCATCACGCCGTCATTGGCCAGGGCGCCATAGGCGCGCATCAGCCGGTCCAGCGTGGTGGGCAGGGAGCCGATGGCCATGGAGAGGCCGAAGCGGTCGGCGGGGCGTTCCATCTCGTGCAGGCCGAGGCCGTAGAGGGCCTGGAAGCCGGCCTCCAGCCCCATTCGGCGCAGCAGGTGTACGGCAGGCACGTTGCGGGAATTGGCCAGGGCCTGGCGCGGCAGCATGGGGCCAAGGAAGGCGCCGTCTGCATTGCCGATGCCGGAGGCGCCGTCCGGCACGTCCAGCAGGATCTCGTCAGGCCGTAGCTGGCCGCGTTCCAGCGCCACGGCGTAGAGGAACGGCTTCAGGGTGCTGCCGGGGGAGCGCCATTCGGCGGTGTAGTCGAAGGCGCCGCCGATGGTGTTGGCGTAGCCGGCGGAGCCGAGGGCGGCGAGGACTTCGCCGGTCTGCCGCCGCATCACAATCACCGCCACCTGCTGCGCGCCGTGCCAGCGCCATTCGGCGAGCTGGGCACGGGCGATGGTGGTGACGTCGCGCTGCATGCCGAGGTCGATGCGGGTGCGGATGCGTGGGTCGGCCGGGTTCAGCCCCTGCACGCCCTGCGCTTCCAGCATGCCGCGCAGGCGCAGCACCAGATGCAGCGCGTCCGGCCGCTGCGGCAGGGCCGGCAGGCGCAGGTTGGCGAGTTGCGCGCGGGCGACGGCGAACTCGGCCTCGGTGATGGTACCTTGCCGCGCCAGTTCCTCCAGCGCGCGCTGCCCGCGCGCGGTGGCGCGGGCCAGGCCGCGCGGGTTGCGCGGGTTGTGCAAGGCCGGCGCCTGTGGGATGGCGGAGAGCAGGGCGATCTCGGCCCAGCTCAGGTCCTGTACCGGCTTGTCCAGGTAGTAGCGGGCGGCGTGGGCGATGCCGTGGCTGCCATTGCCGTAGGGCACCAGCCGCAAATAGTGCGCCAGCAATGCCTCCCGCCCATAGCGGGCGGTCAGGACGAGGGCGGTGCCGGCTTCCACCGCCTTGTGCCACAGCGTGCGCGGCCCCGGCTGCTGCATCCGCGCCACCTGCATGGCGAGGGTGGAGGCGCCGGAGCGGGTGCGGCCGCTGGAGAGGTTCTGCCACACCGCGCGCAGCACGGAGGCGGGGTCGACGCCCGGATGCTG
>Ga0308159_1002507_pt1 | contig 20995 bp, 21 predicted proteins | sample PhyCR1_FD_201040 | JGI IMG/M metagenome (GOLD analysis project Ga0308159, IMG submission 201040) | Phyllosphere microbial communities from UC Gill Tract Community Farm, Albany, California, United States - DLSLC.R1 | ecosystem: Host-associated > Plants > Phyllosphere > Unclassified | place: USA... | reverse complement strand
CGATCGCCGCCGTCAGCGTCGTCTTGCCATGGTCCACGTGACCGATCGTGCCCACGTTCACGTGCGGCTTGGTGCGCTCGAACTTGCCTTTTGCCATTTTTTTCGACTCCGAAAAATAACTGGATCACACGACAAGGAGGGCAGCGCTGCTGCGCTCTCCCTGAATCTTTGGTGCCCTTGGCGGGAATCGGACCCGCGACCTCTCCCTTACCAAGGGAGTGCTCTACCACTGAGCCACAAGGGCGACACGAAAACCATTGCCTGAACCAACGAACACGGACCTGTCTGGAGCGGGAGACGGGAATCGAACCCGCGTCATCAGCTTGGAAGGCTGGGGTTCTACCATTGAACTACTCCCGCATCGTGACGCCCCGGCACACACCGGCTCGTCGCGCGCGCTCGTTTTTCAAGCGCCTGACAAATCCTTTCGATCGCTGGTGGAGAGGGCTGGATTCGAACCAGCGTACTCGTAAGAGGGCAGATTTACAGTCTGCTGCCATTAACCACTCGGCCACCTCTCCGGCGAACCTCGAACTATAGCACGGCCCGAACGGCTCGTCACCCGCCTCGCCGCATGCGACGCAAAGTTGCGGCGGCGGGCATTGCGCACCCAGCAACCCTCCTGTTCTAAGGGTTAACCCTGGGTTCAATGCTGCAGTGCACAATTACCCGGATGAAACCGATTTCCTTGCCACTTCCTGCGCCGGCACAGCGCACCCGCCGCCGGGTGAACCTCGCCCTGCAGGGCGGCGGTTCGCACGGCGCCTTCACCTGGGGGGTGCTGGACGCCCTGCTCGAAGACGGCCGCCTCGACTTCGAGGGCATCAGCGGCGCCAGCGCCGGCGCGGTCAATGCGGTGGCGCTGGCACACGGCTTCGCAACCGCCCGCGCCGCCGGTGGCGACCGCGCCGCCGCGCAAGCCGCGGCCCGCGCGACCCTGGAGCGCGTCTGGCGCCGGGTGGCCGGTGCCGGAGCCCCTGGCGCGATCGCGCAGCAGTTCGCGCGCCTGCTCTTCGGCGACGGATCGGCGCTGCGCTCAACGCTGGGCATGGACCCCTGGGCCTCGCCGTACCACTTCAACCCGCTCGACATCAACCCGCTGCGCCAGCTCCTCGATCAGGAGATCGACTTCGACGCGCTGGCGGCACTCGACGCACCCCGCGTCTTCGTCTCGGCCACGCAGGTGCGCACCGGTCGCGCGGAGATCTTCCACGGCGAGCGGCTCACGCTGTCCGCCGTGATGGCCTCGGCCTGCCTGCCCACGATGTTCCAGGCGGTGGAGATCGACGGCGAGCCCTACTGGGATGGCGGCTACTCGGCCAACCCGGCGCTGCTGCCGCTGATCGACCGCTGCCAGAGCGCCGACATCGTGCTGGTGCAGCTCAACCCGCTGGAGCGCGTGGAGACCCCGCGCACGCCCTTCGAGATCGAGCAGCGCATGAGCGAGCTGGCCTTCAACGCCAGCCTGCTGTCGCAGATGCGCAGCATCGACTTCATCAACCAGTTGCTGGCCGACGGCCGGCTGCAGGAGGGCACGCAGTACCGCAAGCTGCTGCTGCACCGCATCGACGTCGACAGCGCCGGCCACGCGCCGCTTTCGGCGGCCAGCAAGATGTCGGCCGACATCCGCATGATCGAAGCGCTGTTCGAAAGCGGCCGGGCCGCCGCCAGCGACTGGCTGGCGCAGAACTTCAACGCCCTGGGCCGCCACAGCACGATCGACATCCAGCAGGACTACGTGGCCGGCACCGTCACCACGCCACTGTCGCCGCTCACGCCGGCTGCGAACGACAAGCCGTCGAAACGCGCGTAGGGCTTTCGACGATTGCCATCGAAACGATAGCCGCCGGCGCTGTCAGCCGGCAGGATCGGACGGCGCCAGCGCCTGCTGCGCCTCTCGCCAGGCGCGCGCCTGCCCGAAGTGCCCGCAGCCGATGAAGGGCACCGGCGGCTTGAGCGCCGACAGCGGCGAGGGATGGTTCGACATCAGCAGCTTGTGGCGCTTGCCGTCGATGAAGCCACGCTTGCCCTGCGCATGCGCGCCCCAAAGCATGAAGACCACGGGCCGCGGGCCCTCGGCCACGTGGCGGATCACCGCATCGGTCAGCACCTCCCAGCCCTTGCCCGAATGGCTGGCCGCCTGGCCCTCCTCCACCGTGAGGCAGGTGTTGAGCAGCAGCACGCCGTTCTTCGCCCACTTCACCAGGCTTCCACCAGGCTCCGGAAAGGTGGGCGGCGGCGTGCCCAGGTCGCGTTCCAGTTCCTTGAAGATGTTGCGCAGCGACGGCGGCAGCGCGACGCCCGGCGCCACCGAGAAGGCCAGCCCCTCGGCCTGACCGCGGCCGTGGTACGGGTCCTGGCCGAGGATCACGACGCGCACCGCCTCGGGCGGCGTGAGTTCCAGCGCGCGCAGCGGCTGCGGCGGGAAGATGCTGGCGCCGGCCGCCAGCCGCTCGCCCAGGAAGCCGAGCAGCTTCCGGCCGACGGCCGAGCCGAAGAAATCGTCGACCAGCGGCCGCCAGCCGGACGCCACGGGCCAGTCCGCCGGGTCGGCGGACTGCAATTGGGTGACTCGGACTTCAGACATGGAATCGGCCTTGCACGCCTGCTTTCGCTGCGCAGTCCGCTACGACATTCATCGCACCGGCTCTCTTCAGGCGAACAGCTGCGCCAGCGCCTCGCCCGGCTCCGGCGCGCGCATGAAGCTCTCACCCACCAGGAAGGCGTCGACGCCGGCGTCGCGCAGCGTCTTCACGTCCTCGCGCGTGGCGATGCCCGATTCGGTCACCAGCAGGCGGTCGGCCGGCACCCGGCCCTTGAGGTCGATGGTGGTCTGGATCGAGACCTCGAAGTTGCGCAGGTTGCGGTTGTTCACCCCGACCAGCGGTGTCTTGAGCCTGAGCGCACGCTCCATCTCGGCCGCGTCGTGCACCTCGACCAGCACCGCCATGCCCAGGCCGGTCGCGATGGCCTCGAAGTCCTTCATCTGCGCGTCGTCCAGGCAGGCGGCGATGAGCAGGATGCAATCGGCACCGACCGCGCGCGACTCGTAGATCTGCCAGGCATCGACCATGAAATCCTTGCGCAGCACCGGCAGCCCGCACGATGCGCGGGCCTGCTTGAGGTAGTCGACGCTGCCCTGGAAGAACTGCCTGTCGGTCAGCACCGAGAGGCAGGCCGCGCTGACGTCGCCGTCGCCCTCGGCATAGCTCTGCGCCAGGTCGGCCGGGATGAACTCGCCCTCGCGGATCACGCCCTTGCTGGGGCTGGCCTTCTTGATCTCGGCGATCACCGCGGCGTGGCCGGCCGCGATCTTGGCGCGCATCGCGCCCACGAAGTCGCGCGTGAGCACGCGGCTCTCGGCGTCGAAGCGGATCGCCTCCAGCGGGGTGCGCTTCTTCGCCACGGCCACTTCCTCATGCTTGACGGCGACGATCTTGTTCAGGATATCGGACATGGCTCGATTCTCCTCGCGCCGCTCAGGCCGCCGCGGTCGCCGCCACCAACTGGCCCAGCTTGGCCCTGGCAGCGCCGGAGTCGATGGCTTCGCGTGCCTTCTCGATGCCGATGCCGATGGAGTCGGCCACATTGGCCGCATACAGCGTCGCACCCGCGTTGAGCAGCACGATGTCGCGCGGCGCGCCGGGCTCGCCGTCGAGCACGCCGACCAGCATGGCCTTCGACTGTTCGGGCGTCTCCACACGCAGGCCGCGGTTGCTCACCATCTGCAGGCCGAAGTCCTCGGGGTGGATCTCGTACTCGCGGATCTCGCCGTTCTTCAGTTCGCCGACGAGCGTGGCCGCGCCGAGCGACACCTCGTCCATGCCGTCGCGGCCATAGACCACGACGGCATGCTCGGCGCCCAGGCGCTGCAGCGCGCGCACCTGGATGCCGACGAGGTCGGGATGGAACACGCCCATCAGGATGTTGGGCGCGTCGGCCGGGTTGGTGAGCGGCCCGAGGATGTTGAAGAAGGTCTTGACGCCCATCTCCTTGCGCACCGGCGCCACGTTCTTCATGGCGGGGTGGTGGTTGGGCGCGAACATGAAGCCGATGCCCACGCGCGCGATGGTGTCGGCGATCTGCTCCGGCGTACGCTGCAGGCTCACGCCCAGCGCCTCCAGCACGTCCGCGCTGCCCGATTTGCTCGACACGCTGCGCCCGCCGTGCTTGGCCACGCGCGCGCCCGCGGCGGCGGCCACGAACATCGAGCAGGTGCTGATGTTGAAGGTGTGCGAGCCGTCACCGCCCGTGCCCACCACGTCGACCAGGTGCGTCTTGTCGGCCACGTGCACGCGGGCGGACAGCTCGCGCATCACCTGCGCGGCAGCGGTGATCTCGCCGATGGTTTCCTTCTTCACGCGCAGGCCGGTGGTGATGGCCGCCACCATGAGCGGCGAGATCTCGCCCTTCATGATCAGCCGCATCAGGTGCAGCATCTCGTCGTGGAAGATCTCGCGGTGCTCGATGGTGCGCTGCAGCGCTTCCTGGGGGGTGATCATGGTTCTTTCTCTCCTTGAATCCTGGGTGGGGTGGGTCGCGCGCCGCGCTCAGGGCGCTGCCGGGCCGTCGGTGAAGGCCAGGCGCACGCCGAAGGCGACGAACACGGCGCCCGCGACGCGTTCCATCGCCTGCATGCCGCGCCGCATGAAGCCCGCACGCCGCGCCGCCCACGCCGCAGCCAGCGCCCAGCCGGCGCACACCGCGAGGCCGTTGAAGGTGAACAGCAGCCCCAGCGCGAGGAACACGGCCCACGCGTGCGGCGTGCCGGCGACGATGAATTGCGGCACGAAGGCGAGGAAGAACAGCGCCACCTTGGGGTTCAGCACGTTGGTGAGGAAGCCCCGGCGGAACACGGCAGCGGCCGCCGATTCGCTGCCCGATCGCTCCACAGCGCCTGCCTCGCCTGCCGCTGTCGCGGGCAGGTCGGGCCCGTCCGCCGGCTTGCGCGCGAACAGCATCGTGATGCCCACGTACACCAGGTACGCCGCCCCCACCCACTTGAGCACCGAGAAGGCCGTGGCCGATGCCGCGACCAGCGCGCTCACCCCCACGGCCGCCGCCACGACGTGCACGCAGCAGCCCGCCGCGATGCCCAGTGCCGCCACCAGCCCGCGGCGCACGCCGCCGCGCAGCGCATGGCTCACGATGAAGAACACGTCCGGCCCCGGCGTGAGGTTGAGCAGCAGGCCGGCACCGATGAAGAGCAGCAGGTGCTGGGTGTCGGGCATGGCGCGTTCGGGCCGCTCAGGCCTGGGCGAAGAAGCCGCGCACGGCGGCGATGGCGCGGTCCACGCCCGCGGCATCGACGTCCAGGTGCGTGACGAAGCGCAGCCGGTACAGCCCGGTGGCCAGCACGCCCTGCGCCTTCAGGTGATCGATCAGCCCCGCACCGCGCGCGGCGGCCTCGCCCTCGAGGTCGACGAAGACGATGTTGCTCTGCGGCGCCTCCACCCGAAGGCCCGGGATGGCGGCCAGCCCCTCGGCCAACCGGCGCGCGAGCGCGTGGTCTTGGGCCAGGCGTTCGACGTGGTGGTCCAGCGCATGCAGCGCCGCCGCGGCCAGCAGCCCGGCCTGGCGCATGCCGCCGCCGGCCATCTTGCGGATGCGGTGCGCACGCGCGATGAACTCGCGGCTGCCGACCAGCGTCGAGCCGACCGGTGCGCCGAGGCCCTTGCTGAAGCAGACGGAGACGCTGTCGAAGTGGCTGGCGATGCGGCGGGCTTCTTCCAACGCTGCCCCGGCCGCCCCGGCCGATTGGGCCGAGCCTGTCACCCCGACCGTTCGGGCTGAGCTTGTCGAAGCCGGGGCCAAGCCTTCGACAGGCTCAGGCCGAACGGACCGAGTGGGCTGCGGGCGCGATTGGGCTTGCGCCACCGCCGCGTTGAACAGCCGCGCGCCGTCCAGATGCGTCGCCAGGCCATGCCGGCGTGCCAAGGCCGTCGCATCGCGCAGGTAATCCATCGGCAGCACCTTGCCGCCCAGCGTGTTCTCCAGCGCCAGCAGGCGGGTGCGCGCGAAGTGCGCGTCGTCCGGCTTGATGGCCGCCTCGATCTGCGCCAGCGGCAGCGTGCCGTCGGGCGCATGGTCCAGCGGCTGGGGCTGTACGCTGCCGAAGACTGCCGCGCCGCCGCCCTCCCAGCGGTAGCTGTGCTGCTGCTGGCCGACGATGTACTCGTCGCCACGGCCGCAGTGCGCCAGGATGGCGCACAGGTTGCTCTGCGTGCCCGTGGGGACGAAGAGCGCGGCCTCGAAGCCGAGCAGCGTGGCGATGCGCTCCTGCAGCGCGTTGACCGTCGGGTCGGCGCCGAAGACGTCGTCGCCCAGCGGCGCGGCCAGCATGGCGGCGCGCATCGCCGGCGTGGGCTGCGTCACGGTGTCGCTGCGCAGGTCGATCAGGGATTCATGCATCAAAAAAGCCTCCATCACCCGCCCCACCCCGGCAAGCAGCCATGAGCTTCATCGCCACGGCGCATCCGGTGTCAGGACAGGAAGTTCCTGAGCATGGCATGGCCGTGCTCGGTGAGGATCGATTCGGGGTGGAACTGCACGCCCTCGACCCGCACCTCGTGGGCGAAGCCGGTATGGCGCACGCCCATGATCTCGCCATCGTCGGTCCAGGCGGTGAGCGCGAGTTCATTCGGGCAGGTGGCCTTCTCGATGGCCAGCGAGTGGTAGCGGTTGACGGTGAAGCGCTCCGGCAGCCCGGCGAACACGCCCTCGCGCGTGGTCGTGATCTCGCTCACCTTGCCGTGCATGAGCTGCTGCGCCCGCACGATGGTGCCGCCGAAGGCCGCGCCGATCGACTGGTGCCCCAGGCACACGCCCAGGATCGGCAGCTTGCCCGCGAAGGCCCGGATCGCCGGCACCGACACGCCCGCCTCGGCCGGCGAGCACGGCCCCGGCGACACCACCAGCCGGGTCACCCCCGCGTCGATGCGCGCGCCGATGTCCTCCAGCGTGAGCTCGTCGTTGCGCACCGTCTCCACCTCCGCCCCCAGCTCGCCCAGGTACTGGACGATGTTGAAGGTGAAGGAGTCGTAGTTGTCGATCATCAGGACTTTCATCGCTGGATGCTCCTGGAATGCGGGATCGGGCAGCCGAACGCAGAGGGCGCAGAGGTCTCGCAGAGGGCGCAAAAGGAATACAGAAAGAGGTTCATAGCTTGTTGACCACTCTGTGAATGCCCTTGACGACGGGGAAGGCATGGAAGTTGATGAGCAGGCCCAGCCTGAGCCCCGAGACGCGCAGGTACGACAGGAGTTGCGCTCGATGCAAGTCGCTCGTGGCTTCCAAAGCCTTCAGCTCCACCAACACGCTGCCCTCGACGATGAAATCGGCGCGATAGGCCACCCCGAGCGAGCGCCCCCTGTAAACCGCTTCGATCGGCGCCTCGCGCTGAAACGCCAGTTCGCGCTCGTTCAGCTCGATCGCCAGCGCCGCCGCATATGCACTCTCCAGCAGCCCGGTCCCCAGAACTCTTTGCACCTCCACAGCGGCCCCGATGATCTCGTGCGACCAGTCGTTCTCAACAATTTGGTTTTCCTTCTGCGCCCTCTGCGAGACCTCTGCGCCCTCTGCGTTCGGCTGCCCGTATCCGTTATTCATTCCAGCCCCTCCTCCACCAGTTCGGCCGCCCGCAGCAGGGCCCGCGCCTTGGCTTCGGTTTCCTTCCACTCCATCTCGGGCACGGAATCGGCCACCACGCCCGCCGCGGCCTGCACGTGCAGCATCTGGTCCTTGACGATGCCGGTGCGGATGGCGATGGCGACGTCCATGTCGCCGGCGTAGCTGATGTAGCCGCAGGCGCCGCCGTACAGGCCACGCTTGCTGGGCTCGAGCTGGTCGATCAGCTCCATCGCATGCACCTTCGGCGCGCCGGTCAGCGTGCCGGCCGGGAAGGTGGCCTTGAGCACGTCGATGGCGGTCATGCCGTCCTTCAGGATGCCCTCGACGTTGCTCACGATGTGCATCACGTGGCTGTAGCGCTCCACGGCAAAGGCCTCCGTCACCTTCACCGTGCCGATCTTCGCGATGCGGCCGATGTCGTTGCGCGCCAGGTCGATCAGCATCACGTGCTCGGCGCGCTCCTTGGGGTCGTTCACCAGCTCGACCTCGGCCGCCTTGTCCAGCTCGATGGAGGCGCCGCGCGGCCGCGTGCCGGCCAGCGGCCTGATCGTGATCTTCTGTTCCCCCTCGGGGGTGTGCTCCTGGCGCACCAGGATCTCCGGCGACGCGCCGACGACATGGTGGTCGCCCATGTCGTAGTAGTACATGTAAGGGCTCGGGTTGAGCGAGCGCAAGGCGCGGTACAGCGACAGCGGCGACTCGGTGTAGCGCTTGCTGATGCGCTGGCCCACCTGCACCTGCATGAAGTCGCCGGCGGCGATCAGCTCCTTGGCACGCTCCACCGCTGCCAGGTAGTCGGCCTTGGCGAAGGGGCGCTCCGGCGGGTGGGCCTGCGTGGGCTTCACGACCGGCGCGCTGACCGAGTACCTGAGCTTGTCCTTGAGCTCGCGCAGGCGGCGTTTCGCGTTGGGGTAGGCCTCGGGCTGCTTCGGGTCGGCGTACACGATGAGGTACAGCTTGCCCGAGAGGTTGTCGATGACCGCCAGCTCCTCGCACTGCAGCAGCAGGATGTCGGGGCAGCCCAGCGTGTCGGGCGGGCAGCTGGCCTCCAGCTTCTTCTCGATGTAGCGCACCGCGTCGTAGCCGAAGTAGCCGGCCAGCCCGCCGCAAAAGCGCGGCAGCCCGGGCGACAGGGCGACCTTGAAGCGCCGCTGGTAGGCCTCGATGAAGTCCAGCGGGTTGCCTTCGGCCGTCTCGACGACCTGGCCGTCGGTCACGACCTCGGTGCGTGCGTCGGCACCGAAGCCGCGGGCGCGCAGCAGCGTGCGCGCCGGCAAGCCGATGAAGGAATAGCGGCCGAAGCGCTCGCCGCCGACCACCGACTCGAGCAGGAAGGAATGCCGCCCGCCCCCCTGGGTATGGGCCAGCTTGAGGTACAGGGACAGCGGCGTCTCGAGGTCGGCGAAGGCCTCGAGCATCAGCGGGATGCGGTTGTAGCCCTGGGCGCTGAGGCTCTTGAATTCGAGTTCGGTGATCACGGGTTCTCCATGGGCCGGCGCCGCTGGAGGGTCGGGCGCAGGCGTTCATTCACGGGGCGGTCCGCAGCGGCGGCGAACCTCGGGTGCACGGCAGGCGCCGTGCCATCAGTCAGCGCACGGCCGGGGCCGTGCTTCAGGCAGGCAATGTCGCTGGCGTACGCCAGGGCCAGGCTCCCCGGCTCCCGCGACCTGTCTGGATGACGTGATGAACAAACATGGAGCGGCGAGTGTAGCCCAGTGCGGCGGCCGTTCGCCGAGCGCGCCGCTCGGGATTTGCCCCCGGCGATGCGGCGCCCGCGGCTCGGCACAATCCGCGCCACGACGACTCGCCGGGCGCGGCGGGCGCACCGTCAACCGGAGCTTTTTCATGGCATCCCTCCTGTCCCTGCGCGCTGCCGTGGGTGGCCTCTTCCTGCTGTGCAGCCTGGGCGCCGCCGCGGCGAGCGTCGACGTCGCGGGCGTCAAGTACGACGACAGCCTCGAGCTGCGCGGGCAGAAGCTCGAACTCAACGGTGCGGGCGTGCGCTACAAGGCCGTCTTCAAGGTCTATGCCGCGGGCCTCTACCTGGGCAAGAAAGTGTCGACCGTCGAAGAGGTGCTTGCCCAGCCCGGTCCCAAGCGCATCGCGATCACCATGCTGCGCGACATCGACGCCAACGAACTCGGCAAGCTCTTCACCAAGGGCGTGGAGGAGAACTCGCCGCGCGCCGAGATGGCCCAGCTGATCCCCGGCCTGGTGCGCATGGGCCAGATGTTCGCGGACCAGAAGCAGCTCAAGGCCGGCGACACCTTCCATGTCGACTGGGTGCCCGGTGCCGGCAGCCAGGTGGTGGTCAAGGGCTTGCCGCAGGGCGATCCGATCAGGGAGCCGGCCTTCTTCAACGCCCTGCTGCGCATCTGGCTGGGACCGGCGCCGGCCGACTGGAAGCTCAAGGACGCGCTGCTCGGCAAGAGCTAGCGGGGGGCCACCGGCACCCTCAGGACAGCAGCTCGCTGATGGCGTCGACGAAGCCGTCGGCGTCCACGCCGCGCACCGGTTCGCCGTGGTTGTAGCCGTAGGTGACCAGCACCACCGGGCAGCCCGCGGCGCGCGCCGCTCGCGCGTCGTTGCTGGAGTCGCCGATCATCAGCGTGCGCGCGGGCACGGTGCCCAGGGCCTCGCAGGTCTTGAGCAGCGGCAGCGGGTCGGGCTTCCTGCGCTCGAAATCGTCGCCGCCGAACACATGGTCGAAGTAGCCCGCCAGGCCCTTGGCCTCCAGCAGCGGCCGCGCGAAGTCGCGCGGCTTGTTGGTCAGGCAGGCCAGCCGCAGGCCGCGCGCCGACAGGCCCTGCAGGCCTTCGGCCACGCCGGCGTACAGCAGCGAGTGGCGGCCGTTGATGGCGAGGTAGTGGTGCTGGTAGCGGGTCCACGCGCGGTCGTACAGCGCATCGTCCGCCGGCGCCTGCACATGCTGCAGCACGGCGCGGATCAGGTGTTCGGAGCCCTTGCCCACGCGCGTCTCGACCACCGAGGGCGTGACCTGCGGCAGGCCCAGGTCGTCGAGCATGCCGTTGAGCGCAGCGACGAAGTCGCCCAGCGTGTCGACCATGGTGCCGTCGAGATCGACGATGGCGGCATCGAAGGCATCGAGGCCCGGAAGCATGGGAGCGGCGGAAGTCATGCCGCGATTCTCGCGCGGCGGATTCGTTCACAGCTTCTCAGGCTTCGGTGAGCGACTGCGCGGCGACCACCGCCTCGGTGCGGTTGCGCACGTTGAGCGCGCGGAAGATCGCGGCAAGATGGATCTTCACCGTGCCTTCGCTGATGCCCAGGCTGCGGCCGATGAGCTTGTTGGGCTTGCCCTGCGAGAGCAGTTGCAGCACCTCGACCTGGCGCTCCGTCAGCACCTTGCGCAGGTGCTCGAGCGTGGGCGAGCCTGCGCCACCGATGCGCAGCGGCGCGCCCTGCGCCACGGCCGGCGCGGCCCCGCCGGCCGCGACGCCCGCCACCACGCCCGGGGGCAGGGCCGACAGCAGCATCGGCGGCACGTAGATGCCACCGGCCAGCACCAGCCGCACGGCCGACAGCATGACGTCGGGCGAATAGGCCTTGGGGATGAAGCCCAGCACGCCGCGCTCGAGCACCGCACGCATGATGGCCGGGTCTTCGTAGCCCGAGAGCACGATCACCGGCACGGCCGGATGGCGGCGGCGCAGCTCGTCGATGTGCGAATGGCCTTCGGCGCCGGGGATGTTCAGGTCGATCAGTGCCAGGTCGACGTCGTCGGCCGCGCCCGCGAACAGCTCGTCCACGCTCATCGCGAGAACGAAATCGATGTCGCTCTGCAGTTCGGAGAGCTTGGTCTTGACTGCCTCGATGACGAGCCGGTGGTCATCGGCGATCAGGATTTTCATGGCTGGATGGGCGTGGGCACGCGCGCTGACTGGCGTTGACGATAACGGCGAACGTGCCGGGCAGCAAGGCACCGGCGCTGCACGAACGGCATAGCTCCCTCGCGGTATGGCGCCCCTGCGCACCGGCTTGAAGAATCACCTCCACTTGATTGGGGGTGGACATGGTCGGGTGCCGACGGGTTGGGTGGACGCGCGGCGCGCCCGGCAGGGCCTCCGCGGCTGCCTAGCGGCCGGGTCGTCATGCCGCGGCTCTTCGACTTCTACGCGCCCGTCTTCAGCTTCGGCCTGGCGCTGGACGCCCCCGCGGCCGCACTCGCCGCGCCGCTCACGGGCGGCGAGGCGCAGCAGCGGGCGCGCCGCCTGCTCGATCGCGCGCGCGCCAGCGCACTGGCCGCGGACAAGCCGCTGCGCCATGTCGAGTCGGCCGGCTTCGCCCTCGTGGCCTGGTTCGACGAGCTGATGGCGCGCCATCCACGCTGGGCCGACAGCGCGGCACCGCTGCAGATGCAGCTCTTCAACTCGACCAATGCGCGCACGGAGTTCTTCCACCACCTGTCGGCTCTGAAGCGCGAGGACGCCGAGCTGCGGGAGATCTACTGGTACGCCCTGGCGCTGGGCTTCAAGGGCCAGTACTACTTCGAGAGCGAGCGCGGCGACGGCGAGATCGCCAAGCTCATCGCCCTGCATGCCGCACAGCTGCCGCTCGCACCGATCGACGCCCGCGCCCTGCGCGACGCGCCGCTCGTCGCGCAGGCACCGCCGCCCTTCGAGCCCTTTCGCTCCCGCGACCCGCAGCATCGGGTGCGCGCGATGCTGCGCACGGCGGCCGCCCTGCTCGCGCTCGTGCCGCTGGGCCTGCTGCTGTCGGCCCTGCTGGGCCGGGGCGCCGATGCGCCGTCGAGCATCGGCGAACGCCTGGAGGGCCAGTTCCAGGCCTATGCGTGTGCCGACCTGGCCGCCACCGTCGATGCCCACGGCAACGCGCGGGTGCGCGGCTTCGTCCCCCAGCGCGAGGACATCGACCGCGTGCAGCGCGACGTCGGCCGGATGCCGGGCGTCACGACCGCCGACGTGGACCTGCAGCTTCGCCCCTGGCCCTACTGCGAAGTGGTGACCATGCTCAAGCCCTACCTGGTGCGCAACCGCCAAAGCCGGGCCGGCCTGCAGGTGGACACGCCCACGGCGCGCGACGGCCAGCTGCGCGAAGGCGATCCGGTGCGGGTGCTGGTAAAGACGCCGGCGCACGAGGCGCAGCTCTGGGTGGACTACTACACCGCCGACGGCGCCGTGCTGCATTTCCGCTCCGAGGGCACGCAGGTGGTCGCCACGGCCCCGGGCCAGACGCTCGGCTTCGGCGCCGATGTGCCGGCGAGCTGGCTCGTGAGCCCGCCCTTCGGCACCGTGCTGGTGACTGCCGTGGCGGTGCCGCGAGGCCAGCTCGGGGCCGATTCGGCGCCGCCGCCCTTCGAACTCGCATCGGCTTACCTGCTGCGCCTGCGCGAGCGCCTGGGCGCCGACCGGTCGGGCGAGAAGACCCTGGCCGACTACGTCTTCCTCGAGACCGTGGAGCGCTGAACGCCATGCGATGGCTGCCGACCTTCTGGCTGGCCCTGGCGCTGTGCACGGCCGCCTGGGGGCTGCTGTGGTGGAAGCTGCTGGGCGCGGCGCGCGCTGCACGCCTGCGCGCCCTCGCCACCCGCATCCGCCTCTGGGAGCGCACCCACCCGCCGCCCTCGCCTGCCACGCTGCGGGCCCTGCGCACCGCGGCGCAGGCGGCACGCCGCGCGCTGGCCGCAAGCGCCGGCGACCGGCCTTCGCCCTACGGACGCCCCTGGGTTTTGTTCGTGGGCGACCCGACGGCCGACCTGCCGGCGCTGCTCGCCGCGGCCCACCCCGACGGGCCCATGCCCTCGCCGGCCGACGGTGACGGCGACATCTTCTGGCGCTGGTGGCTCACGGACCCGCTCGCGGCGATCGAGGTGTGCCCGCCGCCCCTCACCCCCGCCGCGCCCCAGGATTCGTTGTGGCTGCGTGCGCTGCACGAACTGGCGGTGCGCCGGCCGCGCCTGCCGCTCGACGGCATCGCCCTGTGCGTGTCGACCGCCGCGCTGCAGGCCGATCCGTCGGTGGCCCGGCCCATCTTCGACGTGCTGTGCCGCCGCGTGCAGGACACGGTGCAGGGGCTGCGGGTGCGCATGCCGGTGTACGTGATCGTCACCGGGCTGCAGCGCCTGCCGGGCTATGCGACCGTGCGCGCCGCCCTGCCGCCGGAAGCGCTGGCCCGCGTGCTCGGCACGCGCGCCGACACCCCGGCAACGGGCGCAGGCTCGCCGGCCCTCGACCTGCTGGCCCAACCGCTGATGCTGCGCCTGCAGGCCTTGCGCCTGGGACTGCTGCCGCAGATGCACGGCGCGTCGGCGCGCGCCGATGTCCATGCCTTCGTCGAAGCGATGCAGGCCCTGGCGCCCGGCCTGGCGCTGCTGTCCGGGCAGATGGGGGACGGGGCCGATGGGACCGACGGGGCCGGTGCCTCCGACCGGCTGCCGTGGCGTGCCCTGTGCTTCACGGCCTCGGGACCGGACAGCGCCTTCGTCAGCGACCTGTTCGTGCGCTGGATCCCCGAGGACCAGGGCCTGGCCAGGCCGCAGCCCTGAGCGCGCCGTGCCGCAGCGCGCTCACTTCGCGGGCGCGGGCGGCGGGGGCGCGGGCTCCAGGCGGATCTGGCGTGCGCCGAACACGACGTTGAGCCCGATCGGCTTGCCCGGCTCCACGGCGCGCACCTCGCGCCAGCGCGCGCGGTCCAGGTCGCGGTAGGCCGCCATGAAGGCCAGCGCCTTGGCATCGGCCGGCAAGGTCATGTCGAGCTTGCGGCTCTCGCCGGGGCGCAGCAGCATCTCCTCGCGTTGCACCAGTTCCGCACCGAGCGTGGCCTGGTCCTTCTCGAACAGCGAGAAGAAGTCGGCGCCATCGAAGGGGCCCGAGGTCTTGAGCGCATAGACGCGGACGGTGACCGGCGATGCCCGGCCCCGCGCGTCGGGGTTGACGTCCGGCGCACCGACCAGCGAGAGCGCCACCGGCGTCACGACCGGCGGCTTCGGCGGCGCCGCGCATGCGGCCAGCAGCAGCACCGCAGCACCCAGGCACCCCATCCAGCAACGGCGGCCATAGGACGAATGGTGGGTGCCGGTCTCACGCATGCTATTTCCTTCGTTGCATTGACCCTGTGGTGGGCATCTTTGATTATCACCAGCGAATTCGAACAGGCAACATGCTCACTCCCGAACTCGTCGACGCATTGCAGGCGCCCATCAGCGAGGCTTCGCCCTGTGGCGACGACCTGGAGTACGACCCCGCCTTCACGGCCGCCGAGACCGCGGCGCTGGGCAAGCCCGAGCAGCAGTTCGGCGACACCGTGATCCCTGCGGTGGACCCGGACTGGAACCAGGTCGGCGACCTCGCCACCGACCTGCTGCGCCGTAGCAAGGACGTGCGCCCGGCCGTGCTGCTGCTGCGCACCGCGACGCGCCGGCAAGGCGTCGTGGGCTTCGGCTTCGGCATGCAGTTGCTGACCGGCCTGCTCGATCGCCATTGGGACGCCATCCACCCGCAGCTCGACGCCGACGACGACAACGACCCGACGATGCGGCTCAACGCGCTGGCGCCGCTGTCGGACGAATCGCTCGTGCCGCGCGACCTCTACGACGCACTGATCGGCCACTCGCGCAGCGTGGGGCCGCTGCGCGTGCGCGATGTGGCCGTGGCGCGCAACGCGCTGGCGCCGATGGGCGACGCCGGCTACTCGCCGACGCAGGTGCAGGGCGCACTGGAAGAGATCCTGGCCGACCACCCCGATGCCGCGGCCGCGCTGCGCGCGGTGGCGCCGGCGGTGACGGGCCTGCAGAACCTGCTGTCCGAGCGCAGCGGCCGCGCCGATGCCGTCGACTTCTCGCGCCTGCGTGCCATCGGCCAGGTGCTGCAGCAGGCCGTGCAGGCCGCCACCGGCGCCGCCGATACGCAAGCCGATGGCGCCGATGCCGAACCCGCGGCGGAGGGCCGGCCCGGCCCGGGCGCCGCGTCGGCGATGCGCGGCGAGATCGCCACGCGGCAGGACGCGCTGCAGACGCTCGACCGCGTCATCGACTACCTCAAGCGCACCGAGCCCGGCAATCCCGCGCCGCTGCTGATCGAGCGCGCCAAGAAGCTCATCGGCGTGAGCTTCCTCGACATCATCGCCAACCTGGCCCCCGACGCGATGAACGCCATCGAGCACGTCACGGGTGCCCGCGCGGCCTCCGAATCCGACTAGCGCGGCCTTCCGCGCCCCTTTCACCTCCACCCTCACCCGTCCGCCAGGAGCCGTCATGTCCAAGAGCAGTCAGAAATTCATCGCCCGGAACCGTGCGCCCCGCGTGCAGATCGAGTACGACGTCGAGTTGTACGGCGCCGAGAAGAAGGTGCAGCTGCCCTTCGTGATGGGCGTGCTGGCCGATCTCTCCGGCAAACCGGCCGACCCGCTGGCGCCGGTGGCCGACCGCAAGTTCCTCGAGTTCGACGTCGACAACTTCGATGCCCGCATGAAGGCGATGAAGCCGCGCGCCGCCTTCGCGGTCGAGAACACGCTCACCGGCGAGGGCGACATGAAGGTCGAGCTCACCTTCGAGAGCATGGACGACTTCTCGCCCGCCGCCGTGGCGCGCAAGGTCGACTCGCTGAACAAGCTGCTCGAGGCGCGCAACCAGCTGAGCAACCTGGTCACCTACATGGACGGCAAGGGCGGCGCCGAGGAACTGCTGGCCAAGGTGCTGGACGACCCCGCGCTGCTGCAGTCACTGGCCGCCACCAAGAAGCCCGAAAACGGCAGCGCCGCCTGATCCCCCGCCACCGAGGAGAGAACACCATGGCAGAAGCACTCCAGCAGAGCCCGCTGAAGGAAGTCGAGTACGCCGGCAGCGATTTCGCATCGCTGCTGCAGAAGGAATTCAAGCCGCGCAGCGACGAGGCCAAGAGCGCCGTCGAGCAGGCCGTGCAGACGCTCGCGCAGCAGGCGCTGAGCCAGACGCAGCTCATCGGCAAGGACGTGACCAAGTCCATCGAGGCCATGATCGCCGCGATCGACGCCAAGCTCACCGAGCAGATCAACAAGATCATCCACCACCCCGACTACCAGAAGCTCGAGAGTGCGTGGCGCGGCCTGCACTACATGGTCAACAACACCGAGACCGACGAGCACCTGAAGATCCGGGTCATGGACATCTCCAAGCAGGAGCTGGCCAAGAACCTCAAGAAGTTCAAGGGCGCGGCCTGGGACCAGAGTCCGATGTTCAAGAAGATCTACGAACAGGAGTACGGGCAGTTCGGCGGCGAGCCCTTCGGCGCCATCGTGGGCGACTACCACTTCGACCAGAGCCCGCCGGACGTGGAACTGCTGGGCGAGATGTCCAAGATCGCCGCCTCGGCGCACGCGCCCTTCATCACCGGCGCCAGCCCCTCGCTGATGCAGATGGAAAGCTGGCAGGAGCTGGCCAATCCGCGCGACCTCACCAAGATCTTCCTCACGCCCGAGTACGCCGGCTGGCGCTCGCTGCGCGAGTCCGACGATTCGAAGTACCTCGGCCTGTGCATGCCGCGCTTCCTGGCGCGCACGCCCTACGGCGCGAACACCAACCCGGTCGAGGAGTTCGACTTCGAGGAGGACACCGCCGGCGCCGACCACAGCAAGTACGCCTGGGCCAACGCGGCCTACGCGATGGCCACCAACATCAACCGCTCGTACAAGCTCTACGGCTGGGGATCGCGCATCCGCGGCATCGAATCGGGCGGCGCGGTGGAGAACCTGCCGCTGCACACCTTCCCGAGCGACGACGGCGGCGTGGACCAGAAGTGCCCGACCGAGATCGCGATCAGCGACCGCCGCGAGGCCGAGCTGTCCAAGGCAGGTCTGCTGTCGCTCATCCACCGCAAGAACTCCGACTTCGCGGCCTTCATCGGCGCCCAGTCGCTGCACAAGCCGGCCGAGTACGACGACCCCGATGCCACGGCCAATGCCAACCTGGCGGCGCGCCTGCCCTACCTGTTCGCCTGCAACCGCTTCGCGCACTACCTCAAGTGCATCGTGCGCGACAAGGTGGGCAGCTTCAAGGAACGCGCCGAGATGGAGCGCTGGCTCAACAAGTGGATCATGAACTACGTCGACGGCGATCCGGCCAACTCGTCCGAGATCACCAAGGCGCAGAAGCCGCTGGCCGCGGCCGAGGTGGTGGTCGAGGAGGTCGAGGGCAACCCGGGCTACTACACCTCCAAGTTCTTCCTGCGCCCGCACTACCAGCTCGAAGGCCTGACCGTGTCGCTGCGGCTCGTCTCCAAGCTGCCCTCGGCCAAGGGCGGCAAATAAATCGCTCGCGGCCCTTCAAAGCCCGGCCCGCCCCATCGTTCTCTAGGCAACCGGATCCGGCAGGCGGCCCGCCCCCAGGCCGGTGCCGGTGCCACCGGCCCCTTCCTCATCGTTCAACCCAGGAGAAGCAGCAATGAGTTCCGATTTCCACATCAAGTTCGACGGCGTCGACGGCGAATCCACCCACAAGGACCACAAGGGCGAGATCGAGCTCCTGTCGTGGGACTGGGACGTGAGCCAGCCCTCGCAGGGCAGCGGCGGCGGCCAGGGCCGGGGCAAGGCCATCCCGGGCACCTTCAACTTCGTGCACAACTACGACAAGGCCTCGCCGGTGCTGAGCAAGAGCTGCGTCTCGGGCAAGCATTTCGACAGCGTGAAGATCACCGCCCGCAAGGCCGGCGAAGGCCAGCAGGACTACCTCAAGGTCACGATGAAGGAAGTGCTGATCACCCAGTGCCACCCCGGCGCGTCGGCCGGCGGCGACATCCACGAGCGCGTGACCTGCACGTACAAGGACATCGAGTTCGAATACAAGCCGCAGGACGCCAAGGGCGGCCTGGGCAGCGCCGTCAAGTTCGGCTGGAACGTCGCCTCCACCGAGATCCGCTGAGCGGGCGCGGCCCGGCCCCGGACCGCGGCGACGCGGTGCGCGGCCGGCTGCAACCGCATGCGCCGAGCGACACACCATGGCATTCACCACCACCGCGACGGGCAACACCGGGCCCATCGACGTCTACAACATCGACTGGTCGGTCGGCCTCATCGGCTCGAACATCCGAGAGGACGTCATGCTGGTCCAGGCGCTGTTCCGCATCCTCTACTACGAGCTGATGGGCTTCAACGACAACACCCAGCCGCCGCCCGACGAGCCGGGCGTGATCGAGGTCGACGGCCTCATCGGGCCGGTCACGCGGCGCCACATCAAGCACTTCCAGGCGCAGATGGCCGCGCGCGGCACGAAGGTCACGCAGGACGGGTCCTTCGATCCCTTCCGCGCCGAGAACCAGCTCAGCACGCGGACCCATTCGCGCTATTCGCTGGAGCTGCTCAACAACGGCTGCCTGTTCTTCTGCGAGAAGCAGGGCCTCGACAACTTCAGCAACCTGCCCAACCGCGCCGACATGCCGGCCCCGCTGCGCGCGGCGCTGAAGACGCGCAAGAAGACCGCGCGCCAGTACGTCTACGTGCCCCAGACCGTCCCCACCACCGGCGGCGCGTGAGCCCACACGTCGTCACCCGCGCGAGGCGCCTCGCCGCATCGGTGCTGCTCGCGGCGCTGTGCGGTTCCGCGCCGGCGGCCGAACCCGGCAAAGACCACCCGCTGGTCGGCCGCTACGAGGGCGCCGTGCTCGAGGGCTACAAGGCGGCAGCCTACGACGAGGTCGGCCTGATCCAGGGCCCGTTCCAGAACTGGGGCGGCGGCAAGCCGGAGCTGCTCAAGCTCGAAGGCAAGGTGTCGCTGTACTACTACCAGCTGCCCGCCGGGCGCTCCACGCTGGAGGTGCTGCGCAACTACGAGAGCAGCCTCAAGGCCAAGGGCTTCGAGGTGCTGTTCAGCTGCGCCACCGCCAACGGCTCCTGCTACCAGCCGCGCCCGGGATCGGGCGACACGACCACGCCCTACGACTTCGCGCTCGCCTTCGACGACCCCGAATGGCCCCGGCTGGGCCGACGCGGCGACTACGTGCGCAACTACTTCGGCGTGGGCGCGCGCTACCTGCTGGCACGCAGGACCTCCGACAGCGGCACGGTGCACGCGAGCATCGCGCTGGCCGAACACAACCCGGAGGTGGGCAACCACGCCTTCGTGCGCGTGGTGGAGAGCAAGCCCATGGAGACCGGCCGCATCGTCTTCCTGGACGCCGGCGCGATGCAGAAGGGCCTCGCCGAGCAGGGTCGCGTGAACCTCTACGGCCTCTACTTCGACACCGACAAGGACACGCTGCGCGCCGAATCCCAGCCGACGCTGGACGAGATGGCCAAGCTGCTGCGGGCCAGTCCGCAACTGCGGCTGCAGGTCGTCGGCCACACCGACGCCCAGGGCAACGAGGCCCACAACAAGGACCTGTCGCAGCGGCGCAGCGTCGCGGTGATCGCCGCACTGGTGAAGGCCGGCATCGACCCGCGGCGCCTGAGCACGCGCGGCGCCGGCGCGGCGGAGCCGGTCGCGCCCAACGACTCGGAGGCCGGGCGCGCGAAGAACCGGCGGGTGGAGCTGGTGCGCCTCTGAGCGCCGGCGCGTCGCCACGCCGTCCTGCAGCGGCGCGCGTCCGCCGTGCGGGCGCCGCGCCCACCCGTCATGGCGGATCGGCAGGCGGCGGCTCGCCCATCAGGCGGGTCGACTCCTCGTCCTCCTGCAGCACCCACAGCACCACCGCCGTGTAGTTGTCGTGCCCCGGCTTGGCCTGGGCCTGGATCTGCGCGTCGAGTTCGCCGCTCCACTGCGCCGCCGTGCGGGCGGCGTGCAGCGTGTCGACCAGCCACTCGTCCCCCAGCGGCTCCCACACGCCGTCGGAACACAGCAGCAGCACGTCGCCCACCTCCAGCCGCATGCGGCCGGACACCTCGATCTCCGGCGGCTCCTGCACCGAGCCCAGCGCCGACAGCAGCATGTTGCGCTGCGGATGCAGGCGGGCGCCCTCGTCGTCGAGCATGCCGCTGGCCACCATCTGCTGCACCAGGCTGTGGTCGGTCGTGCGCGCCACGATGGCGCCGCCGCGGAACAGGTAGGCCCGGCTGTCGCCGGTGTGGGCCCACACCAGCGCATGCTGTTCCAGGTCGACCGCGGCCAGCACCACCGTGGACCGCATGCTGGCCAGCTTGCCGCCCTCGGCCTGGCGGGCCACCACGTCCAGGTTGGCCTGGGCCAGCAGCGCGCGCAGCGCCGTTTCGTCGAGGGTGGGATGGGCCGCGAAGCCGGCCAGGATGCTGCTGCGCGCGGTGGCGGCCGCGACGTCGCCCCCACCATGGCCGCCAGCACCGTCGGCCACCAGGCAGGCGACGAAGTGCCCGTTGTGCCAGTGGCCGTGCACGTCCTCGTTGTACTCGCGCCCTCCCTGCTTGGAGAGCGAGACGATCTCGATTTCCACGCCCTGCTCCTCGC
>Ga0308159_1002506_pt1 | contig 20996 bp, 23 predicted proteins | sample PhyCR1_FD_201040 | JGI IMG/M metagenome (GOLD analysis project Ga0308159, IMG submission 201040) | Phyllosphere microbial communities from UC Gill Tract Community Farm, Albany, California, United States - DLSLC.R1 | ecosystem: Host-associated > Plants > Phyllosphere > Unclassified | place: USA... | reverse complement strand
GAACCCGCCCTCGCAAAGTTGCTGTGCGAGAATGGCCAGGTCACGCTCGACTGGCTGCGCAGCTTTGGTGTGCAGTTCGATCCAGAGCAGCTTTACGTGACCGGCGTCGAAAACCCGCGCGCGCCACGCGGCCATCCCGCGCAGGGCAACGGACACGCCATCATGATCGCGCTGGAAAATGCGGCGATGTCGCGCGGTCTTGAAGTCGCAGTCGCTACGCGGATCGATGGCCTGCTGCGCGACGCTGACGGCCGGGTGTGTGGCGTTCGTTCGGGAGATACCGAGGTCTCGTCGGCAGGTGTTGTCGTAACCACCGGCGGCTTCGGCAACAACTACGACATGCTGCAGGCCTACTTCCCTGACGCCGCTCAGCATGGGGCCGACTGGCACTTCTATGTCGGTATCAACGAGAACACCGGAGATGGTCATCGCTTCGCTGCCGAAGCGGGGGCCGCCATTGTCGGCGTCGGCCACGGCAGTGCGCTGCTGACCGCGAGTTTCTCCAAGGAGCCGGAACCCTACATCCCGGGCTGGCTGCTTTACGCCAATAGCGATGGCAGGCGGTTCGCCGACGAGACCGGCGCGTACGTGATCATGGATCACCTGGTGAACGGGCAGCCGGGTGCGCGCTGCTGGGCAATCATGGATCATGCTGCGTTCGCACGGGACGAAAGCAACCCGCGCTATGCCACCTCCGAGTTCCTCATTTTTCCCACTCCGAATTGGCAGCCGGCGGCTCTAGAGAGGCACCTGCAGGCCGGCAAGCTGCACCGTGGCGATACCATCCAGGAACTCGCCCGGAAAGCTGGGATCGCGCCCGAGGCACTCGCTGCCACGGTGCAACGCTACAACCGCGACGCAAGGGCCGGGCAAGACAGCCAGTACCTTAAAGCTCCGAAATATCTGCTGCCACTCAAACAGCCGCCCTTCTATGCCGTCGAACTCAGGGCCGCGGGCGTCGGGTCGACGCATGCCGGGCTCCGCATCGACACGGCGGCGCAAGTCTATGATCGCGCTGGCAGCCCGATCCCCGGCCTCTTCGCAGCCGGGGAATGCACCGGCGGAGTGATGGCGCACTATGTCGGCGGCGGCAATTCGCTGCTCAACAATTTCGTCCTTGGGCGGATCGCTGGGCGCAACGCCGCCGCATCCGCACTTGCGACCGCATGAATGCCGCGATGAGCACGGCAGGGAGAAGACCATGGCTAACTTCAAGTTGATCGACAAACCGATCCGCATCGCTGATGTCGAGATCAAAAATCGGGTGGTGCGCTCGGCGCACGGCACCAACATTGGTCGAGGCGAGTTGAATGACGATCTGATCGCTTATCACGAGCAGCGTGCCAAGGGTGGTGTAGGCCTGACCTTCATCGAATATTGCTCGGTGCATCCCAGCAATTACTCGCCGCAGCTGCAGTCGTGGGACGACAGCATCATCCCACGTTACCGCAAGCTCATGGATACGATCGCGCCTTACGGCATGACGGTATTTCAACAGCTTTCGCATGGCGGGCTTATCTATCCCTCCATCGACGGCGTCGCGTGGTCGGCGTCCGCCGTGCCGAGCCCGATTACCGGCGCGGTCCCCGTGGCCATGAGCCTAGAGCAGATCGCGATCATCGTCGATGCCTTTGCGCAGGCGGCACGGCGCTGCATCGAGGGCGGGGTCCAGGGGATCGAGGTCCACTTCGCCAACGGCTACCTCGTCCAGCAGTTCCTCTCACCGCTGACGAACCGGCGCACCGACGCTTACGGCGGCAGCCACGAAAATCGGATGCGCTTCGGGCGTGAAATCCTGGAGGCGATCCGCAAGATCGCGCCGAGCGGCTATCCTCTCGGCATCCGGCTTTCGGATCAGCACGCGCCCGGAGGTCTCGAGGCCGAGGAAGCCGCGACCATGGCGCGCGAGCTGGAGGCCGACGGGCTGATCGACTTCGTCCATGGCGCGCTCGGCAGCTACCACGTGCTGCCGCGCATGCTGCCCGGCCTGGACTACCCGGTCGGCTCAATGATGCCGGTCAGCTCCGACGTGCTGAGGGCGGTCGAAGGTGCAGTGCGCATCGTCACGCCGTCGCGGATCCGGACACTGGAAGAGGCTGACCAGCTGTTGCGCGACAACATTGCGGACATGGTCACGATTCAGCGCGCGCATATCGCCGATCCTATGCTGGTGCGAAAGACGCTGGAGGGCAGGGCGGACGAAGTGCGGCCCTGCATTGCCTGCAACCAGGGCTGCGTGGGTGGGCTGCTCTCGCCTGCCAGCCGGCTCGGATGTGCGGTGAACCCCGCCGTTGGTTTCGAGCAGTATCTGGCCGAGGACCTGATCGTCCCGACCGACAGCCCACGCAAGGTGCTGGTGGTGGGTGGCGGACCCGCGGGCATGGAGGCCGCCCGCGTGGCAGCGCTGTCGGGCCACAAGGTCGTGCTCGCCGAAGCATCGCCTGTCCTCGGCGGGCTGATCGAAGTCGCTAAGCGAGCGCCCAAGCTCTACGTCCTGGGCGATTATACAAACTGGCTGGAGCGCGAGATCTTCCGGCTCGGCGTCGAAGTCCGGCTCTCCACCTACATGGATGCGGACGACATCGTGGCCGAAGCGCCCGATGCCGTGATACTGGCGACCGGATCCATGCCCCGCATGGATGGCGTTCAGTGCGCCAGTCCGGGCGAGCCGGCGCGGGGTGTCGATGCCGATCATGTCATCTCGGCGATCGATCTCCTCACCGGCAATGGACCGGTCGCGGGAACCTCGGCGCTGATCTTCGACGATGTCGGGCACTACGAGGCGCTCGCCGCGGCCGAAGTACTGATCGAGCGCGGCTTCTCCGTGACGCTGGCGACCCGGTTCGCCATGCTTGCGCCGACCGTCGAGACCTGGACGCGAGTCGAGCCGACTCTGGAGCGGCTGCTAAAGGGCGACTTCAACGTCAAGACGCGCCAGCAGCTCATCGAGGTGAGGGAGGGCGAGAGCGTGATCAAGCCTCTGCAGGGCGAGCGTGCCGAGACTGTTGCCGCTGACGTCGTAGTGATGGTGCTGGCGCGAGATCCGCTGAACGAATTGGAAGCGGAGCTGCGTGGCAAGGTGGGCGAGCTGGTCGTGGTCGGCGACGCGCTTACGCCGCGAGATCTCCAGGCTGCGGTCCGCGAGGGGCATCGCGCAGCGCGCACGCTGTTCGCGACGCAGAGACAGCTCGAAGCCGCTTGAAACACAATGGAGGCCCTCGCATGTGCGAGGGCCTCCATCGCGTCCGCTATGCGGTTGCGGCAAGCACCTCACCGAAGGTGGCCATCACTGGCAGCGGGTTGATGTACTCGTGGTACTCGAGCACCCTGTCGTTGCGCACTCTGACGCGGAATGCGTACTCGTTGGCGTAGGGTGCATCCCAGGTTGTCACCGCGCGTGACTTGCCGACCCCCATGATCAGGTTCGGATCGTCAGTGGCGTGCAGTTCGAGCTCTGCCCATTCAAACGACTTCATGACCTGCCAGAACTGGCGCGAGGTGCTACGGCATACGTCCAGCCCCCGGTTGCCGCTCGGCAGCCCCGGAGGCGCGAAGTGGATCTCCATGTAGAGTTCGGGATCGGCGAGTTGATCCCAGCTGTCGAAGTCGCCCGAGGCGAATGTACGAAGCCAGGCGTCGACAGCTTTTACGGGCGTGTCAGTCATGTTTCCCTCCAGAGTTTTAGTCGTTACCTTAGCGCCGCAGGCTGCGTCATCTTGGGTGGGCCAGAGGGCGTTCGCTGCCGCGTTCGGGCAAGTTGGCGCTCAGCGCGGCCACGTAGACGAAGAAGCAGCTGGTCGCGATGGTGAGCGCTCCTACGAGGTGGGTGACGAGGGGGCTCGCAGGAACATTGAGGGCGAAGAACAGCGGAAAGGCCGAGCCGGCCATAACGACGGCATTGCTAAAGCCTACCGCATAAAGCGCCACGAAGCGTAGCGGCGGCGCGATCCGCGGCAGCATGCGATAGCATAGCACGCCCGCCACGATGGGCGCCCCGGCGTTGACAAAGGCCCACCACAGCGGAAACTTCAGCACCACGAAAGGCTGATTGCCGTAGTACGTGAAGGCACCGATCTGGAGCCCGGGGATCTCGAGGGCGCATTCGGCCAGGACAAAGATGCCATAGGCGATCCATATGCCGCGGCCGGTCAGGCCCGTATGCAGACGATCGTAGAGGATCACGGTCATGCCGCCTAGGAACCAGAGATAGGCCAGAAATCCGAACAGCGGCACTTTGCGGCCCAGCGTGCCCCACACCGCCTGCAGGCCCTCCTGCGGAAACCAGACTAGGCCCAGCACATTGACCAGCGGCTCGGCCAGATAGGCCAGGCCGCCACCCAGATAGATGAAGATCGGCACGATCGATTTGTGCTTGAACGCAATCCAGATCGCGTAGGCGCCCAGCAACGCCACCGGTGGGTACTGCATGGATAGGAACTGATGCTGCAGCGCCGGGTTCATGACCGCCATTTCAGGCGGTGGAGTAGGAACTGGTCCCATGTGAATAAGGCCTCTCTCGGGTTTATTTTTATCCGGATTGCCGCGCAGTGAATGCGGCGAACTGGTCTGTAACGTAGTCGTTGATCGAGCGTGGCTTTCGGCCGAGCAGCCAGGTGAGCACGTTCGGATTGCCGAGGTAATCGTGGCTGCCATACCAATCTTCGATGGCAACCAGGACGCGGCGCGCGAAATTCCGGCCATCGGGATCGTCAAGCCCGTGCGCCGAACCGATCGGCGGCCCGTCTTCCTGGGCCCAGATGCGCATAAAAGCCGGACCGGAGACTGACCTGACGCGGATCGGCCGGCCGCAGACCTGTGCGACCGTGTCGGCGAGTTCGTCGGCGTCGAACGCTTGGGGTAGCCCACAAAGCTCGTACCGCGCGAAGTAGTGCGGCGCACCTTCCAAAAGGACCTTGGTCGCGACTTCGGCGACGTCCCGCAGGTCAACCGTGCTGTGCCGCCGACCCAGCCCATAGGCGACGGGTAACTCGCCCGTCGCGAAGGTGGATGGCGGAACCAGCGTCTGCATGTAGTCGCAGGGTTGTAGGATGGTCCAGTTCACAGTCGAGGACACCAGCCGCTCCTCGACGTCGCGCTTGGTTTGGTGCTGCAGCAGGTCGCTGATGATAGGATGGAGCAAGGTGCTGAACACGACATGCTCGACCTTAGCTGCGATTGCAGCCTTGATGATCGAATACCCGATTTCCCGCTCCCAGTACGCAAGACCTCCGGGGCAGATATGGAGGATCTTGTCGACGCCCTTCACAGCCCTCTCGACGACTGCGGGATCGCGGATGTCGCCGATCACGACTTCTTGCGCACCGAGCGCCAGAAGGTCCTCGTCCTTGCCAGCAGTCGCGCGGTGGGCGCGCACGTCCGCGCCCGCAGCCTTCAACTGCGGGATCAATTGGCGAGCGACATTGCCGTTCGCGGCGGTAACAAGGATCATGGGCTCTCCCCAGATTAATTAAGGGGACAGTAAATTAATTGGTGGTGCCTGTCTACCGGAGGCATGAACAATCGCGGTGCGGGATCATCTCCCCGGCACCTGACCACGAACGAAGATGCACTCCGGACGACCGCCTCAAGTTTGCGGCCTAGGTCGTCCAGCCTCCAGCGGTTGCGACGTAAAGGCGAGTAACGTTGAGGTACTGACGCGAGCGGGCCTCGAGCAAGGCAATGCGCGCCCGCTGATAGGTTCGGCTTGCATCCAGGACTTCGAGGATGCCGCTGTTTCCCACTCTGAGTAGCCCCTAGTTTTCTAGACGCCTTCCACTTTCAAAATCTGCTTCCGTTCGAACTTGACGGGCGACAGCATGCCGTTCCTGACGTGCTTGCGCACCGGGTTGTAGAACATCTCGATGTAATCGAACACGTCCTGCCGAGCTTCCTCGCGGGTTTTGTAGGTCCGACGCCGGATGCGCTCACGCTTGAGCGAGGAGAAGAAGCTCTCGGCCACGGCGTTGTCGTGGCAGTTGCCGCGCCGGCTCATCGAGTGCTCAAGATTGTGAGCGCGGATGAACGCAGCCCAGTCCATGCTGGTGAACTGCGAGCCCTGGTCCGAGTGGATCAGTACCCGTTGCTTCGGCTTACGCCGCCACACCGCCATGTGCAGCGCCTGCAGGACCACATCGGTTGTCTGCCGACTCTGCATCGACCAACCCACCACGCGGCGGGAGTATAGGTCGATCACGACAGCCAGATAGGCGAAGCCTTCCAGGGTGCGGATGTAGGTGATGTCTGTCACCCAGGCCCGATCTGGCGCAGCTACGTCGAACTGGCGATCCAGCGTATTATCAACCGCCAGCGACGGTTTGCCGCCATAGCTGCCCGGCCGGCGTTTATAGCCGACCTGCGCCCTGATGTCCGCCAGCCTAGTCAACCGGGCAACACGGTTGCGGCAGCAGGTCTCGCCGTGATCCAGCAGGTTATCGTGCAGCTTGCGGTAGCCGTAGACCTTGCCGCTGTCGTTCCAGGCTTGGCGGATCAGCTCCGTCTGCCGAGCATCTTCCCGCGCCCGTTGGCTCAGCGGGCTTTTCTGCCAGGCATAGAAGCCGCTTGGCTGGATCCGCAGGCACCGACACATCGAACGAACCTTGAACTGGTCACGATGCTCCGCAACAAACGCGTATCTCACTTTGCATCCCTGGCGAAATACGCGGTCGCTTTTTTTAGGATGTCGCGCTCCTCCGTCACACGGGCCAGCTCGCGCTTGAGCTGGCGGATCTCGGCATCCTTGCCGGCATCGCCTGACACTTGCCTGCCCAGCTGCCGCTTCCACGAATACAGCGAGTGCTGGCTGACGCCGAGCCGTTGCGACACCTCGGCTACCAGATACCCGCGCTCGGTGATCTGGGCCACCGCGTCACGCTTGAACTCATCGCTGAAATTGGGCTTCCCCATCATCGCCTCCTGTCCTCAAAATTAGGATCAAAGGCGTCCAGAAATCTAGGGGCTACTCAAGGCCTTGAAGGCCAAGTACCCTGGCGAGAGCGGCAACGACGTCTTCTCCCGAATGGTCGATGGCCTGTTTGGAAGCGAGGGCGATTCGCAAGCGGTACATCGGCCGCCTGGTCCACCACTTCATCACCGCCGTGTCGTTCGAGGAACATCCCGAGTTTGCAGAGCCCCTGATCCGGTATCGCGTGCGGCTCGCGACGGCGGAGGGTGAGTTCCTCAAGGTCCTACAAAACCTCGTGGTTGCCCAGGTGATCCGCTCACCTGAGGTGCAGCATCTCGAGTTCAAAGGGCAGGGCATGGTGGTCGCCGTGTTCGAGGCGCTGCAATCCGACCCTGCCCGATTGCTTCCTCGTGACGCCCTCATGCGTCTCGAAGCCGGCGCCGGAATGCGGGCGATCTGCGACTACGTCGCATCGATGACCGATACCCACCTCCTGAAGATCTATGAGCGGCTGTTCAGCCCTCGCATGGGCTCCGTGTTCGACAAGTTCTGACAGCTGACCTCGCAGTGGTGCGAAGGGCGAGCAGCGGAAGATTTTTCCGTCTCTCACTGGCCAACTTCATCGGAACCTCTTGCGCAAAGATGAGATTGTCTTCAGCGGATGTATTCGCAGCGAAAATCCCAGCGAGAGAGTGCCTCATCCATGTCAGATGCCGATACACAGCCCGATGTTGCCGCACTCACCGTCCAGCTGCTCAGCGCTTACCTGAGCAACAACTCCGTTCCGTCCGGAGGATTGGCTGACCTCATCCGGTCGACACGAGATGCGCTGACAGGTGAGGGCGCCGCTGCGGTCGCGGAACCTGAGGTTCACACCCCTGCAGTCTCGGTGCGCAAGAGCCTAGCATCGCCTGAGCACATCATCAGCCTGATCGACGGCAAGCCCTACAAGACTCTGAAGCGGCACTTGTCCTCTCACGGCTTGACGCCGGCGGACTACCGGAGCCGTTATGGTCTGCCCGCAGACTATCCGATGGTCGCGGTCGCCTATTCCGATCACCGCCGGACGGTGGCGCAGCGTACTGGGCTGGGCAGCAAGCGGCCAAAGCCCGATGCAGACGCGATCGACCTCGCGCTTCCTGATGCGGAGATCGCGCCACCGGTCGTCGAGGAGCCGAGCGAAGGCAGCAAGCCGAAGTCCAAGCCGCAACGAGCGAAAACGAAGTCGAGCGCTGCAGCTGCGCAGGAGGCCCCAACAGCGGAGCTCGATTCGCCGCTTGAGGATCAACCCGCGTCGGGTGAGCCGGTGGCATCACAGGCAGCTGCGGCCGAGGAGAACACCGGCGGTGCCGCGGCCCAAGACACTCAGGGCTCTGCCAGCGGATCGGTGGCCGAAGCAGAAGCGAGCACCAGCGGCACAGGAGCGTCGGAGACAAAGGCGTCCGAGACCAAGGCGAAAGGCAAAGCCGGCGCAAAAGCGCCAGCAAAGAAGGCCGCAGCAAAGAGCGCGAAAGCGCCGGCCGTAGGCCGTAGGGCGTCTGGCGCTCAGAAGTCGAAGGCGGCCGATCCTGAAGAGGTGACCTCCGCTGCTGTTTCGCCAGATGAAGGCGACGAACAGAAGCCGAAGCGTCGCGCCAAGATCGGATTGTTCACGAAGCTCACCTCAGGTGCCGCCGAGCAGACAGCCGACGCAGCGAGCCCTGCTGAGGTGCCGCCCTCCGAAGCTTCTGAAGAGACCGGGAGCCCGGCGGAAAGCGCACAGGCAGCACCTGCTAAGCCGAAACGGACTCCACGCATGGCTCGGCCCGCCAAGTCCGATCAAGAAGCGGACGCAAGCGGCGAGGAGCTCCCGACGGCGTAACCATCGGCAAGGCTAAGGGCTTCAAGATGTTGAGGCTCTTGGTCAGGAACCGGGCGAGCCTCCAGCGCCATCTTCTTAGGCGACGCAGGAGCGAACTGCGCCACAGCGCGCAGCAGCTCTTCCGCGGCAAGATCGCGGTGGTCGATCCACCACTTGGCATCCTGAACCGCGCTTGCGGCGTGGACCGAGAACACGTCCATTTCGCTGTCCATGCACGCGGCAAGTCGCTGCGCCCGGATTGTACCAGCCCAGCTGACCTGGCGCTCACTACCGACGAGTGCGGGAAGCTCGAGGTGGGCAACGGCTGCACTGTCACGCGATGCCGCCGCAGCCCGCTCCGATCGCTTCTGGTCGACGAAGCAACTGCGACATTGCGTCGTCGCCAACCAGCGCACCTTGCGTTCGCGCTGGCCGGCAAAACCGTCGATATGGTGGTCCTGCATATGTCCGCAGGCGTGCGTGATGCGCTGATACATGACCTTATGATGCCGGCAGCCAGCTGGCCTGCAACGAGCTTGAGTCGAGGTGAGTCGTAAGCGGTAAAAATCCCCCACATTTTCGGGGTTTGGTAATCTGTTAGGGGTGACCCTTGCGTTTGCGAGGGTGACGATGAGCGGGGATTTCGAAACAGGTTTCGAAACTGACAGGGTAGAGAGGACGGGCAAGGCCGAGCGCCTGGACGTCATTCCCCTGCCGAGTGGCAAACGGGATGGACGCCGGCGGCGAGGGCGCGGATCATATCGGAGAGCTTCCAGGAGGGGGCGAATGTGGCCGAGGTTGCCCGGCGCCACGGGATGCTGCCGCAACAACTCTACACCTGGCGGGGGCGTTTCAAGGAGCGCGCCGAGGAGATGGGTTTCGTCCCGGCCGTGATCGATGGCCCGCCGATACCGCCCGCTCCACCGACGCCTGCCGTGTCATCGGCACCCGCGACTCCGAAGGCTGGCGGGCAAATTGTTATCGAAACGGCCGGGCTGTCGATCCGCATTCCGTCCGACGTGGATGCCGACCACATCGAGCGGGTGCTCCTGGCTGTGCAGGCGAACACATGATCATCCCGCCCGGACCGTTGAAGGTGCTGGTCGCGACGCAGCCCGTGGACTTCAGAAAAGGCATGGTGGGCCTTGCCTCGCTGGTGCAGCGCGAACTGCGGCTCGACCCATTCTCCGGCATGCTGTTCATTTTCCGGGCGCGCCGGGCAGACAGGATAAAGCTCCTGGTCTGGGATGGCACCGGACTCGTGCTCGTGACGAAACGCTTGCAGGATGGGAAGTTCCGCTGGCCCCGCCCGGGAGACGGGGTGATGAGGCTCTTGGCGGCACAAGCTGCTGCGCTGTTCGAAGGGCTGGACTGGTCGCGCGTGCATGTGCCGCGCGTGCCGAAGCCGCTCCATGCGCAGTAGGTCGCACGCCTGATTCTGCCTGGCGCAAGATCGTTCCGGAGTGCCCGATATCGGCTAGCATGCGGGGTGTGGCGGCGCTTCCGGAACCCCCTGTCGAGACCGGCTTCGAGGCCGGATATGAGGAGCTTCCCGACGATGTCGGGCAGCTCAAGGCGATGGTGCTGGCCGAGCGCGCTCGCGCCGCGCGGTTCGAGCATATCCTCAAGCTGATCAACCGCACGACCTTCGGCAAGCGCTCGGAAAAGTTGCCGGCGGGCCAGCTGGCGCTGGTGCTGGAAGATGAGCAGGTCGCCCTTGCCGAAGCCGAGGGGCTCCAGGACAAGACGGCGGAAGAAGGCGAGCGCTACGGCCTCAAAAAGCGCCGCCGCCGGCCTGCGGATGCCGAGCGTGCATCGCTGCCGGCCCATCTGCCGCGCTTCGAGACTGTGATCGAGCCTGAGAGCGTGCAATGCGTCTGTGGCGGCGCACTGCACAAGATCGGCGAGGACCGTTCCGAACGGCTCGACATCATCCCCGCACAGCGTCGTGTGATGGTGACGATCCGCCCGCGCTATGCCTGCCGTTGCTGCGGCGATGGCGTGACCCAGGCTCCGGCCCCGGCGCACGTGGTGCCGGGCGGTTTGCCGACCGAGGCGCTGGTCGCCGACGTCCTGATCAACAAATATTGCGACCATCTGCCTCTGTACCGCCAATCGAAGATTCTTGCCCGGCAGGGCATCGAGATCAGCCGCGCCACCCTGGCGAACTGGGTCGGCCGCGGCATCGCCGCACTGATGCCGATCACCAACCGGATGCGCGCCGATGCGCTGGCCAGCGGTCGCCTGTTCGTCGACGAGACCACGGTCAAGGTGTTGGCACCGGGAACGGGCAAGACGAAGACCGGCTACATGTGGGTCACGGTGCGCGACGATCGCGCACATGGCGGCGCCGATCCGCCTCTGGCGCTCTACACCTATATGCCGGGACGCGGAAAGATGTGGGCCAGGCAGTTGCTCGGGTCCTACCAGGGCATCCTGCAGGTCGACGCGTGGCAGGCCTATGACCAGTTCGGCAAGGACGATGGCGCCAACGCCGGTGTCACCAAATCCTACTGCTGGGCCCATCTGCGCCGCAAGTTTATCGACGCCGGCAGCGATGCTCCGGTCGCGCAGGATGCCTTGCAGCGCATTGCCGAAATCTATGGCATCGAGAAGGAAATCCGGGGCCGAAGACCCGAAGAGCGCCTCGCCGTCAGGCTGGAGCGAACCCGTCCGCTGGTCGACAAGCTCCATGCCTGGTTCGCCGCCACCGCGCCGCGCATGATGGCCGGATCGACAACGAGCGACGCGATGAAATATGCGCTCAAGCGCTGGGCCGGCTTCACCCGGTTCCTCGACGACGGCAGGATAGAGATCGACAACAATGCCGCCGAACGCGCTATCAGGCCGGTGACTCTCCAAAGAAAAAATGCACTCTTCACCGGCCACCAGCTTGGTGCCGAAAACTGGGCAGCGATCTCCTCGCTGGTCGAAACCTGCAAGATGCTGGACATCAACCCCTACGCCTATCTCTGCGATGTCCTCGCCCGCATCATCACCCGCGCAGACACCGATCCGAATCGACGACCTGCTGCCCTATAACTGGGTCGATACCAACGCCGCGCAAGCGACGTTCGAGATGAGCAGCATCGCGAATGCCGCCTGATCAAGCAATTTACAGCAGCGCCCCGATGCCACGTGGGGGATTTTTACCGCTTACGGTGAGTCCTACTTGCGGTTAGATGTCAGCAAAGGCTGCTTTCATCGTAGCGAGGCCGGTTGAGGCCCGGACGACAAAGCCAATGGTGCCCGTTCAGCGGATCGCCACGACCTTCACGTCTGCCGCGCCCGCCACCTTCTTCCAGGCGAGATCGCTTGTCCAAGCGGGCAGCCCGTCGCGCAAAGCCAGGGCCAGGCAGACGCGGTCACCGAGCGACAATCCCGCTTCCGCCGTGACGGCCCGCAAGCGCCCGGCCAGCTGCGCCAACGCCTTGTCCACGGGCACCACGGCGATGGGCAGCGGGTCGAGCATGGCGTCGATTCCGCGCTCGGGCATGCCGGCGTGGATAAAGTGGCTGATAACTTCGGCATAGTTGACCGCGCTGATGCGCGCGCCGGCGATGACGCCGGCGACCTTGGCCGCGCCACGCTCACCCTTGATCATGGCAAGCAGCGCCGAGGCGTCGAGCACGACTTCGCTCATTCGCCGCTGTCCTCGCGGCGTCGTGCCAGAAAGGCGTCGACCGAGCTGTCCGGATTGTCGCCGGTATATTGCCTGGCGAGCGCCTGTGCCCGTGCCACCGCCTGGGCAGCCGTGCGCAGAACGACACCATCGTCCGTCTCGTCCAGGTAGACCGCACCGCCGCCGGTCAGCCCCAAACGCTTGCGGATGTCAGCCGGCAAGCTCATGCGCCCGTTGGGCGTTATGTTCACTTGAATGGTCATCGGGCACTCACGGCTACAACTTAGTACTGCGGTGCCTTCTTGTAGCCCGGCGGCGCATATGCGGCAACGGCTCGCTTACATGGCACAACCTGGGAGAAAAGGGCCCATCCCCTGCTCCGTACCATGCTCTATAAAGGCACTTTCCATAATCGTGCCTTATGGTAAAGATAGACCACTTATCGGTGACAACAGAATGGCGGGGCAGGGCGTGAGCCACGAAGATCGAAAAGAGGTACAAGCAGCCAACGATGGCATACCGGCATCGCCGGACCTAGGCGTGGCGGATGAGACAAGTACGCCAGATGCTGGTGAACGACCGGTGTGCGAGACAAGCCCAACCACGCCGGTACACGCGACGACCACGATCATGGTGCGTGGCTCCGGGCCGCTGCCGCGGCGCCACGGGCGGCGTGCCGATGCTCCTACGCCCGAAGAACGTCTGATGACTACGCTCAGCCGCGCGGCGCCGCGCGACATGCCCGCCGTCAGCGGCATCGGCATCGAAACCGCGCTCGAGGCGATGGCACCAGCGTCCAAGCTGGCCATCGCCGCCGACCTCGATTGCTGGCTCGACTGGTGCGCGCATGAGCATCGCCGCACGCTGCCGGCCGATCCTGAAGACCTGGTGCGCTATTTGCGGTCGCTCGAGGCCGACGGCAAGAGACCCGCCACACTCGCGCGCCGGATCGCCAGTCTCGCCACGGTACACCGGATGCTGGACCTCGGCGGCGAGATGCCGCCGACCTCGGCGCCGATGGTGCGGAGCGCCCTGCGCGCGCAGCGCCGGCGCCAGGGCGCGGCCCAGCGCCAGGCCGCGCCGCTGCGCTTTGGCGGGGAGCTCGGCAGCGCCGGCGGGTTCACGATCTCCGCGCTGCTCCAAGCGTGCAGCAACGATGTTCAAGGCACGCGTGATGCCGCATTACTGTCGCTCGGCTACGATGCCGGGCTGCGGGTCAGCGAGCTCACTGCGGTCGAGATCAAGGATCTGCGCCCCCAAGGGGACGGCACTGGCCTGCTGCATCTGCCTCGCTCCAAGACCGATCAGGAGGGGCTTGGCGCCTGGGCCTGGTTGTCGGCCGACACCATGCGCCGGATTGCGGCCTGGCGCTCGGAAAGCGGGATCAACGAGGGTGTGCTGTTCCGCCGTGTCGGCATCGATCGGCGCCGCCAGCGGGCCAAGGAAATTGCCGATGCCCGCTGGGGCGAAACCGATGAAGATGGTGCGGCGATGCTCGTCACCTTCACCGTGGGCAGCGTACCCCTCACGCGCCAGGGGGTTACCGGGATATACCGGCGTATCGCGCTCGCCGCCGCCCGGGCCGGGCTGGTCGATGTGCCTGTTGGAGAACTGGAGGCGGCGATCGCCGCGCTATCCACGCATAGTCTCCGTGTCGGGCTCACTCAGGACCTGTTCGCTGCGGGTGAGGACGGGGCCGGCATCGCGCTGACCCTGCGATGGTCATCACCCTCCACGGCGCTGCGCTACGGGCGCCAGCTCCAGGTGCAGAGCGGCGTCGCGGCGCGGGTGTTGTCGCGGGTGCGCCAATGATGTGACAGCTCCAGCAATTGCCATTCGGGTTTCAAAGCGGACGATGTAAACCTATTGGTCGCATCAGCGGAAATGGGAAGACAGCGACGACTTGGGAGGATGTTCTACCCCTTGATCGGGCCGTCGACCACGTAGCAAGCGACGGCCTTTTCTCGACGTGGACCTGATCGAAAACGTACAACGCCGGGCTTAAATTCGACTCTCGAACCCGCGCCCGCTTCTGCAAAATGCTGAGTTCAGGTAGCCTGCTGCGCGTACACCTCGCGTTCCTTGCCAATCAGGATGTCTGCAAGGAACCAGTAGGCCTCGCCCCATGCGCTCAGCACTTCATCGGTTGCAGCTGCTTCGCCCACGACATCCCGGATAGCGGGGAGCAATGCGTCAGCAACCAGCGGATAGTGTTCGGCCTTAACGCCCGTTTCCACATGACGCTCGACCACCCGCGCCACGACCGGCGTGAGATTCTGCAGCTTGTCGACGTTCTGCGCATATCCCAGGATAGCCGCAGCGAGACGACGTGGTTGCTCGCCTGAGTCCTGTGCCGCCTGATCAAAGAGATCGCGCACTTCCTCATTTTCGAACAGGCGCTCGTACATTCGCGTCGTGATCGCCACGCCATGCTGCTGCAGAACGGGTGCCATGGCCTTCACAATCGCGATGGTTTGGTCGGAAAGAGGGGCAACCATAAGAGTCTCCAAAATCATGCCGATAAATTGCAGCTATCCTCGAGTGCAAAAAGATGCAACCACGGAGCATGTTTAAAGAGGTCTACTGACATGCGTCTCACGGCGCACACCGATTACGCTTTGCGCGTACTCCTGCAGGCGGCCCTGGAGGCGAAAGGGAGCGATCGATTGCTCGGAATTGCGCAAGTAGCGCACGATCATGGCATTTCGCGCAACAACGCCATGAAAGTCGTGAATGCGCTATCAAACGCTGGTTTTCTGAAAACCGTTCGCGGTCGCAGCGGTGGTTTTCGGCTCGGCCGCGCCGCAGAAACCATCACGATTGGCGAAGTGGTGAGGTTGACGGAACCATGCCTGAACCTGGCTGACTGCGCCGGGTGCATTCTGCGCGGCGCGTGCGGCCTTACAGGCATGCTGAAACGGGCAATGGATGCTTTCCTGGCGGAACTCGATCAACAAACACTGGCTCAGGCCGCCGCTGGCTCGCGGTTCCCGTTGAATGCCGCGGCGGCCTAGCTCAACTATCGCTAGAGAATTCCGAACTCCCTCGAGCCCAATATCGAGCGAGCTGCGTGCAGGCGTGAGCCCTTTGCCTCAGGATGTATCGCTACCCTACCTGTTGAAAAGGTCGATGAGAACACAACAGTCCCGCCAAGCAGCTGGCGGAAACGCCCGTGTCGGCTCAGGGCGAGCCACGTCGTAATGGATCGGAAGGGGGCAAGTCGGTCGGCGCGGGCTTACTCTCGACCGCGGCACCGTCGGACCTTGCCTGGTTCGGGCCGCCAATTGCCGGTGAAGCCTGTTTAGCCGAACTCTTGACTGCCGCGCCATCGGCCCTGGGTGGGTCGATCTCTTCCTTTCGCCAGCGATCTTCCGCTTCGCCGGGCTGGCCCGTTACGTTTCTCGTGTCGCGCGGTTCATATTCACCCCGACCAGATCGTGCGTCTTCCTGATCGCGCCATGACTTTTTTGGATCGCCTGCTGTGCCGGTTGCCTTGCGGGAGTCTTTCGGCTCATATTCTCCGCCTCCTGACATCGTTGCGTCCTCCATCGTTGTTCCGAAGTGGGAGATTAATCCGCGGGGGGATCCGCGGGTTTCGAGGAGCTGACTGGTATTCGCCCGGCCGTGCCTCATACGAGACTGACGCGGGCGTCGGGCAAACTAAACCAAACACTCGGCGCCCCCGGACGATGGAGGGTGAGCAGCCTGTTCGAAACGCGGCGCGCGGCAATCAGCACATCTGAATCTAAAGTTCGACGCATAATGCTCGTTCTAGAGTTTGGCAGAAGCGCTTGACGGAGGCGAGGACCTCATCTGCTGACTTGGTCCACCGATACGGCTTTGGTTCTCGTTGCGGCGTTCGATGAAGATGCGGATATCCTGCTCGAGTTCGCCGGTGGAAGTATGGACGCCGCGCCGCAACTGCTTGCGGGTAAGCTCAGCAAACCAGCGGTCAACCTGGTTGATCCGGGATGCCGAGCCGGGTGCTTAGCCGTTATCCTTTCCATCGAACAGCGCGCGTAATTCATCCTTGGCCTTATCAAGCGTTCGACGCCGCTCGGTCGAAAGGTCCTTGCCTGCGCGATTGGTATAAAATGTTAGCATGCCCATTGCCGATTGCAGCGGTGTTCCCTTCCGACGCTTGCTGTGCTCGGCGGACCGCTTGAGCGACTGAGCGATCACCTTGGGATCATCCTTCGTGAAGATCCCCTCCTCGAGATCGAGCGCATCGGAATGTTCCGTCACATCCTGGGACCATTTCTTGGACGGCATGCTAACTCCTCGAACGCTTCGCTATCTTGCCCATCCCCCGAAGGGTGAATTACAATATCGGTTTGCCGCCGGTGACCGCGATCGTTGCCCCAGAGATGTAGGTCGCCTCTTCACTGGCGAGCATCACATAAGGCGCGGCGAGCTCTGCCGGCTGGGCGGGCCGGCCCATCGGCGTATTCTTCCCAAAGTCGCGCACCATATCGGGTGGCATGGTCGAGGGAATAAGCGGCGTCCAAACGGGGCCAGGCGCCACACAGTTCACACGGATATCCTTGTCGGCAAGCAGCTGGGCCAAGCCTGCAGTGAAGTTCTGAATAGCGCCCTTGGTCGTCGCGTAGGCCAGCAGCTGCGGCTTTGGCATGTCTGCATTAACCGAGGCGGTGTTGATGATCGTGCCGCCGCCCGCCAAATGCTTTGTGGCGCTTTTGACGAGATAAAACATCGCATGGATGTTCGTGGCGAAGGTATACTGCCATTCCTCGTCGCTGATCTCCTCGACCTGCTCGAAGGTCGCTTGGTGGGCGGCATTGTTGACGAGGATATCGACGCCACCTAGCTCACCGACGGCTCGCTCGACGATCGCCCGGCAATGTGCGGGCTCGGAGATATCGCCGGCCATAAGAATGCACTTTCGCCCCTCGGCTTCGACGAGCTCAGCGACGCATTGGGCGTCCTCCTCTTCATTGAGATAGCTGATCAGGAGATCGGCGCCCTCGCGCGCATAGGCGATCGCAACTGCGCGGCCGATGCCGCTATCGCCGCCGGTTATGATTGCGCGCTTGCCTTCAAGCTTGCCTGAACCTTTGTAGCTTTTCTCGCCATGATCCGGCTCGGGGTCCATCCGCGCCGTCTTGCCCGGCATGGGCTGCGGCTGATCCGGGAAAGGCGGTTCGGGAAAGTCAGGCATGGTCGTCCTCATCCGGTCCTTGCGATCTCAAAGGCTTTTCCCGCAGCAGCCATGTGCCGATACTTGCTGCGGCAACGACGGCGGCGGCGGCAGCCAGGCTGACGCCAACCTTAAGGGCGGTGGGCGAGCGCATGCCGCCATCGATGCCGCCAGGATCAGCGGCCGGAGCGAAGAGATTGCCGTCGCTGACCGCCACATTCTTGGCCGTCTCAAAATAGCGTTTGAGACCGACATCCATCGCGCGGGCATTGAGGTTGGGCGCGAGGAAATGGCTCATCCGGACCGCCGCAGTCGAGGCGCCGACCATGGTTGTAGCCCGCGGATGGTCAGCGAGACGGTACACCGCCTCTGCGACGCGGCGCGGATCGACCAACGGCGGCGGAGCGGTAATCTTCTTGCCGGCATAGTTCGCGCCATGGCTGAGGCCAGGCGTATCGACGAAGGAGGGATAGACATCGCAGATGTGGATGTCGGGATATTCGGCGAGCTCGGCCCGCAGAGCTTCGGCAAAGCCGCGCAAACCAAACTTGCTGGCACTGTAGGCGACTGCATAAGGCGCGGCCGCAAACCCGCCGAGCGAGATCATGTTGACAAAGATGCCGCGCCCTTGCTCGAGGAAGATGGGCACCACGGCATGGGCATCGTTGATGTGCCCCATCAGGTTCGAATCGATGATTCGGGCATGCGCCTCGATCGGCGTTTCGTGAAACAGACCTACCGCCCCGACACCGACATTGCTGAACCAGAGATCGATCTGCCCCAGCTCGGCCAAGGCGCGTTCGGCCAATGTTTGGACTTGCGCAGAGTCGGTAACATCGGTCTGCATCACCAGTGCAGTGCCTCCGGCCTCGCGGCATTGGCGTGCGACCAATTCGAGGGCAATGGTTCCGCGCGCTGCGAGCACAAGGCTAGCGCCTCCCGCTGCGAAGCGAAGGGCGGTAGCTTGCCCGATCCCGCTCGATGCGCCTGTAATCACGATGTGCTTCGCCGGCATGGGTCACTGCCCCGGTTTTCTGTGAGACTGTCGCTACACGACGGCCGCGATGGCCGCCGATCATGAGGGACAACTCCCAATTAGAACCGCAGCCTCGGCATGCGGTTCCCACATTAAATCAGCCAGCGGTGCCGGGACGTGTTGTACACCCCACCGAAAGTGAGCGCATCTGGAGCGATGCGGTTCATGTTGCTGCCGCTTCCGTCATTCCCCGGCCGATCCGATTTTGTGCCCGCTCTGACGATCGTTGCGCGTCCGGACCGAGATCGGCGGGACAGCTTAGACGTTGGCGACGTTGTACCCGAACGCTTCACTCTATTTTTAAGGAACATGCCATGGCTGATACCCAGGTTGCCACCGACGAAATCAATCGATTGATCGCGTCCAACAAAGTCGAAGACACAGCGGTCTACAATCGCGACGGCGAGAAGCTCGGTTCGATCTACAATTTCATGGTCGATAAGCGCTCAGGCCAAGTCGAATATGCCGTGTTGCAGTTCGGGGGCTTGTTCGGTCTTGGCAGCGACTATTATCCGCTGCCTTGGAACGTGCTCACCTACGAGACCGATCAAGGCGGCTATGTCGTTGATCTCGACAAGACCGTGCTGGAAAAAGCACCGCGTTACGCGAGCGACAGTGAGCCGGCCTTCGACCGCGACTATGGCCGAGAGGTCCACGGCTACTACGGCGTCAATTATCCCTACTGACCAGCCAGGCGGCCGGGTAAAACCCGGCCGCCATATCCTCGCCATGCTTTCGTCAGGCGCAAAATCGCCACGACCCGGTGGAAACCTGGCACCAGCGCAGATTAGGGCAGGAGCTAATCAGCTACGCCTAACTTCTAGCAGCGTTAGGCTCCGTTCTATCCCTCACGGGTCTGAAGGCGGGTGGGCATGTCGCGGCCCTCTGGCTTGTCGCGACCGTCAACGCTTGTCGGTAGCGGATCGCCGCCTTCAGCTCATCTCGTTGCCCGACCTTGCCGGCCATGTTACCACCGGGGCGATCATCTTGTGGATAGACATGGCTTACCCCTTCCCTTGGCGACGACGAGTTTCCCAGCCCTTCTTGGCAGCGGCCGAGCGCTTCTCGGCGCTCTGGTTAGAGCCGACTATATGTCCGCCCTTCCGTGAACTTTCGTGACTTTCCTCTTTGCCGCGGCCCGAGCCCGATTTCTTGCCGCCCCCGGATTCCTTGTTCACCGTAGCCCATGCGCGGCTTTCAGCTTCATCCTTCGAGACGCCCCGCTTCTCATAGCCTTCCTCGATATGCTCAGCTTTTCGCTTTTGCTTGTCGGTATAGCTCGACTTGTCTCCGCGAGGCATGTTGTTCTCCTTGTGCAGCCGCCCAATCCAACGCCCAGATCACTGAATAGTGTCATGGCAAAGTGCCTTCGGAAACCAAGGCAATGCGGCCTGCAATTTTCGAGGGAACTCGCCAGTGCTGAGGGAGCGAATTGGATCAGGCCCTCGTTCTTGCTGCTTAAGGAGTATGCAAGATGACGAATGATGGGAATATCTGGGATCAAGTTGGGACCTCGACCCTTGACCGAGACGAACAAGGCGAAATTGATCTGCCGCCGCTTGCCGGCCAGGATGGGAACACGGGCCCTCTCCGAGAAGTCCTGCAACAGTTTCCTTCCGCTTCGCCAGAAGCGCGGTCGCGCTACAGCCTGCGTCTCGATAACGCAGACGTTCTACGAACCGGACATCTCGGAATTGCTGTCGAGAGCGGACTGCCCGATCAGATGATTCTCGGCTTGATCGGAAAACGCGCCCAGTAGAGATGGCACGGCGGAATATTCCGCCAGGCATAGGATTTTTGGATTTCCGCGAAGCGCTCATAAGCATCGGCGTGATGGTCGAGCGCATCTGGTATGCGAGAAGTGTTCCCTCACTTTCAGAACCTGCGCGCTGGTATCGAGTATGTGCTCGCCTTCGTCTAGCGACAGGGTCGAAAAAGGGATGCCGGTGATGATGAGATCGGCCGAGTGAAGGCCATGGTTTTCGAGAACCGCTTGGGCTGACGATGCGTATCCGGTAACAGCCAGCAAGCGAGGGTCGGCGATGGTTCGCCGCAAATGGCGGGTAAAATGGGGACTGACATCGACCGTAACCAGGCGGCTATCGCGCGGCATCCTTGCCAAGAGGGCGCGAGAGAGCGGTCCGGTAGCCGGCCCATATTCGACGACAGGCCGCACATCGGCCCAGTCGACAGATTCCAGCAGCCCGTCGACCAGATAGCGCGAAGCTGGGCATCCATGGCCGCTTCAGGAAACCGAACAGCGAGGGCGTTTTCCGCGCTGAACTGTTGCCTCCAAAGCAGCCGATCCACCGGCTAGTGGATTGACTCCAACGTTTGGAACCCTCGATTTCGAGCGGCGATGATGTCATCCGGATTGGCCTTCCAGATGAAGGGCTTGGGGTTATCGGCATTGTACTCCCGGATGAACCGGTTGATGGC
>Ga0308159_1002501_pt1 | contig 21040 bp, 18 predicted proteins | sample PhyCR1_FD_201040 | JGI IMG/M metagenome (GOLD analysis project Ga0308159, IMG submission 201040) | Phyllosphere microbial communities from UC Gill Tract Community Farm, Albany, California, United States - DLSLC.R1 | ecosystem: Host-associated > Plants > Phyllosphere > Unclassified | place: USA... | reverse complement strand
TTCGGAAACGGCGGCGAGGCGACACGCCTCCTGCTCACCGTCGGCGTGCTGGGCGGCTTCACTACATTCTCCTCGTTCAGCCTCGACGTGGTCACCCTCGTCGAACGCGGCGAGATCGGCACGGCGGCCTTCTATACGGGCCTGTCGTTGCTGGCAGGGTTCGCCAGCCTGTTCCTTGGCCTTATCATGATGCGGAGCGTGGCATGACCACCTATGATCCCACCGGCGACAAGCCCGGCCGGGCCGACAATTCCGACGCGGTGCGTCAGTTCACCGTGGGCCGCGACGACGAGGGCGTGCGCCTCGACCGCTGGTTCAAGCGCCACCTTCCCAAGGTCGGCTTCGCGATGGTGTCGCGCTGGGCGCGCACCGGCCAGCTGCGCGTCGACGGCAAGCGCGCCGAGGTGGACACCCGCCTCGCCGCCGGCCAGATCCTGCGCGTGCCTCCCGGCGGCGAGGCCAAGCCCGGTCTCGGCGGCGACGCCCCGCGCCGCGAACTCACCGAGGCCGAGATCGAACTCGCCGATTCGATGGTGCTGACGCAGGACCGTTCCGCGATCGTGCTCAACAAGCCGCCCGGCCTCGCCACGCAGGGCGGATCGGGCCAGAAGGAGCACGTCGACGGCCTGCTCGACGCCTATGTCGAGAAGGGCCCGCGCCCACGCCTCGTCCACCGGCTCGACAAGGACACCTCGGGCGTCCTGCTCATCGCCCGCACGCCCGGCAGCGCGGCGTTCTTCTCCAAGCGCTTCTCGGGCCGCACCGCGCGCAAGATTTACTGGGCGCTGGTCGTCGGCGTGCCCGACATCCACGAGGGCATGATCGAACTGCCACTCGCCAAGCAGCCCGGCACCGGCGGCGAGAAGATGCATGTCGACGAGAAGGAAGGGCAGACCGCGCGCACCCGCTACCGCGTGATCGACCGCGCCGGCAACCGCGCTGCCTGGGTCGAGCTGCACCCGCTGACCGGCCGCACCCACCAGCTGCGCGTCCACATGGCGGCGATCGGTCACCCGATCGTCGGCGACGGCAAGTACGGCGGACAGGAAGCCTTCCTTACCGGCTCCATCAGCCGCAAGATGCACCTGCACGCGCGCCGCCTGATCATCGAGCACCCGGACGGCGTGCCGCTCGACGTCACCGCGCCGCTGCCCGAGCACTTTGCCAACTCGCTGGAATCGCTTGGCTTCGTGGAGTCCGAAGGCGAAATGCCGGACGACGCACCGGTCGACTTCTCCAAGGAGGAGCGCAAGAAGGCCGCCAAGCAGCACGCCAAGGAATACCGCAAGGAACGCCGGGGCGAGCGCCGCAAGCGCACCGACAGCCCGACCGGGCAGGTCCGCTCGGGCAAACCCACCGCCAAGGCCGGAACCAAGGCGGTCGGCAAGCTCGGCGGCAAGCCGATCGACAAACCCGCGAAGCCCGGCGCCAAGACGTTCGGCAAGCCGGCCGGAAAGCCCGCGCGCCCGACTGGCGGCAAGCCTGCCGGTGCCCGTACCGGCGCGCCTTCGGCCCGCAAACCGAGCGGTCCGCCCAAGGGTGCCCCGCGCGGAGCACCGCGAGGAGCACCTCGAGGTCGGGGCTGATGAAGCTGGCGGTCTTCGACTGCGACGGCACCCTGGTCGACGGCCAGGCGCCGATCTGCGAGGCGATGGAGGCGGCTTTCGCGGCCTTCTCCATCCCCGCACCGCCGCGCGGGGCGATCCGCCGCGCGGTCGGGCTGTCGCTCCCGCAGGCGATCCGCCAGCTGCTGCCCGCTTCCGACGCCGAACAGCAGAACGCCATGGCCGAGGCGTACAAGGTTTCCTTCCGCTCCGCGCGTGAGCAGGGCCGCGTCGCGCAACCGCTGTTTCCCGGGATCGAGGATACCCTGCGCGGCCTGCACGGTGCAGGCTGGACTCTGGGCGTCGCGACCGGGATGTCGGACCGGGGCCTTACCCATTGCCTCGCCGCCAACGGCATCGCCGACCTGTTCGTCACGCTCCAGACCGCCGACCGGCACCCATCCAAGCCGCATCCCGCCATGCTGGAGCAGGCGCTGCTGGAAGCGGGCGCCTTACCCTCGCAGGCGGTAATGATCGGCGACACCGCCTACGACATGCAGATGGCGGTCAGCGGGCGGGTACGCGGCATCGGCGTCGACTGGGGCTATCACCACCCGCGTGAGCTGTCCGAGGCCGGCGCCGAAGTGGTCGTCGAAAGCCCGGCGCAGCTGCTGGACCACCTCCTGAAATGAGCGACCCTGCCGCCGCCCGCTTTGCCGTGATCAACGCGGTGCGTCTGCTGGGCGTGGGCTGCGTGCTGGCGGGCATGCTGATGGCGAACGGGCGCCTGTTCGCGGGCCTGCCCGGATGGGTCACCTACCTGCTCCTCGCCAATGGCCTCGTCGACGTTTTCGTCATCCCCTTATTCCTCGCCCGCAAGTGGCGTACCCCGAAATAGAGCGAGCCGGATGAAGCGATTCTACAAGACCGTCGCCGTCGAAGCGACCGAGGGCGGCTGGCGGGCCGTGCTCGACGGACGCGGCATCCGTACTGCCGGCGGGCGCGCGCAGGTCGTCCCCGCGCAGGCACTGGCCGAAGCCCTGGCGGCGGAGTGGGCCGAACAGGGCGAGACGATCGACGCCGCCGCTTTCCGCTTTCGCGACCTTGCCGACTTTGCGCTCGATGCCGTCGCCGGCCACCGTGACGCGGTCGTCGCCGAACTCGTGCCTTACGCCGAGACCGATACCCTGTGCTACCGCGCCGACCCCGACGAGGCGCTCCACAAGCGCCAGGTGGAAATCTGGGAGCCCTTGCTCACCGCATTCGAAGCGCGCCTTGACGTGCGTTTCACGCGCATCTCGGGGATCATGCACAAGCCGCAGCCGGACGCGACGCTGGTGCGCCTGCGCGAAGCGCTGGAGGCTTGCAGCGACTTCGAACTCGCCGCGCTCAAGATGCTCTCCAGCCTGTCCGCCTCGCTGGTGATCGCTCTGGAGGCGATCCGCGTTGGTGCCGACGCGGAAGCCTTGTGGCAGGCCGCCGAACTGGAAGCCGACTGGCAGGTCGAACTGTGGGGCGAGGACTGGGAAGCCACCCGGCACCGCGCCGCAAGGCTCGAGGCTTTCAAACTGGCGATGAAGTTCGCCGCGCTGAGCCGCTGATTGGCCGCCAAAAAGCCCGCCCCGGACAAATCCGGCGCGGGCCCTGAGGTCAGGGCAGGCGCACGAGGCACCCGCCTCCGGTTCCTTCGATCAGAACCTCGCGCCGAGCGCGATCACACTGTTGTGGCGGCTGTAATCGGCCTCGTAGTTCGAGTATCAGGTTGCGGTAGCAGCGCTTGGTCTCGCTGTCGGAATAGGTCGCCTGAACGCCGACGAACATTCCGCCCCGCAGTCAAACCATAGACTTGAAATCACGCCGTCATGAAAACGTCGTTGTTGCATACGCGCAACAGTCGGGGTTTTATGACTTCACATGGATCGGCGCCGCCAGCGGACACTGCCTGCTCGTGAACGGTCAGCCCTTGACCCAGTCCGCGACCTGCCTCGCCACGTCGTTCGCCGCCTGGTTGAGCGCGGCGCCCACCGGCTTGGCCTTGGCCTCAACCCCGTTCACCACGGCTTCGAACCGCCTGGACTGGATCGGCGCCCCGCCGCGATCGGTGCGCATGGCGTCGAAGCGCACGACGACAGCGCTTTTCTGTGCATCGTAGCCCATCTGGATGAGCCGGCCGCCGATCAGCGTCTTGCCGGTGACTTCGAAATCGCCGCCTTCCACGACCAGCTTGCCGGTGCGCGAGCGCAAGGTTTCCGCCAGGAGCGAGCGGAACTGGCGCGTGGGCTTCTCGATCCACAGCGCGTCCTTGAGATAGGCTACGCTGGAAGCGTCGACGGTGACAGGCACGCGCAGGACGTCCAGCCCGCGATCGGCCTCGGGATCGAGTACGACGATGGCGTCGGACAGCTGCCCGCTCGCCGTGGAGCCTACCGCCGAGGTTTCCTGCGGCGTCAGGCGCAGCAGTTCGTCGGGCGGCTTGGTGCCGAGGCTGACGCAGCCCGACAACGTGAGCGCGGCGGCCAGGGACATGATCCCCGCCTTGCCGACGCTGCCCGGGCGGATCTTGAACAAGCGGGTCATCGCGCTTTCCTTCACGGCCAAAATCCCCGTCATTTCTTGTAATCGGGCAGCTTCTGCCCCTTGAGCAGCGCGCCGGCGCCCTGCTCGTCGATCTTCTCGGTCACGCTGCGCAGCGCCTTGCTGGTCGCGCGAAGGTCGCGGATCGCGGCCTCGGCGGCGGGCAGCGTCTGCTGCGACACCTGGTCGATCGCGGGCTGTGCGTGCTTCATCGTGCTGTCGAACTGGTCCATCGACTTCTGCGCGGACGCCAGCGTGTTGCGCAGCTGATCGGCCAGCGAACTGCCCTCGTCGCCGAGGAGGTCGTCGGCCTTGCCCGCCACGCCCTGGAATGCCTTGAGCGTCTGCGTGGCCTGCGCCAGCGTACCGCGCATCTCGACCATGGTGGCACGGAATTCCGGCGTCGCCTGCGAGATGTCCTTGGTCATCTTGTCGGTATTCTTGAGAATCCCGGTGATCGAACGGCGGTTGTCGTCGGTGAGCAACTGGTTGAGATTCTCGGTCAGCGTAGCCAGACGCTCCAGCAGCAACGGCGCGTTTGAGAGGATTTCGCCGAAGCCGCCGCGCTTGGTCGGGATCACCGGCACGCCTTCAGGGCCGGGATCGGTCAGCAGCGGCGCGCCCTTGACCGCGCCTTCGAGCTGGATGTCCGAAACGCCGGTGAAGCTGGCCTGGATGGTCGCGGTGGTGCCCACGGTGATCGGCACCTTCTCGTCGACCTTGACGCGCACGCGCACGAAGCTGGGGTCCTGCGGCCACAGCTCGATCTTCGTCACCTGCCCCGAAGGCACGCCCGCGTAACCGACCTCCGAACCCTTGGCGAGACCGTCGACCGACTGCTTGAAGAAGATGTCGTATTCGTTCTGGGCGCCTTCGCCCAGCCGCGCGATCCAGATGACGAACACGGCCAGCGCCGCGAGCAGCACCAGGGTGACGGCTCCGACCCAGACGTGATTGGCCCGTGTTTCCATGGCGAGTGCCCTATGCCCCTGTCCTGCCGCTGTCCATGGCGGACGCCGGTGCCTCATGCGAGGTTGATGAAGTACATGCGGCCGCGCCCGCTGGTTGATCTTTCCCGGCCAGTGCCGAGCGGCCGCGCGGGCCGTTGAAGTACTCCTGGATCCACGGATGGTCGAGCGCCAGCAGCTCCGGGATCGTGCCGACCGCGATCACCTGCTTGTCCGCCAGCACCGCGACCCGGTCGCAGATGGCGTAGAGCGTGTCGAGATCGTGGGTGATGAGAAACACCGTCAGGCCCAGCGTTTCCTTGAGTTCGCGCGTCAGCGCGTCGAAGGCGGCGGCACCGATCGGGTCGAGCCCGGCGGTCGGCTCGTCGAGGAACAGCAGTTCCGGGTCGAGCGCCAGTGCGCGTGCCAGCCCGGCGCGCTTGCGCATGCCGCCGGACAGCTCGTTGGGATACTTGAACGCGGCTTCCTCGGCGAGGCCGGAGAGGCGCACCTTGAAGCGCGCGATGTCGCTGCGCAGGGCGTCGGTGATCTCGGGGAAGAATTGGCGCAGCGGCACTTCCACGTTTTCGCCGACGGTGAGCGTGGAGAACAGCGCCCCGCCCTGGAACAGCACCCCCCAGCGCGAGCGCAGGTCGATCGAGTCCTCCTCGGTCGCTTCGCCCATCTTGTGGCCGAGCACGGTGATCTCGCCCGCGTCCGGCTGCTGCAGCCCGATGATCGAGCGCATCAGCACCGACTTGCCGGTGCCGGAGCCGCCGACCACGCCCAGGATCTCGCCCTTGCGGACCTTGATCGACAGGTCGTCGTGGATGACGTGGTCGCCGAAGGCGCTGCGCAGCCCTTCGACCACGATCGGGTATTCGCCCTGATAATCGTCTTTGAGGTCGGTCATGCCCAGCCGATCTTGGTGAAGAACACCGCGAAGAAAGCGTCGAGGACGATCACGGTGAAGATCGCGGTCACGACCGCCTGGGTGGTGCGCGCGCCGACTTCCTCGGCGTTCGACGTCACCTGCATGCCCTGGTAGCAGCCCGCCAGCGCCACGATCAGCGCGAAGACCGGAGCCTTGATCAGCCCCACCCAGACGTCGGTGATCGGCACCACTTCCTGCGTGCGCTGGAGGAAGGTCCAGAACGGGATGTCGAGCGCGAAATTGGCGATGAAGGCGCCGCCGATGATCGCCAGCACGGTGGAATAGAAGCCCAGCAGCGGCATCATCAGCATCGAAGCCAGCACGCGCGGCACCACCAGCGCCTCCATCGGCGAGACGCCGATCGTGCGCATGGCGTCCACTTCCTCGGTCAGTTTCATGGTGCCGATCTGCGCGGCGAAGGCCGAGCCCGAGCGGCCCGCGACCATGATCGAGGTCATCAGGATGCCCAGTTCGCGCATCGACAGGCGGCCGGTGAGGTTGATGGTGTAGATTTCGGCGCCGAACTGCGCCAGCTGCACCGCGCCCTGCTGGGCGATCACGATGCCGATGAGAAAGCTCATCAGGCCCACGATCCACAGCGAGTTGATGCCCACGTACTGCATGTGGAACACCAGTGCCGTGCCGCGCAGCCGCGAAGGGCGCCGGATGATTTGCCCGAAGGCGATCATCAGTTCGCCCAGGAAGCCCAGCAGCTTGTAGAGCCCGTCGCCCCATCCGGCAACGAGATCGCCGAGATCCGCCAGCGTGCGGGCCAGGAACGGCAGTTGCGGCTCGGGCTTCACCTGTTCCTCGTCGACATCGCCGACGGCCGCGAACAGACGGCGCGCCTGCTCGCTTTCGCCGACGATCTCAAGACCGCGATCGTGCGCGTAGTGGCTGACGAGCCAGGCCCCGGTGGTGTCGATGTCGGTGACGCCGGACATGTCTATCCGGGTGAAACTGCCGCTCAATGCGGCCAGCTTGGCGTCGAGATTGCCGAGCGAATGGACGCGCAACGGACCCTTCAGCGCCAGGACATGGTCGGCGCCGTCGTCGTTTTCCGACAGGGTGAAGTCAGCCCATTCCCGCATGTTCGCTCGTATCGTGGAAAAAGCATGGACCGGCAAGAGGTTCCACGGGTGCGACGAATTGTTGCCACATTGCATCGCACGGACTTGCGGCGAAAGCGAGGCAACAGGGACTCCTTGCGCGCGAACCCGTGCACTGGCAAAGCGCCGCGCCATGACCGACGAGACCACAGACGCCGCGCCCGAAGCCGCGCTCGACAAGACTTTCGACCCCGCCCGGATCGAGGCGAAGTGGTACGCGCACTGGGAAGCCGGCGGCCTGTTCCGCCCCGAGCGCCCTGACGCGGCGCCCTTCACCATCGTCAACCCGCCGCCGAACGTGACGGGATCGCTGCACATCGGCCACGCGCTCGACAACACGCTGCAGGACGTGGTGATCCGCTACGAGCGCCTGCGCGGCAAGGACGCGCTGTGGGTGGTGGGCACCGACCACGCCGGTATCGCGACGCAGATGGTGGTCGAGCGCCAGATGGAAGCGGCCGGCGACAAGCGCACCAACCACACCCGCGAGGAGTTCGTCGAGAAGGTCTGGGACTGGAAGGCGACGAGCGGCGGCACCATCACCGGCCAGCTGCGCCGCCTGGGCTGCTCGATGGACTGGTCGCGCGAGCAGTTCACCATGGACCCGCACTTCACCCGCGCCGTGGTCAAGGTCTTCGTCGACCTGCACAAGCAGGGCCTGATCTACCGCGACAAGCGGCTGGTGAACTGGGACCCCAAGCTCAAGACCGCGATCAGCGATCTCGAGGTGGAAACGCGCGAGATCAACGGCAGCTTCTGGCACTTCAAGTATCCGCTGTCGGACGGTTCGGGCCATATCATGGTCGCTACCACGCGCCCCGAGACGATGCTGGCCGACATGGCCGTCGCGGTGAACCCGGCGGACGAGCGCTACAAGCCGCTGCTGGAGCGCGGCGCCACCGTGACGCTGCCGATCACCGGCCGCGAAATCCCCATCGTCGCCGACGAGCACGCCGACCCGGAACTGGGCTCGGGCGCGGTGAAGATCACGCCGGGGCATGATTTCAACGACTTCGAGGTGGGCAAGCGCGCCGGTTTCAAGGCCGGCGACATGCTCAACATGCTCGATGCCGAAGCCAAGGTGCAGCAGACCTCGGACGGGCTGATCCCGCACGAGTTCATCGGCATGGACCGCTTCGATGCGCGCAAACGCGTGGTCGAACTGCTCGACGAGGACGGCCTGCTCGAAAAGATCGAGGACCGCGTGATCGCGACGCCCTACGGCGACCGGGGCGGCGTGGTGATCGAGCCCTGGCTGACCGACCAGTGGTACGTCGACGCGGCCACGCTGGCGCAACCCGCGATTTCGGCGGTGCGCACCGGGCAGATCGAGATCGTGCCCAAGACATGGGAGAAGACGTACTTCAACTGGATGGAGAACATCCAGCCGTGGTGCGTCAGCCGCCAGCTTTGGTGGGGGCACCGGATTCCGGCCTGGTTCTCCGAAGACGGCGAGATCTTCGTCGCCGAAACCGAGGAAGAAGCGCAAGCGCAGGCCGGCAACAAGAAGCTGGCGCGCGACGAGGACGTGCTCGACACCTGGTTCTCCTCGGCGCTGTGGCCTTTCGCCACTCTGGGCTGGCCGGAAGACGACGCGCCGCTGCTCGCCAAGCACTACCCCAACGACCTGCTCGTGTCCGGCTTCGACATCCTGTTCTTCTGGAATGCGCGCATGGCGATGCAGGGCATCCACTTCATGAAGGAAGTGCCGTGGAAGCGGCTCTACCTGCATGGGCTGGTGCGCGCCGCCGACGGCCAGAAGATGTCCAAGTCCAAGGGCAACGTGGTCGATCCGCTCGGCCTCATCGACCAGTACGGCGCCGACGCGCTGCGCTTCTTCATGACCGCCATGGAGAGCCAGGGCCGCGACGTGAAGATGGATGAAAAGCGCGTCGAGGGTTATCGCAACTTCGCCACCAAGCTGTGGAACGCGGCGCGCTTCTGCCAGTCGAACGGCATCGGCGCCAGCACGTCGCTGGCCGCTCCCGAGGCGACCTCGGCGGTCAACCGCTGGATCGTGGGCGAAGTGGTCGAAACCGTCGCCGCGCTCGACAAGGCGATGGCCGACCTGCGCTTCGACGCCGCCGCCAATGCGATCTACCACTTCGTCTGGAACCAGTTCTGCGACTGGTACATCGAACTGATCAAGGGTCAGTTCGACGAGGAAACCAAGGCCGTCGCCGGCTGGGTGCTCGACCAGATCCTGGTCATGCTCCACCCCTTCATGCCCTTCGTCACCGAGGAGCTGTGGAGCAAGATGGGCGCGCGCGAGAACGCGCTGATCGTGGCGCAGTGGCCGCAGCCGGGCGTCAAGGTCGATCCCGCCGCCAAGGTCGAGGTCGAGTGGCTGATCGCGTTGGTGGGCAACCTGCGCGCCGCCAAGTCGGAACTGGGCATCGCGCCCGGCGCGCGCCTGACCGCCTACCTCGCCGAGCCGTCCGAGGCGACCCGCGCGATCATCGAGCGCAACGCTACGGCGGTCGACCGCCTCGCCCGCCTCGACGCGATCCGCTTCGAGGCAGCGCCGGAAGGCGCGGCGATGCAGGTGGGCGCCGGCGACGCGATGCTGGCGATCCCGCTGGGCGGCGTGATCGACATCGCCGCCGAGAAGGCCCGTCTGGAAAAAGCGCAAGGCGTCTCGCTCAAGGAGCGCGATTCGCTCGCCAAGCGGCTGGACAACCCGGCGTTCGTCGAGAAGGCCAAGCCCGAAGCGATCGAAAAGGCCCGCGCCGACCATGCCGCCCACTCGGCGGAAGCGGAGCGGCTGGCCGCGGCGCTGGCGCGGCTGGGGTAGGCATACTCAACGTCATCCCGGGCTAGACCCGGGACCGTGGGCAGTCTTTAGGCGGGCCCTGTCGGCAGGGCGCCTGAACGCCAGGCCGCGTCTAAAGATCGCCCACGGTCCCGGATCAAGTCCGGGATGACGGTTGTGGTTCGATTCCCCTCGCCGGTGCAAACCGTGTAGACCTGCTGGCACTCCATGACCCTGACCCTCGCCACCACGACCCCGGGTGAACCCGAAATCTTCGCCTCCCTCCAGGGCGAAGGCCCTTCCATGGGCCGGCCGAGCACGTTCGTGCGCCTGTCGCGCTGCAACCTCGCGTGCGAGTGGTGCGACACCGCGTACACCTGGCGCTTCACCGGAGACAACCGCTTCCACCGCGACGACCTCGCCTTCGAGCGCGGCCAGAACCAGGTGACGATGGAGGAGGCCGACCTTGCCCGCACCGTCGCCGCGATGGTGCCCGACCGCCTCGTCGTGACCGGCGGCGAGCCGCTGCTGCAGGGTGCCGCCCTCGCCCGCATGGTCGCCATTCTCAACGACATCCGCCCCGGCATGCACATCGAGGTGGAGACGAACTCCACCGTGGCCCCGCACCCCGCCTTCGACGCGCTGGTCCACCAGTACAACGTCAGCCCCAAGCTGGCGCACAGCGGCAATGCCGCCGAACTCGCCCTGCTGCCGGCGCGCCTCGCCGCCTGGGCGGCGGAACCGCGCGCCTTCTTCAAGTTCGTGATCGCGCAGGCATCGGACCTCGACGAAGTCATGGCACTGCAGGAAACCTACGCCATCCCCGGGCAGCGGCTGTTCCTGATGCCGGAGGGCCGCTCCAGCGCCGTCATCCGGGAACGTTCCGGCTGGCTGGCGGATTTCTGCTCGCTGCACGGTTTGCGTTTTACCGATCGCTTGCACATACACCTCTGGGGCGACACGAGGGGCACATGAACGAAGCATCACCGATCCCGGTCGCCGAGACCCAGGCCCTGGAAGCCGAAGCCAAGGCCAAGGTCGAGGCGAACCGTCAGGGCCCCGCCATGCGCGGCGACCTGACCAAGGGGCCCATCCTCAAGACGCTTCTGATGTTCTCGATCCCGATGCTGGTATCGAACGTGCTGCAGACGCTCAACGGGTCGGTGAACGCGATCTGGGTCGGCCGCCTGCTGGGCGAGGCCGCGCTGGCGGCCACCGCCAATGCGAACATCGTGATGTTCCTGGTCTTCGCCGCCGTGTTCGGCTTCGGCATGGCGACCACGGTGCGCGTGGGCCAGCATTTCGGCGCGCGCGACATCGAGGCGGCGCGGCGCACCTTCGGCACCGGCCTGGGCTTCTGCATCGCCATATCGCTAGCCACCGCGGCGATCGGCTGGGTCGGCGCCGGCGCGCTGCTCGACGCCCTGGGAACCCCGGATGCCAGCCGTGCGGACGCGCTGGCGTACCTGCGCGTGGTCTTCGTGACGATCCCGCTGGCCACCGTGAACATGATGGTGTCGATGGGCATGCGCGGCGCGGGCGATTCCAAGACCCCGCTCTACGCCATGATCCTGGCCGTGACGCTCGACATCGCCCTCAACCCGATCCTCATCATCGGCGTCGGTCCGGTGCCGACGCTGGGCGTGGCGGGGTCGGCCATCGCCACCGCGCTCGCCAATACGGCGGGCATGGCGTTCCAGATCTGGGTGATCTACCGCAAGGACCTGCCGCTGCGCCTGCGCGGTCCCGAACTGGGTTACCTGAACCCCCGGGGCGAGGATCTGCGCTATGTCCTGACCAAGGGCCTGCCGATGGGCGCGCAGATGCTGCTGGTGTCCTCGGCCGGGCTCATCATGGTCGGCCTCGTCAACCGCGAGGGACTGAACGCGGCGGCCGCCTACGGGGCCTCGCTGCAGCTTTGGAACTACCTGCAGATGCCCGCTTTCGCCATCGGATCGGCGGTCAGCGCCATGGTCGCGCAGTCGCTGGGCGCGGGCGACCATGGCCGCGTCGACAAGGTGACGACGATCGGGCTGGCCGCGAACATGGTCATGTCCACGTCGCTGGCCGCGCTGATCGTCGGCTTCGACCGGCCGCTGTTGGCACTGTTCCTGGGCGGCACCAGCCCCGCCCTGCCGATCGCCGAGCATATCCAGATGATCTGCACGGCCTCGTTCGTCATCGTCTCGATCACGATGATCATGACCGGCACCATGCGCGCCTATGGCGCCGTTGCGGCGCCGCTTGTGATCATGTTCATGGGCCTGTATCCCGGCCGCCTGGGCTTCTACGCCATCGCTCGCCCGTGGCTGGGCAGCGAAGCCGTGTGGTGGGCCTATCCGGTCGGCTCGGGGCTGACGGTGCTGTTCACCGTGATCTACTACCGCATGGGCAAGTGGCGCGAGGCCTACAAGGGCTGAGGTCCCGGCCCGGGCTCCTAGCGCCCTTGGGCCCGCCAGCGCTGGATGGTCCGCGCGACCATCTCCTCCTCGCCGCCGGTGGCGTTCCACAGCTGCGAGAACGACGGATCGGCGGAGGCCGGGCGTTTGTCCTCGTCAAGATCGTCGAACGAGACACGCATCGGGATCGCCACGCCCTCGCCGCAGATGATGCATTCACGGTTGCGCAGCGCCGGGATCGAATCGAGGAACCCGCGCGCACCCTCGGGCATGGCGGCGCGGACGAAGGCCTGGTCGCGGTCGTTGTTGAGGCGCATCGAGATGATCGTGCCGCACTGCGACAGCACGCCTTCGGCCAGGTCGGAGGGACGCTGCGTGATCAGGCCCAGCGAAATGCCGTACTTGCGGCCCTCCTTGGCGATGCGCGACAGGATCCGGCCCACCGATGAACCGTCGGCGTTCTTCTCGTTCGGGACGTAGCGGTGCGCTTCTTCGCAGACCAGCAGGATCGGCCGGGTCTGCTCCTCGCGCGCCCAGACCGCGAAGTCGAAGACCAGCCGGCTGAGCACGGCGACCACGGTGGAAGTGATCTCGGCGGGCACGCCCGAAACATCGATGATCGAGATCGGCCGCCCCCGCGAAGGCAGGCGGAACAGGCGAGAGATGAAGTCGGCCATGATGTCGCCGACCAGCATGCCGGAGAACATGAACTGGTAGCGCGGATCGGCCTTCAACTCGTCCAGCTTGCCCCGAATGCGCAGGTACGGCGCGCTCCCATGCCCCTTGTCGAGCTTGCCCATCGCGTTGTTGAGGATGTTGCCGAGGTCCGAGAGCAGGTACGGGATCGGCGAATCGACGGTGATCTTGCCCATCTGTTCGGCCAGCCGGTTCTTGGACCGCGCCTCGAGCAGCGCCTTGCCCAGGATCTCGGCGTCGAGCTGGCGTTCGTCCCCGCGCGAGGTGAGCAGGACTTCGCAATGCTCCTCGAAGTTCATCAGCCAGTAGGGCATCTGCAGGTTGGTGACGTCGAGGATCACCCCCGTGCCCCGGAACGCCGCAGCATATTCGCCGTGCGGGTCGACCATGATGATATGGCCATCCGGCGCGTGCTCGCAGATCCGGTGCAGGATCAGCGCGGCGCTGGTCGACTTGCCCGTGCCGGTGGAGCCGAGCAGCGCGAAGTGCTTGCCCAGCAGCGCATCGACGTAGAGCCCGGCGCGGATGTCCCGGGTGGGATAGACGTTGCCGACCTGGATCGAGGAGCGGCCGTCGCTGGCGTAGATCTGGCGCAAGTCGTCGCTGGTGGCGGGATAGACCATGGCGCCGGGGATCGGATAGAACGTGACACCGCGCCGGAACGCATGGATGCGCCCGGTCAGTCGCTCCACCTCTCCCTCGCCGAGGAAGTCGACGTCGGACAGGACGCCACCGGCCATCTTGGCGTCCTGCTTCTGGTTGCGCACGCTGGCGAGCAGCCAGCCATTGCCGACACGGATCTTGACCTGGCTGCTGACCTGTCCGGACAGGGCCACCGAAGGGTCGGCGTCGACGGCGATCTCGTTGAGCCGTTCCAGGTCGAAGGCGATGCGGCTGCCCGCGCCGCTGATTTCGAGCACGACACCGATCGGCTCATGCCCGAAGTCAGGAAGAGCGCTCGTCACCGGCGCGGCGCCAGCCTGCGGCACATGAACGTGATCGAGACTCTCGACATGCATCTGCTTCATCAACCATCGACTATTGGCAACCGATTGCAGGCCTTAGCGGCAACTCGGTTAATTTCCGCCTAAGAGCGCATCACCGGCCAGTGCCGGACGGCTAGATCATCGCGAATAGGCGTCCCGCCAGCCAGCCCATCGCCACCGAGACGAAGACCGCCAGCAGGCCATAGGCAAAGCCGTAGTTCTCGGCGAAATTGGCGATGGCCCGCTCGACACCGAGTTTTCGCACTTCGACCTGGCTGCTCGCCGAAGCCACCACCTGCCCCTTGGACACGGCATATGTCTCGGCCGTATACATGCCGGTGGGTACGCGTGAAGGCAGACCGATGCGGGCTTGATACAGCACCTGCTCGCTGACTTTCACCCCGCCCTCGTTCTCGCGATAGAGGCCGTTTCGGCGGTTCAAATCGACCAGCCCGGCGGAAAAACGCGCCTGCTCCTCTGGATCGATGGCGCCGATCGGCGAAAGCTGGAGCCATTTCAGGCCCAGTTCGTAGATCGCCGCCGTCTTGTCGTCGACGATCCGGTCGATCGGCCGGGTCGACGCGATCGCATAGTAGCTGGGCGCGCTGCGCAGTTCGGTGCTGGCGGCGTTGATCCAGACGCCGGCCACCTTCTGTTTCTCGCGCAGGACGATCGACTGCGTCGGTCCCTTGAGGACGACGACGATGTCGTAGTCCTGCGCCGCGCGCGAGCCCTCGGGCGTGAGGATCGCGCCGAACAGCAGCAGTTCGGTGCCGGTGAAGCCCTGCTGCAGATTGACTTCGTGCTGCGAGACTTCGGGCACCAGGATGGGATCGCGCGCGCCGGTCAGCGCGACCAGCGCCAGCAGCGCGAGAAGCGGCGAGGCGGCCCGGGCAGCGAAAGCGCGGACTTTCACAGCGGCGAGACCGCATAGATCTCGTCCGGACGGTAGCCCAGCCCCAGCGCCATGCGCCCGGCCACGAGCAGGACGATGACGGCGAGGACCAGGCGCAGCTTCACCGGACTTGCCTTCTGGGCGAACTGCGCGCCGACCTGCGCGCCCGATACCGAGCCCAGCAGCAGCAGCGTGGCCAGCACGATGTCCACCGCATGGGTGGTCAGCGCGTGCATCATCGTCGTCGCCATCGTGACGAAAAGGATCTGGAACAGCGAGGTGCCGACGACCACGTTCGCGCTCATGCCCAGGATGTAGAGCATCGCAGGGACCAGCACGAAGCCGCCGCCGATGCCCATCAGCATCGTCAGGATGCCCGTAGCCACGCCCAGCAGCAGCGGCGCCAGAGGTGAGATGTACAGCCCCGAACGGTAGAACCGCCAGCGCATCGGCAGGCTTGCCACCATCGGATGATGTCGCCGCTTACGGGCGGGAAGCGGCGTTCCCGAACGTTCCGCCCGGATCGACTGGATGCTTTCCTTGGCCATCAGCCCGCCGATCGAACCGAGCAGCACCACGTAGAGGATGTTGATGACGGTATCGATCTGGCCGAGCTTCTCCAGAAGGTTGAACAGCACCGCGCCGATTCCGGTGCCGATGATGCCGCCGGCGACCATCACCGCGCCCATCTGGTAATCCACCCCGCCCCGCCGCGTATGCGCGAAAACGCCCGAAACGCTGGCTCCCGTGACCTGGCTGGCGGCCGAGGCGGCGGCGACGGTGGGGGGGATCCCGTAGAAGATCATCAGCGGCGTGGTCAGGAACCCGCCGCCCACGCCGAACATGCCCGAAAGCAGGCCGGTGAGCGCGCCCAGGCCGACGATGATCAGACCGTTGACCGACAGGTTCGCTATGGGGAGGTAAACATCCATTGCTGCGTTCTCGCTACCGCAGCATCCCGCCCGAGAAAAGCGGCGAATCAGAAACCTGCGGATAGCGTTACGGCAGGACCCGAATTCGGCGCCGCATCGCCGGCCAGTCGAAAGCGCCAGTCGAGCGCCACCCGCCCGGAAGTGCCCTTGCCCAGCGGCATGGTGATCGAGGCCGATGGCCCCGCATCGAGCCGCGCCGCGCCCTTCTGCGCGCCGCCCCATACCCCGGCGCCGAGGCGCGCTCGCACCTTGCCCCTTGCGGCGAGCGCGCGGTCGGCACGCAGCTGCCCGTCGACGAAAGGCGTGGCGAAACGTCCGGCGACATAGCCGCCCTGCAGGTAGGTCTCCGCGCGAAAGCCGGCCGGCAGGGGAAAGGGCGCCAGTTCCGTCACCGCCATGACCGCGGGCTGGAAACGGCGCGACCCGCCCTGGTCGGTCACGCGTCCCTCGACCGCGGCCACGACCGGGAGCGAAGGCAGCGGCCGCGCCGAAAACCCCAGCGCCGCCGCCGTCTCGCTCGACAGGCCCATGCTGGAAGTGGTTCGCATATACAGCGTCGGACGCAGGGCGCTGCCAAGCATCAGGCGGTAGCGCAGCACGGCGCCGGCCTGGCTGGCCCCATAGGTCGCGGGCAGGACGCCCGGGGATGCCGGCGTACCCGCCCTGTCCTGCCGCAGGAGCGCCCAGGCGTCCGCCGACCAGCGGCGCGGGCGGGTGGGCGCGGCTTGGCCCCGCTCCGTCCTGTCGCCGGCATGCGCCATTCCCGCCGGCTCTGGCGCGTAGAAGCGAGGGAGCGGCTCGGCGAACGCGAAATCGCCGCGCAGGTGCGGCGGCGCGGACGATGCGGAGCGCCCCTGCGCCAGACCGGATCGCGCGCCGTACCAGCCCGCCTCCGCCGTGGCAGGGGCGACGATGTAGCTCAGGTAAGGCGCGCCGCCGCGCTGCCCGGCGGGGGCTGCGGGCATCGGCGCATAGGCATGATCCCGGTCCATCCCGGCGAGCGATTGCGGGCCTGCGCGCTGGTCGAAGACGAAACCCGGGGTCTCGGCCGCCCGGGCGGCGGCCACGGCCGCGTGCGGCGCGGTGGTCGCGGGCGGCGTCCAGGCAGCCGTGCGCCCGCCCACCCAGCCGCCCAGCACCGCCAGCAGCGCGAACAGCGGGTGGCCGCGTGAAACCTTCCCCCCGGTCATCGCGCCAGCGCTCTGGCCATCTCGCCCATCGCCGGGTGGCCTTCATGCTCGGTCTTGTCCCAGCGTACCGCGCTGCCCAGCAGCGTTTCGACATAGCTGGCGAGAGCCCTGCGCCCGGCCAAGATCGCGATGAAGTTGGCGACGGGGATGCGCATGATCGCGCCCACTCCTTCCACCAGGCCGTGATCGCGGGTGGTGAAGACCACCCGGAATGCGCAGCGCCAGAGAAAACTGATGAAACACATCCTCAGCATCGCCTCCAGCACCCCGGAAACGCTGTTCTCAACCCCCACGCCGCCGAGCGCGGCCAGTCCCAGCACGCCTTCGACCACCACGAGGACATAGCCGCACGCGAGGACGATGGCGGTCAGCGGGCCGCGCCGGTCGCGCAGGGCCATCCACAGGTCCGCCGGGCCGCTCGCCCAGCCGAGCCGGTCCCAGCCCTGGAAGGCGATCCCGTGGATCCAGCGCGACTTCTGCCGGACCGACGCCGACAGGCTTGCCGGGAAATAGGCCCGCGTCGCCACCAGGGCGCCGTCCTCGCCGCGCACGCGCACGAAGCGGGAGCGACCGCCTTCGCGCCGTACCAGCAGGCCCAGCTCATAGTCCTCGGTCAGGCATTCCGCCGCGAACGGCCCTGCCTCGCCGGCGCCCGCGCTCCCGCTGCCGCCCCCGCTTTCGCGCGCGCGGCGGCGGGCGATCCGGGCGATCATCTCGCGCGAAAAGCCGCAGCCCACGCCCGCCGCCGGGATCGCCGCGCCCAGCGCATCGCGCACGACCATGGCCTTGCCGTGCGCCTCGGCGAATTCGTCGACGTAGTGTCCGGCCACCCAGGGCGACGCCGGATGCGGTTCCGGGCAGACCGGCAGCTGCACGAAATCCGCCTCGCCCAGCGCCGCGTCGATCACGGCGAGTTCGGCGGCGTGCACCATGTCTTCCGAATCGTGGATGATGAGCGAGCGAAAGCGCCGCCGATAACGCTGCTCGTCCGCGCAGAGCGCCGCGTAGACGCGGTTGAGGCAGTCCGCCTTGGTGGTCGGCCCCGGCGTCTCGCTGATCACCAGCCTGACACGCGGATCGCCGCCCGCCGCGGCGATCACCGCGGCGATGGTGGCGGGATCGTTGCAATAGCACCCCAGGTACAAGATGAAATCGTCCTGCCGCCAGACCGTCAGCGCATGCTCGATGGTGTGGCCGATGACCGCCGCCTCGCGCCATGCCGCGATCAGCACGGCGGCCCGTCCGGCCAGCGGCGCCGCCGCTTCTTCCGCCGAAATGGTGCCATCGCGCCCGCGTCCGGTCAGGCGCAGCCAGAACCAGCACAGGTCGACGCCGAAATCGTCGAGAGCGCCGAGGATGAACCAGAAGGCCGAGAACAGCAGCAGTTCGTACTCGACGGCGCGCAAGGACGCGACGGCGTACTCCAGCACTTGTTGCACCTTGCCCCCTTCTTGACCCGAAATGCCCGCGACCGATTGAATTCCCCGATCATCTGCCGCAAACGGGTGTATGAGCCGGCCCCGTCATTTCGCAAATCGCATCGCCCGTGGTTTCACAAAGTTAATGGGCGGCGAGGCGGCCTCGGGGATCCTGCTGATAGCGGTTGCGATCGCGGCGATGTGGGTCGCCAACTCGGCCTGGCAGCATGAATATCATGCGGTCTTTCACGATCGACTGGCGTGGTCCCCGATCGAACGGCTGGATACCTTGCACGCATGGATCAACGACGCGCTGATGGCGGTCTTCTTCTTCGTCGTCGGCCTCGAGATAAAGCGGGAAGTCCTCAGCGGCGAACTGGCCAGCGCCGCGCGGCGCCGCCTGCCGGTGCTGGCCGCCGCCGCCGGGATGGCGGCCCCGGCGCTGGTCTATCTGATCGCGGCGGGAACCCAGGCTCCCATGCAGCGCGGCTGGGCCATCCCCGCCGCCACCGACATCGCCTTCGCGGTGGGCACGCTCGCCCTCCTGGGCAAGCGCATCCCCCCCTCCCTGCGGCTGTTCCTGCTTACCGTCGCCATCGTCGACGACCTGGGCGCGGTGGCGATCATCGCCGTGTTCTACACTTCCTCGATCGCCGCCGGCTGGGCGCTCGGCGCGGCGGCGATACTGGCCCTGCTGGTTGCGGCCAACCGCGCCGGGGTGACACGGACCTGGGTGTTCCTGCTGCTCGGCCTGATGCTGTGGTACTGCGTGCTGCATTCGGGCATTCACGCCACGGTCGCGGGGGTGCTGCTGGCCTTCACGATCCCGCTCAAGGTCGCGCGCGGCGATTCGATGCTGCTGCGGCTCGAACATGCGCTCGTGCCGTGGAACAGCTACGTGATCGTGCCGCTGTTCGGGTTTGCCAACGCCGGCGTGGCGCTGGCGGGCATCGGCCTGTCCGCCCTGCTCGACCCGGTTCCGCTGGGCATCGCGCTGGGCCTATTCATCGGCAAGCAGGCGGGCGTCTTCGGCGCCATCGTCCTGGCCGACCGCACCGGCTTCGCGGCGCGGCCGGCGGGCGCAAGCTGGGTCCAGCTATGGGGTATGGCGGCGCTGTGCGGCATCGGCTTCACGATGAGCCTGTTCATCGCCGCCCTCGCCTTCCCGCAGCATCCCGCGCTGGTCGAGGAGGCCCGGCTGGGCGTCCTCTCGGGCTCGCTGCTTTCGGCGCTGCTGGGCTATGCGATCCTGCGCCTGGCCGGGAAGCCCGGCGCGGGATCGCTGGGTTAGGGCACGGCGACAGAGACGGCCCGCCTGGACCGCCTCTCCACCCGCGTCGCGCCCGCGAAGGCGGGCGTCCCGCTTGTTACCGAGCCATCCCGCCCGGCGCTAAGAAAGCGGGGCCCCCGCCTTCGCGGGGGTGACGGAACGTGGGGTTGGGCCGCTGTTCCAGCCGCCCGCCGCCTGCCGCCGCCGCTTACCAGCTGCCGACATTGGGCATGCTCGCCCAGGGCTCGGCGGGGTCGAGGCGGCCGTCCTGCAGCAGTTCGATCGAGATGCCGTCGGGCGTGCGCACGAAGGCCATGTGCCCGTCGCGCGGCGGGCGGTTGATGACCACGCCGCCGTCCTGGAGGCGCTGGCATGTCTCGTAGATGTCCGCGACCTGGAAGGCGAGATGGCCGAAATTGCGGCCGCCCGTGTAATCCTCGGCCGATCCGTCCTCGGCGGGCCAGTTGTGGGTCAGTTCGACCTCGGCGTCCTCCTGCCCCGGCGCGGCCAGGTAGATCAGCGTGAAACGGCCCTGTTCGCTGGAGAAGCGGCGCGTTTCCTTGAGCCCGACCAGTTCGAAGAAGCGGATCGTCTCGTCCGGATCGGTGACGCGGATCATGGTGTGGAGGTAGCGTGTCATGGGAGGTTTTCTCGGTTCGTCGACATGGTTGAACGGTTCATCGCAGATACAGCCGCTTTCCGTCATCAGTACAGGACCATTAGGGAGCGGTGCGATGACTGAAGATAGTCCGGGCGAGAATGCAGGCAAGGGCGCGGGGCGCATGAATTCCACGACCGCGCGCTGGCTGGCCAGTTCGGCGATCCTGGCGGTGGGTCTGATCGTCGGCGGGTTCGCGCTGGGCGACGGCATCAAGCGAGCCCAGCGGGCCGACCGCGCCGTGACCGTCAAGGGCCTCGCCGAGCGCGACGTGACCGCCGATCTCGCCACCTGGACCATCAGCTATTCCGCGACCGCCCCGGACCTTGCCACCGCGCAGGCCGGCGTCGACCGCGACACCGCGCAGATCCGCGCCTTCTTCCGCGAACTGGGCTTTCCCGCCGACGCGCTCCAGCCGACCGGGGTGAACGTCAACCAGATGAAGGACAACGCCGGCGCCGTCACCTTCACGGTGCGCCAGCGCGTGAGCCTGCGCACCACCGACATCGCCCGCGCGCAGGACGCCGTGCGGCGCCAGTTCGACCTCGTCCGGCGCGGCGTGATCCTCGAGGAAGGCTCGGGCATGGCCTATACCTTCACCCGGCTCAACGGCATCAAGCCGGCGATGGTCGCCGCCGCCACCACCGACGCGCGCTCGGCCGCCGAGCAGTTCGCCAAGGACAGCGGCGCCGAGGTGGGCGCGATCAAGAACGCGGCGCAGGGCTACTTCTCGATC
>Ga0308159_1002500_pt1 | contig 21051 bp, 17 predicted proteins | sample PhyCR1_FD_201040 | JGI IMG/M metagenome (GOLD analysis project Ga0308159, IMG submission 201040) | Phyllosphere microbial communities from UC Gill Tract Community Farm, Albany, California, United States - DLSLC.R1 | ecosystem: Host-associated > Plants > Phyllosphere > Unclassified | place: USA... | reverse complement strand
GGCACGCTAAAGGTCAGTGCCTGCATGTTGCGAAAGTCCAACCGTGATGCACCGCTTTCGATGCGACCCGGCCAGGACAGGCCGACGGCGATCGGCACGCGCATGTCCGGCGTGCCCAACTGCGCCATGACCGAACCGTCGTTGAATTGCACCATCGAGTGCACCACGCTCTGCGGGTGGATGACGACCTCGATCTGCTCGGGCGTCACACCGAAGAGATGCCGCGCTTCGATGACCTCGAGCGCCTTGTTCATCATCGTGGCTGAATCCACCGATATCTTGCGGCCCATCACCCAGTTGGGATGGGCACAGGCCTGCTCCGGCGTGACCGACGCCAGGGTCGTGGCGTCGCGCGTACGGAAGGGCCCGCCCGAGGCAGTCAGGATGATCTTGTCGATGCACTGTGGCCAGGTGGCAGGGTTCTCGGGGAGCGACTGAAAGATCGCCGAATGCTCGCTGTCGATCGGCAGCAGCGTGGCCCCACCTTCCTGCACCGTGCGCATGAACAGTTCACCGCCGACGACCAGAGCTTCCTTGTTGGCGAGCAACAGGCGCTTGCCACTGCGGGCGGCCGCCAGGCACGGCGCCAGGCCTGCCGCACCGACGATGGCTGCCATCACGCTGTCGACCTCATCATGCGACGCGACCATTTCGAGCGCCTCGGGGCCGCTCAGGACCTGCGTTGGCAAGCTGTTCTGCTTGATCTTTTGGGCGAGCAACGCGGCATGCGGCGCCCCGACCATCACCGCGAAGCGCGGCTTGAAGCGCGCGCACTGCGCAAGCATTTCGTCGACCTTGGTCGCCGCCGTGAGCGCGAACACTTCGAAGCGCTCGGCATGCCGCGAGATCACGTCGAGTGTGCTGACGCCGACCGATCCGGTCGAACCCAGCACCGTGATGCGCTGCTTGGTCTGCAGATCGGTCACAGTGACGCCAGCATCATCGCGATGGGCAGTACCGGCAGCAGCGCATCGACCCGGTCGAGCACGCCACCGTGACCGGGCAACAGGTTGCTGCTGTCCTTGGCGCCGGCGCTGCGCTTGACCAGCGACTCCACCAGATCACCTACGACGCTCATCGCGACCAGGAAAACCACGCCGATCAGCAACAACCACCAGCCGCGTTCGGCCAGTCGCGTGTATAGGCTGGTCACCGATGCCTGAAGCGACGCGTCGGCCCAGATCCATGCGAATGCGAGCACGACCACACCGGCCATGCCGCCCCACACACCTTCCCAGCTCTTGCCGGGACTGATGGCAGGCGCAAGCTTGTTGCGCGTGAACTTGAGGCCGAAGGCGCGTCCTGCGAAATAAGCGCAGACGTCGGCCATCCAGACGAGCAAAAAGATCGAGAGCAGGAAGTTGATACCCGCCATGCGCGCCTGCACGGCCGCCATCCACGCGACCCACAATGCGAGCAGCCCGCCGACCAGGCGCAGGCCTCGCGGAATCGCCCCCCAGCCCGGCACGCCCGCGCGAAGCATGGCGGCGCCGCCCAGCACCCAGGCTGCGCTTGCGACCAGCCAGACCCCGAACAGGCTCTGGTTGAGCAGGCCCAGCCACCAGGAAAGCGCGCACAGCACGACCATCTCGGTACCGAGGAACAACGACATGCGCGGGCCGTAGCCGTTCAACCGGCCCCATTCCCATGCGGCTGCACCGATGAGCGCGAGCATGACGCAGCCGAACGGCACGTACGACGGGTAGAACAAGGCCGGCAGCAGAATGGCCAGCAGCACCAAGGCGGTGATGATGCGTTGTTTGAGCATCAGGCGGGCTGCCGGTCACGCGGGCCGCCGTCGAGCTGCGCCGAGGTCTTGCCGAAGCGGCGCTCGCGGCTGCCGAATGCAGCAATCGCCGCATCCAGCGCGGCCTCGTCGAATTCGGGCCACAGTTTGTCGCTGAAGAAGAGCTCCGCATAGGCGCTCTGCCACAGCAGGAAGTTCGACAGCCTTTGTTCAGCGCCTGTGCGGATGAAGAGATCGGGGTCCGGCACGTGCGACAACGCCATTGCACGGTCGAGATTGGACTCGGTCGGCGCCTCGCCGCGCGCGGCCAGTTTTGCCGCAGCGCGCGCGATGTCCCAGCGCCCACCATAGTTGAAACACACGTTGAAGATCAACTTGTCGTTGTGCGCTGTCAAACCTTCGGCGCGCACCAGGCTTGCGATAATACGTTCGGACAGGCCGCCACGCTCACCGATGAAGTGCAACTGCACACCGTCGGCAGACAGCTTGGGGATTTCGCGTCCGAGGGCGCCGACCATCAGGTCCATGAGGCCCGAAACCTCTTCGACCGGACGGTTCCAGTTCTCCGAGGAGAACGCAAACACCGTCAGCACGCCCACCCCACGGTCGATACAGGCGCGAACACAACGCCGCAGCGCCTCGACGCCCTGCTTGTGCCCGGCCACACGCGGCAAGAACCGCTTGGTCGCCCAGCGGCCGTTGCCATCCATGACGATGGCGATGTGATGAGGCGTGGCTGGCGCTGCGCGCATCAGACGGCCATGATCTCGGCTTCCTTGGCCGCCACCAGTCGATCGATGTCGGCGATGTGCCGGTCGGTCACTTTCTGGATGTCGGCTTCGGCGCGCTTCTGGTCGTCTTCGGAAGCGAGCTTGTCCTTGACAAGCTTCTTGACGGCTTCGTTCGCATCGCGACGCAGGTTGCGGGTCGCGATCTTGGCGCTCTCGCCTTCGTTTCGAACCAGTTTGGTCATTTCCTTGCGGCGTTCTTCGCTCATGGCGGGAAGCGGCACGCGGATCAGGTCGCCCATCGACGCAGGATTCAGCCCCAGGTCGCTTTCGCGGATGGCTTTTTCGATCTTTGCGCCCATGCCCTTTTCCCAGGGCTGCACGCTGATCGTGCGCGAGTCGAGCACGGACACGTTGGCGACCTGGCTCAAGGGAACGGCAGAACCGTAGTATTCGACGTGGATCGAGTCGAGCAACGCGGTGTTCGCGCGGCCCGTGCGGATCTTGGTCAGGTTGTTCTGGAAAGCTGCAATCGACTGATTCATCTTCAGGTCGGTTGCGTTGCGAATCTCTGCAATGGTCATTTCTCTTAGCTCCTCAGGCATGCACCAGCGTGCCTTCGTCCTCGCCCATCACGACGCGCTTGAGCGCGCCATTCTTGAAGATCGAGAACACCTTGATCGGCAGCTTCTGGTCGCGGCACAGCGCAAATGCCGTGGCGTCCATGATGCCCAGATTCTTGCCGATGGCTTCGTCGAAGGTCAGCGAAGCGTAACGCGTCGCATGGGGATCCTTCTTGGGGTCGGCGGTATAAACGCCGTCGACCTTGGTGGCCTTGAGCACCAGTTCGGCGCCGATTTCGGCTCCGCGCAGGGCCGCAGCCGTGTCGGTCGTGAAGAACGGATTACCGGTACCTGCAGCGAAGATCACCACCTTGCCCTCTTCGAGGTACTGAAGGGCTTTCGGACGCACATACGGCTCGACCACCTGCTCGATGGCGATGGCCGACATCACGCGGGCGATGAGGCCCTGCTTGTCCATGGCATCAGCCAGTGCCAGCGCGTTCATCACCGTGGCGAGCATGCCCATGTAGTCGGCCGTTGCACGGTCCATGCCGACCGAGCCGCCCGCGACGCCGCGAAAGATGTTGCCGCCGCCGATGACGACGGCCACTTCGACGCCCATATTTACGACCTCGGCGACCTCACCGACCATCCGGACGATGGTGGCGCGGTTGATGCCGAACGCATCGTCTCCCATCAGGGCCTCACCAGACAGCTTTAACAAGATTCGCTTGTGGGCTGGGCGGGCTTCTGACATGGGAGTTTCCTTGGAAGTGAATGGCGATGGCGAGTGTAAGACGTGGCTGGCGGAAGCGACAAGGTCGTCGTACGACCCTGTCGTGTAGTGCGCTGTCAGGCGGCTGCTTTGGCGGCGGCGACCTGCGCTGCCACTTCGGCCGCGAAGTCGTCGACCTTCTTCTCGATGCCTTCGCCCACGACGTAGAGCGTGAAGCCCTTGATGGTGGTGCTGTTGGCCTTGAGCATGGCTTCGACAGTCTGCTTGTCGTTCTTCACGAACGGTTGGTTGTGCAGCGAGACTTCCTTCAAGTATTTCTGAACGCCACCCTCGACGCGCTTGGCGACGATGTCGGCTGGCTGCGTCGGCTTGCCTGCCGCTTCGGCGACCTTGCGGTCTTCCTCGGCCTTGCCAGCGGCCACGGCACGTTCCTTGGCGATCAGGTCGGCGGGCACGTCAGCGGCCGAAATGGCGACCGGCTTCATGGCTGCGATGTGCATGGCGACATCCTTGGCGGACGTGTCGTCGCCTTCGAACTCGACGATCACGCCGATGCGGGTGCCGTGCAGGTACGACGCGACCTTGCCGTTGCCGGCGAAGCGCTTGAAACGGCGGAAGCTCATGTTCTCGCCGATCTTGCCGATCAGGCCTTTGCGCACGTCTTCCAGCGTTGGGCCGAAACCGTCTTGCTCATAAGGCAGTGCGCCCAGAGCAGCCAGGTCGGCCGGGTTGTGCTTGGCGACCAGCATGGCGGCAGCGTTGGCCAGCGCCAGGAAGCTGTCGTTCTTGGTCACGAAGTCGGTTTCGCAATTGATCTCGATCATCGCGCCGGCATCGCCGTCGACGAATGCCGTGACCACGCCTTCGGCCGTGATACGACCCGATGCCTTGCCAGCCTTGTTGCCGAGCTTGATGCGCAGCAATTCTTCGGCCTTGTCCATATTGCCTTCGGCCTCGGTCAGGGCCTTCTTGCATTCCATCATCGGCGCGTCGGTCTTTGCGCGCAGTTCGCCCACCATGCTTGCGGTGATTGCAGCCATTGTTCGTTCTCCGTATTCAAAAAATCAGATCAAAAAAAGGGGCCACAAAGCCCCTTCTTCAAGGCTCGCAAGGAGCTATCAGGCGGACGCGCCTTCTTCGACTTCCACGAAGTCGTCGCCAGCAGCGCCTTCGGCCACAGCCTTCACGACGTCGTTGCCCGCATTGTTGCGGCCTTCGATGATCGCGTCGGCAATGCCGCGTGCGTACAGAACCACGGCCTTGGACGAGTCGTCGTTGCCAGGGATCACGTAGTCGATGCCTTCAGGCGAGTGGTTGGAGTCAACCACGCCAATCAGTGGAATGCCCAGCTTCTTCGCTTCGGCCACGGCGATCTTGTGGAAGCCCACGTCGATCACGAAGATGGCGTCGGGCAGAGCGGTCATGTCCTGGATGCCGCCGATGTCCTTTTCCAGCTTTTCGATTTCGCGCGAGAAGGTCAGTTGCTCCTTCTTGCTGAGCGCATCGAGACCGGCTTCCTGCTGAGCCTTCATTTCCTTCAGGCGCTTGATCGAGGTCTTGACCGTCTTGAAGTTGGTCAGCATGCCGCCAAGCCAGCGGGTGTCGACGAAGGGCACGCCGGCACGGCGGGCTTCCTCGGCCACGATCTCACGAGCCTGGCGCTTGGTACCGACCATCAGGATCGTGCCGCGGTTGGCGGTGAGCTGCTTGGCGTACTTCATCGCGTCCTGGAACATCGGGAGCGACTTTTCCAGGTTGATGATGTGAATCTTGTTGCGATGGCCGAAGATGAACGGGGCCATCTTGGGGTTCCAGAAGCGGGTTTGGTGACCGAAATGGACACCGGCTTCCAGCATTTCGCGCATGGTTGTCGACATAGGAATAACTCCAAAGGTTGGGTCTAAAATCCAGCCCGTTTTGCACTTCACCACGAAGCTGCAACACCTTGAATGGGCTGGTTTGCGAATGTGTCCCGCCTCTTGTATTCGAGGTCTTGGAAGACCCCGGAGCGTCCGAGGGCGAAACCCAAGGAGTATAGCACGCACTGGGGGCCAATCCTCCCCGCCAGACCGTCCACGTAAAGGGCGCGTTGTACGTTGCATACCAATTGCTCGATTGACGAGGTCGACCCGCCATCCGCGTCGAGCGCGCCGGGATAATGTGCATGAGCAGCATTCCCTACTTCTTTAATACTCAATGAAAATTGCGATCGTGGGTGCCGGAATTGTCGGCGTCACCACCGCCTGGGAACTGGCCTGCGACGGCCACGAGGTGACCGTCTTTGAACGCCGAGGTGCCGCAGCGGAGGAATCGAGCTTCGCTACCGCCGGACTCGTGTCGCCTGGCACTGCGGCACCGTGGGGCGGACCGGCGCTGCGGGCCACCGTGCTGCCCGCCCTGCTCTCGTCAAAAGGCCGCATCGACGGCCGCTGGCCATTGGCGTTGCGCGACCTTCGGTGGCTGGGACAGTGGCGCAAGGCCAGCCGGCTCGAAACCTACGTAGCCAACCGAACGCGCATGCAGCGTCTGGCCGCATACAGCCAGACGCGCCTGCGCGAGATCCGGGAAACCCGTGAACTCGATTACGAGCGGGGGGACGGTTGCCTCGTGCTGCTTCGCTCCAAGCGCGACCGCAAGGCGGCCGAGGTCGGCCTCGACGTGCTTCGTGACACCGGCACGGTGTTTCGCGAAATCGATGCCGACGAAGCGCGCAGCGTGGAGACGGCACTCAGCACCGACACGCCGCTGCTCGGCGCCATCTACCTGCCGAACGACGAAGTGGCCAATTGCCGCCAGTTCGCCCTGCTCTTGCGGCGCGAGGCCGAAGCAGCCGGTGCGCGTTTCTATTTCGGCTGCGACATCGCCCCGCTGAGCCGTGCCGAACCGCGTGCGTTGTCGCTTGCCGGCGGCTCCGAATCGCATCCGTTCGACGCAGTCGTGGTCTGCACGGGCGCGGCCTCCGCACCGCTGGTGCGCCCGCTGGGCCTGCGCCTGCCCCTGGCTTCGGTCCACGGTTATGCCATCAGCGCCAACGTGCGCGAGCCGGTGAATGCGCCACGCAGCGCCGTCGTCGATGCGCGGCACCAGGTCGCCATTGCACGTCTGGGCATGCGGGTGCGCGTATCGGGCGGCGCTGAAATCGGCGGATCGCCTGCCGTGTTGAATCCGGCTGCGTTGCAGAAGCTTTATAAAGTGCTTCACAGCTGGTTTCCGGGCGCGGCCACGCTGCAGGCGGGCGTCCAGCAATGGAAAAGCGCGCGTCCGATGCTGCCCGACGGGCCTCCAGTCATCGGCGCCAGCGGGATCCCCGGCGTCTGGCTCAACCTGGGGCACGGCGACCATGGCTGGGCCATGGCATGTGGCAGTGCACGTGCGGTGGCCGATCTGATCGGGCATCGCGAGCCCGGCGTGGATGTCGAAGGCTTGGGGATCGAGCGGCTGCTCTGACGCCTGACGCGCCACAATGGGCTGCATGAAGCTCATCACCGCCGAGCGCACACTTCCGCTTTTCGACGCGGCCGGCATTCGCCACATCGAAACCACCGCCGCAGCCGCCCTGCCCAGCCACACGCTGATGCAGCGCGCCGGCCTTTCCGTGGCGCGGCTCGCCATGGCGCTCGTGCCGCACGCCCGGACGATCTGGATCGCGTGCGGCCCTGGAAACAACGGCGGCGACGGCCTGGAGGCCGCGGCACAACTGCAGGCGCGCGGCTTTCGCCCCGTGGTCACCTGGCTAGGCGACGCATGGCGCGCACCGCCCGACACCCTTCGATCGCTGCAGAATGCACGCGCTGCCGGCGTGCGTTTCGACGAACTGCCGCCGGAGACTTTCGACCTTGCGGTCGATGCACTTCTCGGAATCGGTGCGTCACGTCCGCCGGCCGGGCGAATGGCGGAGTGGCTGGCCCGCATGGACGAAGGTCCCGCCCCCGTGCTGTGCGTGGATGTGCCATCGGGCCTGGAAGCGGACACGGGCCGGCGGACCGGGTCATTCGCGGGCAGTGGCATCGCTCTCGGACGCGCGCCCCGCCACTGCCTGACGCTGCTCGCATTGAAACCCGGTCTTTTCACTGCGGACGGTCGGGACCTGGCAGGCGACGTGTGGCTCGATGACCTTGGCGTGCGGCATTCGCAGGCACCCACGGCATGGCTGAGCGGCAGGCCGGCCGCACACGTGCGCGTCCATGGCAGCCACAAAGGCAGCTATGGCGACGTGGTCGTGGTCGGGGGCGCGTCCGGCATGGCCGGCGCCGCGTTGCTGGCAGGTTCTGCCGCGCTGCATGGCGGAGCCGGGCGCGTCTTCATTGCGCCGCTCGATCCCGCTGCAACCATGCTCGACGTCGGTCTTCCCGAATTGATGTTTCGCACGTCCGACGCGCTGACCTTCGACGGCAAGACGGTCGTCTGCGGATGCGGCGGTGGCGAAGCCATTCGTGCCGTATTGCCGCGAGTGTTGTCCACGGCCTCTTCACTGGTGCTGGACGCGGACGCGCTCAACGGCGTTGCAGCCGACGCCTCGCTCCAGCAATTGCTCGCTCGACGTGGCGCCCGTGCATGCGCCACCGTGCTGACGCCGCATCCTCTCGAAGCGGCGCGCCTGCTGGGTTGCAGTACGGCACAAGTGCAGGCACACAGGCTGGGTGCAGCTCAGGCATTGGCCAACCGGTTCTGTGCAGTGGTGGTGCTCAAAGGATCAGGCAGTGTGATCGCGGCGCCTGGGCGGGCGCCGCACGTGAACCCGACAGGCGACGCGAAGCTCGCGACTGCAGGGACGGGCGACGTGCTCGCCGGAATGATCGGCGCGGCTCTGGCTGTGGGTCGCGACGCTGTCGAAGCGACATGCGCCACGGTATGGCGACATGGCGCGATCGCCCAGGCTTGGCCTGTAGGCGTGCCGCTCACGGCTGGCGCGCTCGCCGCCGGGTGCCTGGATCCCGCGCCGCGGGATTGACCAGTGGCGTCAGCCCCGCCCGACGAAGGGCATCTTGGTCGCCATCACAGTGTGAAACAGCACGTTGGCTTCCAACGGCAGATTGGCCATGTAGAGAACCGATTGGCCCACGATCTTCACATCGATCAGTGGCTCGATGGCCAGTTCGCCGTTCGCCTGTGGCACGCCCTTGGCCATGCGCGCAGCCAATTCGGTCATGGCATTGCCCACGTCGATCTGTCCCACCGCGATGTCGTACTTGCGGCCGTCGAGCGAAGCAGTCTTGGTCAAGCCTTCGACCGCATGCTTGGTCGACGTGTAGGCCGCCGAGTTCGGCCGTGGCGCAGTCGCCGAGATCGAGCCATTGTTGATGATGCGGCCGCCTTGCGGGCTCTGCGCCTTCATCGTGCGGAACGCCTGCTGGATGCAATAGAACATGCCATTCAGATTGATGTCGACGACACCCTTCCACTGCGCAGCCGTCCAGTCCTCGAACGGGCCGGACGGGTTGCCGACGCCGGCGTTGTTGAACAGCAGGTCCACCCGACCGAAGCGTTCGGCTGCCGAAGCAAACAATGCCGCCACCGACTCGGGATTGGCCACGTCGGTGGGAACCGCGAACGCGCGCGTTCCGGCGCCGGAGGCTTGGGCCACCTCGTCCAACGGCTCCGGCCGACGGCCCGCGAGGGCCACGTTCCAGCCGTCGGCCAAGAGGGCCAGCGCGGCTGCCCGTCCGATGCCCGAGCCGGCGCCCGTCACGATGGCCGTGCGGGGCTCTTGGGTTGATGGGGTCATGTTGTTGTCTCCTCGATTTTGAATGAAACGATCGTCGCCTTCAGCGTCTGGGCTTGCGCCCCTTCATCTTGTTGGCGGCCTTCTTGACGGCCGACTTGAAAGCCTGCATGGCCGACTGCGGTCCAGCCGCGACCCGGTCAGGGCCGGCTTCAGCTGACTTGGCGCGTGCACTGCGCTTGGCCGAGGACTTGGTCGGCGCGCCGGTCGCGGGCAAGGCACCCTTGTCCTTGGCTGGGCGGGCGTTCAGGTCCTCGCCCTCGCGCACCAGGCGGAAGTCGATCTTGCGGCCATCCAGGTCGACGCGGCTGACCTGCACCCGCACCCGCGTGCCGATGGCATAGCGGATGCCGGTGCGTTCGCCGCGCAATTCCTGGCGCATTTCGTCGAACTTGAAGTACTCGCCACCCAGCTCTGTGATGTGTACCAGGCCTTCGACGTACATCGCGTCGAGCGTCACGAAGATGCCGAAGCTGGTGGCTGAACTGACAACGCCGCCATATTCCTCGCCCAGGTGCTCACGCATGTACTTGCACTTGAGCCAGGCCTCGACGTCCCGGCTGGCTTCGTCGGCACGTCGTTCGTTGGCGCTGCAATGCAGGCCGGCGGCTTCCCAGGCCAGCGTTTCCTTGGTGGGCGCGACGGTCGTCTTCTGCGGTTTGGTCGTCGGCGACTTGACGCGCGAGGCAAGTCGCTTGGCCAGCTTGGCGTGCGCCTCACCTGGCGTCGGCAATACAGGCAGCTGGTACCTCGAGCGGTTCAGGATGGCCTTGATGACGCGATGAACCAGCAGATCGGGATAGCGGCGAATCGGGCTTGTGAAATGCGTGTATGCCTCGTAAGCCAGGCCGAAGTGACCGCCATTGATGGGCGTGTAGATCGCCTGCTGCATCGAGCGCAGCAGCATGGTGTGGATCTGCTGCGCGTCGGGACGTTCCTTGGTCGCCTGGGCAATCGCCTGGAACTCGGCAGGCTTGGGATCGTCGGTAATCGACAAACCTACGCCCATCGCCTTCAGGTAGCCCCGCAGGATTTCCTTCTTCTCGGTGGTCGGACCTTCGTGCACGCGGAACAGTCCCGGATGCTTGCCTTCGGCGATGAAGTCGGCGCTGCAGACGTTGGCCGCCAGCATGGCTTCTTCGATCAGGCGGTGCGCCTCGTTGCGTGTGCGTGGCACGATCTTCTCGATGCGACCGGCGTCGTCGCACACGATCTGCGTCTCGGTCGTCTCGAAATCGACCGCGCCGCGTGTGCTGCGTTGCTTGAGCAAGGCACGGTAGACATCGGCAAGGTTGAGAAGATCCTTGACGCGATCCTTGCGCTTGGCCGCTTCCGGACCCCGCGTGTTGCCCAGGATCGCCGCAACCTCCGTGTAGGTGAAGCGGGCGTGGCTGAACATCACGGCCGGATAGAACTGGTAGGCGTAGATCTCGCCGTCGGCAGCCACCAGCATGTCGCAGACCATGCACAGGCGCTCGACCTCGGGGTTGAGCGAGCACAGCCCGTTCGACAGCTTCTCCGGCAGCATCGGAATCACCCGGCGCGGGAAATACACGCTGGTCGCGCGCTCGTAGGCGTCGATGTCGATCGGCGAGCCGGTCTGCACATAAGCGCTGACGTCGGCAATGGCGACGAGCAAACGCCAGCCCTTGCCGCGACCGACTTTGGCCGGCTCACAATAAACGGCATCGTCGAAGTCGCGAGCGTCTTCCCCGTCGATCGTCACCAGGGGCACGTCGGTCAGGTCGATACGGCCCTTCTTGTCGATCGGGCGCACTTTTTCCGGCAGCGCCTTGGCTTCGGACAGACAGGCTTCCGAGAACTCGTGTGGCACGCCGTACTTGCGCACCGCAATCTCGATTTCCATGCCGGGATCGTCGATCTCCCCAAGCACCTCGCGCACGCGTCCGACCGGCTGGCCGAACAATGCGGGTGGCTCGGTCAATTGAACGACCACCACCTGACCGGCCTTCGCGGTGCCCGTGGCGCCCTTGGGAATCAGCACGTCCTGACCATAGCGCTTGTCTTCGGGCGCCACCAGCCAGATGCCACCTTCGTGCAGCAGCCGTCCGATGATGGGCTGCTCAGGTCTTTCGACGATCTCTACCACGCGCCCTTCCGGACGGCCGCGCCGATCCTGGCGCACGATGCGTGCCTTGACGCGATCCTTGTGGAGCACGGCGCGCATCTCGTTGGGCGGGAGGTAGATGTCGGCTTCGCCGTCGTCGCGCTGCACATAGCCGTGGCCATCGCGGTGACCCTGCACCGATCCTTCGAATTCGTCCAGCACGCTGCTGGGTTGGCCATTATTTTTGATACAATCTCCTTCGTTCCTGAAATTCAAAACGCGTTGCAAGTCTCTTGCAACATGTGGGCCCAGATGGCGGAATTGGTAGACGCACTAGTTTCAGGTACTAGCGAGTAACATCGTGGAGGTTCGAGTCCTCTTCTGGGCACCATACCTAATACAGAGAATCCCTGGTAGATCGTTGATTTCCCAGGGTTTTTTTTCGTCTGTACGCTTTTCGTCTGTACGCTCGCCCGAGGCGCTGACAAATCTGGGGATTCGTGCCACGTAGCCGTCACTCCGACTTCGCAGTGCTGCAAGTGCAGTACTTCGCAATGACGGGTGGCGCGGACAGGGGCGTGGAGCGACATCGGAAAGTTCACCAACCATCTCCGCCGAATGCGCTGACTGGCTCGGCTGCCGCGACGCGTGCGGTTGTGCAGCGACCCACTGTTGGAACAGCGAGTGACGGACTTTCTGATGCACGACATGGATGAGCGAATGGATGGAGTCTATCCGCACCGCTGCACTTGCCCGCAGAAAGCGGGTACTCGGCGACGGCGTTGGACGCCATTCAAATATACCTGCAGCAGAAGGCCAGGCATTCATTGAACGGGCGGATGCCGGGTCCGGTGTTCGATATTTGTCGGGGGCACAAGGCGCAGAGCCGGGACGCCCTGTTTTGTGGCTATAATCGAAGTCGTTCCTGAAATTCGAACGCGTTGCAAGATCACAGTCTTGCGACAAGTGGGCCCAGATGGCGGAATTGGTAGACGCACTAGTTTCAGGTACTAGCGAGTAACATCGTGGAGGTTCGAGTCCTCTTCTGGGCACCACACCTATACCGAAATCCCTGGCAGATCCTTGATCTTCCAGGGATTTTTTGCGTCTGCAGCCGATGGGCACAACGCTACTTCGTTCGATCGGCTCTAAAAAGCGCGGGCATACCTTCTCACGCCTACAGCCGCCTCCGGGCACGTGCCAACCTCACGAGCGAAAATCAGGGTAGGATTACTGGATGGACATCCAGTTCGGTGGTGCAACCTGCACCGGCATCTACCGCCACCAATTTGTAATGCACGCACGCTCCTAGAAGCGTGTCCGTCCCTTTGGCCCTTCCCTCTACGCTTCAGGAACCCTCATGAACTACGCCGTCGTTCTGCAAGACTTTCCCAACCTGCCCGCCGATGCAAAGGCCGATGCGGAAAAACGCTTCAAACGGGCGCTAGAAAAGGCACTCGGAGAGGACGTCATGCCGATCTTCAAGGCATTCTCGGACGCCAGCGATGCAGGGCCCGATGCCTTGTCGCGGGACGACCTCTTGCTTGCCAACCGGTGGCCCAAGGCCTACGACTTGGCGAAGACCGCAGGCTTTCGCGATCTGGGCACAGCTGACGAAGCCTTCTTCGAATTACGTACGAGATAGGCTGGCTGGAGCGATTCGTAACAAAGTCGTAAGCGACCGATAAGGTGTCACATGCGCACAGAATAATTTCCGGCAGTGCCAGCGTCTTTGTTGGCCAAATTCGGAGATGTTTGTGCGGAGCTGGTTGTCCCGTTGTTCCTGTGAACTTCACTTGCTCGAGCGCACCCGTCGCCGATGGTGGATGCGACTTTTTCCGCGTCGACGCCTCTACCTATGCAGCGCCTGCGGGCGTGAGCGCTTTGCGCTGGAACGCGAAGTGGACGAAGCCGTATGGGCTGCGCAGAGGGCCAAGGTGCGCGGCGGCCAGCGGAAGACGGGCTGATCTACCAAGCAGAGGGCGGCTGCAGCCGTCACCGCCCGGCCCGTCCGCGATGAATCAGACAGGCAGGGCGACCAGGTCGTGCCCCTCGACGCCGACGATGCGAGCGCGAGTGAATTCGCCCACCTTCATCGTCTTGCTGATTTTTTCGGGTGGCAGCAGTCGCACGGTGCCATCGATTTCCGGTGCGTCGGCGTACGTCCGTCCGACACCCCCCTTGCGGCCCAGCCCGGGAGCCGAATCAACCAGAACCTGCATCGTTGCACCGATGCGCTTGTGCAATTTGGCGATCGACACGGCCTCGGCGACTTCCATGAAGCGCGCCCGACGCTGCTCGCGGACCTCTGGGGGCAACATGCCGGGAATGTCGTTTGCGGTCGCGCCTTCGACTGGGCTGTAGGCAAAACAGCCTGCCCGATCGATGCCGGCTTCGCGGACGAAGTCGAGCAGGTGTTCGAACTCTTCTTCGGTTTCGCCAGGAAAGCCGGCGATGAACGTGCTGCGGATCACCAGCTCGGGACACATCTCGCGCCAGCGCGCGATGCGTTCGAGATTCTTCTCGCCACTGGCCGGCCGTTTCATGCGGCGTAGCACGTCGGGATGACTGTGCTGCAACGGCACATCCAGATAGGGGAGGACCAAACCGCTCGCCATCAATGGGATCACCTCGTCAACGCTCGGATAAGGGTAGACGTAGTGCAGACGTACCCAGGCGCCGTAAGGTTCGGCGATCTCGCCGAGCGTGCGAACCAGTTCGAGCATGCGCGTCTTGACCGGCTTGCCGTCCCAGAATCCGGTGCGGTACTTCACGTCGACGCCATATGCCGACGTGTCCTGGCTGATCACCAGCAGTTCCTTGACGCCGCCAGAGAAAAGCGCCTTGGCCTCGCTGAGGACGTCGCCGACCGGGCGCGACACGAGGTCGCCACGCATCGACGGGATGATGCAAAACGTGCAGCGGTGATTGCAGCCTTCGCTGATCTTCAGGTACGCGTAGTGACGCGGCGTCAGTTTCAGGCCCGCCACGCCGAACGCATTGGGAACCAGGTCGATGAAAGGATCGTGTGGCTTGGGCAGGTTGGCATGGACCGCGTCCATGACTTCCTGCGTCGCATGCGGCCCGGTGACGGCAAGCACGCTGGGGTGCATCTCGCGAACGAAGTTGCCGCCCTCCTCGCCTGCCTTCGCGCCCAGACAGCCAGTGACGATTACGCGGCCGTTGGTGGCCAGTGCCTCGCCGATGGTGTCGAGGCTCTCGCGCACGGCATCGTCGATGAAGCCACAGGTATTGACGATGACGAGGTCAGCGCCCTCGAAGGTCTTGGACGTCTGGTAGCCTTCGGCACTCAACCGGGTCAGGATCAGTTCGGAGTCGGTGAGGGCCTTGGGGCAACCCAGGCTCACAAAGCCGACCTTGGGTGCGGTCAGCGGGACAATTCGTTCGGGGGCGGCAGCTTCACTCATCCCCCTATTGTCCCAGCTAAAGGAAGCGCGCGCCGCTCGGGCCGCGGAAACCGGTAAGGATACCCTGGGAGCGCAGCAAACAGGCGACAACGCCGCTACGGCCGCTTGATCCCGAATGCACCCAGCACTTGGTCTGTGTTCTTCTGCATCTGCTCCTGCATCTGCACGAACACATTCTTCGATTGCTCTACATAGCTGCCCATCAAGCCCTGGAGCATGGGCGACTGCAGGCTCATGAAGCGCGCCCACATCTCGGGCGTCAGCACCTCGCCGCTGCTGGTGAGTTCGGCCTGAACGGCAGTCATCGCCTGAATGTTCTTTTCAAGATAAGGCCCCATGTAACCCTGCATTGCATGGCCATAGAACCTGATGATGCTGGCCAGCACAGGCTCGGTGAACATGGGGGCGCCGCCTGCCTCCTCGTCGAGAATGATCTGCAGGAGGATGGTGCGCGTCAGGTCTTCCCCGCTTCGAGCGTCGCGCACGACGAACGAAGCACTCTGCATGACCAGTTCCCTGATTTCGCTGAGCGTGATGTAGGTCGAGCTGTCGGTGTCGTAGAGCCTTCTATTCGGATACTTCTTGATGACGCGTTGCGCTGGCTTGACCCCGGACTTCTTGCTCTGCACTCAGGTCTCCTTCACTTGTTCACTAGGGGTGCGCGACCCATTCTAGGGAGCGGCTTTGTTGCACCGCGACAAGGTTTACCCTGACCGGATGCACGTGCGAGCACCATGAGCCGTTTCGCATGCCGCGCATGCATCGTTCGTGCTGACGAATGCAGGAGCCAGTTGAAAAGCGCAAGAATGGAAATGGAAGCCAGAAAGCAAAAAAGCATCCTGAAGGATGCTTTAAATACCGGACAAACTACCCTGCCAAGTTTTCTGAAAACCGAAAGCCCGAGTGGGCTCAAGGTGAAAACTTGGTAGGCGCGATTGGATTCGAACCAACGACCCCCACCATGTCAAGGTGGTGCTCTAACCAACTGAGCTACGCGCCTGAGTCATATCTACCAAGACTCGAATTATAGCACTATAAAAATGGACTTCTCAACGACGGCGAGCAGATCGCACGCCGGACACCGCAGAAACCACTTTCAGCACCTGCACGAGGCGGGCCGCATCGGCGATCTCTATGGTGAAAGTCATCCAGGCCGTGCCCTTCACTGACTGCGTCTGCACACCGATCACATTCATCTTTTCTCGTGCGAAGACATCCGAAATATCGCGCAGCAGCCCTTGGCGGTCGGCGGCTTCTACGGACACGTCTACGGCATAGACAGACACTTCGCTGGTCTTGGGCTGGCCCCACTCGACGTCGATCACGCGCTCGGCGCTGTGCGACGCCATCGTACGGAAGTTGCTGCAGTCTGCGCGGTGGACGCTCACACCATGGCCGCGCGTGACGAAGCCGCCGATGGCATCGGGTGGCGCTGGTTTGCAGCACCTCGCCAATTGCGTCATGAGCGAAGACACCCCCACGACGAGCACGCCGCCCTTGCCGGATTTCTCGCTGGCGCGCGGTTTCTTGATCTGGACGCCGTCGTCGGGATTGGGTGCGGGTTCAGGCGGACGCAGCAGTATCTCGATGTTGCGCAGCGAGAATTCGTCCTTACCCACCACCTCGAAAAGGTCGTCGGCAGACTTGAAGCCCAGCTGAGAGGCCAGTTCTTCCAGGCGCGTCGCGGTCTTGCCTTCGCGCTGGAGCAGCTTCTCCACCGCTTCTCGGCCCTTGGCTACCGTCTCATGCGTGATTTGTGCGTTGAACCACGCGCGAACCTTGGCGCGTGCGCGGTGGCTCGCCAGGTAGCCAAGCTCGGCGTTGAGCCAATCGCGCGAGGGCCCTCCCTCCTTGGCGGCGATGATCTCGACGGTCTGGCCGTTCTGCAACGGCGTGTTCAGCGGCACCATGGCGCCATCGATGCGCGCACCGCGGCATCGATGGCCCAGGCTGGTGTGTACCGTATACGCAAAGTCGACCGCGGTTGCGCCTTGCGGCAGTTCGACGATCGCGGCGTCGGGCGTCAGTACATAGATGCGATCGTCGAACAGTCCCTGACCCTGCGGTCCGCCCGACAGATCGCGCTCCCAGGCCAGCAGCTGTCGAAGTACCGCAATCTTCGCGTCGTATTCACCGCTCGCCCAGACGCCTGCATAGCCCTTGTGGCCTGCTTCCTTGTAGGCCCAGTGCGCGGCAACGCCATGCTCCGCATGGTCGTGCATCTGCTCGGTGCGGATCTGGATCTCGATGGGTTTGCCGGTGCGGCCTTCGGTAACCTTGCGCACCACTGTGTGCAGCGACTGGTAGCCATTGGGCTTGGGCCGCGCGATGTAGTCGTCGAACTCTTCGTCGATCGGCTCGAAGCGCGCGTGCACCCAGGCGAGCGCCGCATAGCAGTCCTTGACGTCGGGCACCACCACGCGCAGTGCCATGATGTCGAAGACCTGTCCGAAATCGAGCGACTTGCCGCGCATCTTCTTGACGATGCTGTAGATGTTCTTGGGCCGCCCCTGCACCGTGGCATCGATGCCCTCGCCGCGCAGCTGGCTCTCGAGTTCGGTGCGCAGTTGCGCCACGTACCCTTCGCGCTCGACCCGCTTTTCGTCCAACAGCCGCGCGATGAGTTGGTAGGTCTCGGGCTCCAGGAACCGGAAGGACAGGTCTTCGATTTCCCACTTGACCTGCCAAATGCCCAGACGGTTCGCCAGGGGCGCAAAGACCTGCAATGATTCACGTGCCACGCTTTCGGGCACCGGCTGCTTGGTGGACGCAGCGTGGCGCAAGGTCTGCAGCCTCGATGCCAGGCGCAGCATGACCACGCGCAGGTCGCGCGAGAACGCGAGCAACATCTTGCGAACGTTTTCGGTCTGTGCCCCGTTGCCGTCGGCGGTATGCGCGCCGATCGTCGCCGAACGCGCCTGCTTTTGCACGTGCACCAGCTTGGTCGTTTCCACGGCCAACGCAGCGAAGTTGTCGCCGAATACCTTGGCGATGACTTCCTGTGGACGGTTCAGATGCTGGCACGAATAAACCAGGTAGCTGGCTGCCTGCATGGCTTCGGAGCCGCCCATGGCGGCGACGATGGCCGCGACGGCGTCAGCATGGGCGAGCGTGTTCTCGCCGGACCCCTCGAGTCGCTCGTCGGCAATCAACGGCTCCGCAAAAGCACGGGCGCGCCCCAGCATGTTCTCCATGACGGGGCTGCGCTCGGCGGTTGCCGCAGACAACGGGTAGTCGACCACGACCCCCTGCTCGACGGCAGGGCGCATCGGCAGAGTTGATGTATCGCGTTTCACTCAGTCCAACAAAAAAGAGGTGACGACCGCACGTTGCGCAGCCGGCACGAAGGTCGGCGCGTGGCCAACGCCTTCGAATTCGATCAACCGGGCCTTCGGCCCGCGCTCGCCCATGGCCTGTGCCGTGCGGCCCGACAACAGGTCGGACGAAGCACCGCGCACCAGCAATGTGTCCGCCGTGATGGCGTCGTACAGCGACCACATGATCGCCTCGCCTTGCGCAGCGGCTTCGGGCGTGATGGCTCTCAGCGGCACGCCAATGGCCGGGTCATAGTGCAGCAGGAACGACGATTGTGGCTGCGCTTCGGTGGTTATGGCGGCCTTGCGGGCACCGTCGGCGCTCCGCTCTGAAGCCGCAACCACCATCGGCGCGGACAATGCAAGCCACTCGGCCGGTGTGTGGGGACCGAAACCGGTCGATATCACCCACATCGCGTCGGCTGCAGCCTGCACGGAGGCGAAGCGCCCCGTCCGGCCGACATAGCTGCCGATCCGCTGCACCGCGGCGGGGTCGAGTATCGGCCCGACGTCGTTCAAGACGAGCCGGCGCACGGGGGATGGCAACGGCATGTCCTTGTAGCCAGCGACCACCATCCCGATCAACCCGCCCATGCTCGTTCCCACGTAGTCAAGCCGCGCCATGGCGGACTCGGCATGCAACTGATTCAAGAGCGACAACACGTCGGCAGCATAGAGAGGGACCTGATAACCCGCCGGATCGGCCAACCAATCGCTCTGGCCGCGTCCGACGATGTCGGGGCACACGACGCGCAAATCGCCATGGGCCGATTCGATCAGTGATTGCGCCAGAAGATCAAAATCTCGACCCTGACGCGTCAGCCCGTGCACGCAAAGGACGACGTTGGTACTGAGGGGATCGCCCCACTGCCAGTACGCCATGCGATGCCCGCCTTGCGCATCGGCGCAGGAAACGAAATGAAGGACGGGCTGTGTCATGTCACGGAGGCGCTGGAGGGCGTCAAATGGTCTTCGCGCCATCCTAAATCATCCGCGCGCCCTTCATGGCGCGATGGGAGAAAGCGTTGCGGCCGTTCGAGCAAAACGGCAGCAACCATTGGCAGTCGGAGCGAAACCTACTTCAGTTGAACGGCGCCCGACACATTCACGACCACTGACGTCTTGCCTGCTTCCACCGGTACCGGCGCGTCGGAAGCCATTTTCATCGATGCTGCTTCCATGGCCATCATCCGGGGCCGCACAGGCCCGCCCTGGTTGCTGTTGACCGACACTTCGCGCAGCGTGTAGCCCGTGAAGCCAAAGCCCCTGCTCAACTCGTCGGCCTTTTGCTTGAAGTTGTTGATGGCAAGCGTCTGCGCCTCGACCTCGACCTTGGCGCGTTGCTCGTTGCTCAGGCCGAACCCGATGCCGCCGACCGTGAGCGTGCTGATCCGGCCAGCGGTCTGCGTGATGCGCGGAAAGTCACGGCCTTCCAGCACCAGTTCGGTAGAGCCCTGCCAACCGTTGATCTTGCCGTCACGCGTGTACCTGGGCGAGAGGTTGAAATTGCCGGTGCGCACGTCGAGCTGCCCTGGCTGCGCATTGCGGCGCGCTTCGGTCAATGCCGCATCCAACGCCGTCTTCAGCTGGGTCTGGACGGTTGCTGCGTCTGCGGCCTCGCGCGTGGTCGTGAGCGACATGCTCAAGAGATCCTGCTGCACTTCGACGGTGCCGCTCGCCGACAACTGCAAGACGTTCTGCGGTGGCGCCATGAAGCCGCTTTGCGCCATTGCGGCGCTGGTGGCGGTCACTACGGCACAGGCTGCGATCCATCGGGAAATTTTCAAACTGGAACTCCAAGGTTGCTGTTGATCGAGACATCGTAAAAAAAGCGACACCGACGACCGGATGAAATCGCATTGATGTCGAACATCCATCCTTGCGGCATTCATCGCCGCTGGCTGCGAGGCAGCGTATGCGCACGTTCGGGCGTGATCGTCGGCACTGTCGGATAGACCCGTTCGGCCGGCTGAGGTTCCGCCGTCTGCCCATGGTGCTGTGCCGACAACTGCCGAACTTGCTCGCGCAGTTGCGCCAACTCGGCAGCCGTCAGCCGCCGCCCCGCGGCCGCCTGCTCGCGCCTGACTTCCTCGCGCTGATCGGCACGATGGGCCGCGACGGCCGCGCGCAATTCGCTCGGACGCATGTTTTTGACCTGCACCACGGCCAACGGCGCCGCCCAAGTCGGCGAGCAGGCGCCAGCGAGCAACAAGGACAGGGTGCGGGCAATCGATTTCATGGGCGTTCGGTGGTCGATTTGTTGACTTTGCCATCGCTTCGCGACTGACGAATGAATGCATCGCGTTTGTCCGCAAGTTATGTAACTTAGTGTCAGACAATCACCCGGCGGGGAATTAGCGGCGCTGAACGCCCTCAGAATCAGCGTTGTTACAAATTCAGTGTTGTAGAAATGACTCAAACTCTCACTCGCACCGACAAGGTCGTGATCGTCGACGACGATGCCCGCATTCGCGACCTGCTTCGTCGCTACCTGACGCAAGAAGGTTTTGAAGTGATCGTGGCCGAGGATGGCAAGGCGCTCAATCGCATCCTGCTGCGCGACACGGTCGACCTGATCGTGCTCGACCTGATGATGCCGGGCGAGGACGGCCTGTCGGTTTGTCGCCGCCTGCGCGCGGCCAACGACCGGACGCCGATCATCATGCTGACCGCCAAGGGCGAGGACGTCGATCGCATCGTGGGCCTGGAGGTCGGCGCCGACGATTACCTCGGCAAGCCATTCAA
>Ga0308159_1002499_pt1 | contig 21057 bp, 16 predicted proteins | sample PhyCR1_FD_201040 | JGI IMG/M metagenome (GOLD analysis project Ga0308159, IMG submission 201040) | Phyllosphere microbial communities from UC Gill Tract Community Farm, Albany, California, United States - DLSLC.R1 | ecosystem: Host-associated > Plants > Phyllosphere > Unclassified | place: USA... | reverse complement strand
GCGCCGCCCCGGCACGCAGGCCGGCTTCACGCTCGTGGAGGTGCTGGTGGCGCTGGCCATCGTCGCCATCGCGCTCACGGCCGGCACGCAGGCCACCTCGGCGCTGGCGCGCAATGCCGCGCGGCAGGCCGACGTGATGCTGGCGCACGTGTGCGCCGAGAACGAACTCGTGAAGGTGCGGCTGTCGCGCCAGATGCCGTCCATCGGCGACAGCACCGTGCCCTGCGAGCAGGCCGGGCTGCGCTACGACGTGGCGGTGGCCGTGCGGCCGACGCCCAATCCGCAGTTCCGCCGCGTGGACGCGCAGGTGTTCGACGCCGCGGGCCCGGTGCTGCGGCTGTCCACGATCGTCGGGCGGTATTGATGATGAGGCCTGCACGCCTGGTGCTGCACGGCGCCCCCCGCACGCCGGTCCTCCGGATTGCCGGTTTCACCCTCGTCGAACTGCTGGTCGCCATCGCGGTCATGGCGCTACTGGCGATCATGAGCTGGCGCGGCCTGGACGGCATGGCGCGCGCGCAGGAACAGACCCGCGCCCGCTCCGATGACCTGCTGGTGATGCAGGCGGCACTGTCGCAATGGGCGGCCGATCTGGACGCCGTGCAGGCGATCGACCAGACCACGCCGATCGACTGGGATGGGCAGGTGCTGCGCCTGACGCGCCGCGGCAGCGCCACGCCCGACGAAGGCGCTTTCGTGGTGGCCTGGGCGCGGCGTGCCGTGGGCGGCACGGACCAGTGGCTGCGCTGGCAGTCGCCGCCGCTGCGCACGCTGGGTGAATGGAATACCGCGTGGCAGCGCGCCGCGCTGTGGGCACGCTCGGGGGGCGCGGGCGGCGCGGCCACCGAGCGCGGAGAGACCGTGCTGATGCCGCTGCAGGACTGGCGCCTGTTCTATTACCGCGACGGCGCCTGGTACAACGCCCTGTCGAGCAGCGCCACGGCCCCGGTCGCGCAGACCCTGGGCCCCACCGCGCCCACCACGGTCCCCGACGGCGTGCGCCTGCAGCTGGTGCTGCCGCCCGGTCGGGCGCTCGCCGGCACCGTCACGCGCGACTGGGTCAACCCGACCAACGGCGGGGGCAAGTCGTGAAGCGCGCGGCGGCCCCTGTGCAGCGCCCCCGGCGGGCGGCGGCGCGCGGCGCGGCGCTGCTGGCGGCCATGCTCACCGTCACCCTGGTGGCCACGTTCGCGGCGACGGCCATGTGGCAGCAGTGGCGCGCCGTCGAGGTGGAAACGTCGGAGCGCGCGCGGGTGCAGTCCGCCTGGCTGCTGGTCGGGGCGCTCGACTGGTCGCGGCTGATCCTGCGGGAGGACCTGTTCGCCCGCGGCGGCGACGGCACCGACCACCTCGCCGAGCCCTGGGCGGTGCCGCTGGAGGAGGCGCGGCTGTCGACGTTCCTGGCGGCGGGCCCCGACGGCGCGGCCGCCGAGGCGGATGCGAGCACGGACACCGCCAACGCGTTCCTCTCGGGGCAGATCATCGACCTGCAATCGCGTCTCAATGTGTACAACCTCGTCGAGGGCAAGGCGATCTCGGCCACCGCGCTGCGCCAGTTCACCCGGCTTTTCGAATCGCTGGGACTGCCGCAGCCGGAACTGCAGGGCCTCGCGGCGAACCTGCAGAGAACGCTGTCGGTGTCCGGCGGCAACGCGGCGACGGGGCCGGGCGGCGCTCCGGACGGCACGCCGGCAGCGGGACAGACCGCGGCCGCGCAGGGTTCGGCGGCCCCGCCCACCGATCTCTCGTCCGTGCCGCTGATGCCGCGCAGCTTCACGCAACTCACCTGGCTGGGGCTCTCGCCCGCGACCGTGGCGGCGCTGGAGCCCTACGCGACGCTGCTGCCGCGGCGCACGCCCGTGAACATCAACACCGCGAGCGCGCAGGTGCTGCAGGCGAGCATCGACGGGCTGGACATGGCCGGCGCGCAGCGGCTGGTGCAGGCGCGGGAATCGCAGCATTTCAAGACGCTGTCGGATGCCAGCCGGCAGCTGGGCGGCACGCTGCAGATCGCCTCCGAGACGCATTCGACCATGTCCGCCTACTACGAAGTGCGGGGCCGGCTGCGCCTGGGCGACACCGTGGTGGAGGAGCGATCGCTGGTCTACAAGGCGGGCTCGACGGCGCGCACGCTGTGGCGCGAGCGCGGTGCGTTCGTAAGGAGCACCGCGCCTGCGACCTGAGCGGCGCGCGGGCCGCCGGCCGACCGTCATGCGAGGCCCCTAAAATGGCCCGCGAATTCCATCCATGAGCACCCTCGTCCTTTTCCTGCCCCCGGGCAGCGCCCCCGGTCCGGCCACCGAATTCAGCTATGCGCTGACCACGGACGGCCATACCGCGACCCGCCATGACAGCGCCCCCGCCCCGCTGCTGCCCGATCCGGGCCGCGCGGGCGAGGTGGTGGCCGTCGTGCCCATCCGCGCATTGTCCTGGCAGCGGGTCACGCTGCCGCAGGGTGCGGGCGCGCAGGCCCCGCGCCTGCGGGCCGTGCTGGAAGGCCTGCTCGAGGAGCGGCTGCTGGACGATCCGCAGCAGTTGCACTTCGCGCTGGAGCCCGGCGCGCGGCCCGGCGTGCCGGTCTGGGTCGCCGTCTGCGACCGGGCCTGGCTGCGCGCGTCGCTGCAGGCCTTGGAGGCCGCGGGCCGCCCCGTGCAGCGGATCGTGCCGGAGTTCGCGCCCGGCACGGGCGACGAGGGCCCCTCCGGCTACTTCGTGATCGGCACGCCCGAAGACCCGTTCCTGGTGGCCGCCGGACAGGGGCCGGATGCCGTGCCGGCGGTGCTGCCGCTCTCGCCCGCCGCGCTGCAGCTCACGGGCGCGGTGCGCCCCGGCAGCCCGGACAACCTGGGCATCACGGGCGAACAGCAGGATGGGACACTGCCCGAGGTGCTGGCCGAGCCGGCCGTCACCACCGTGACGGAGCGAATGCTCGGCCGCCCCGCCGTGCTGCACACGGCCAGCCAGCGCGCGCTGGCGGCGGCGCGCGGCCCGTGGGATCTGGCGCAGTTCGAGTTCGCCAGCAACCGCCGCACGCGCACGCTGCGCAAGGCGGGCTCGGTCTTCGGCACCTTCGCGCGCGCCCCGCAGTGGCGCGCTGGGCGCTGGGCGCTGGGCGTGTGCGTGGCGGCCCAGCTCGTGGGCCTGAACGCCTGGGCCTGGCAGGAGCGGCAGGCGCTGGCGGCCAAGCAGGCCGGCATCCGCAGCGCGCTCACGCAGACCTTCCCGCAGGTGCAGGTGGTGGTCGACGCGCCGGTCCAGATGGAGCGCGAGGTGGCGCGGCTGCGCCAGCAGGCGGGCGGCGTCTCCACGCGCGACCTGGAACCGCTGCTGGCCGCCGCGGGCGGCGCCCTGCCCGCCGGGCGCCTGCCCACGGCGATCGACTATGCCTCCGGCGAGCTGCGCCTGCGGGGCATCGAGCTGCCACCCGATGAACTGGCCACCGCGAACGAGCGGCTGGCCGCGGCCGGCTACCAGGCCGCCCCGCAGGACGGCGCACTGCTGGTGCGCCAGGGAGCCCGCCCATGAAGCCGCTGCAGCGCACCCCGGCCCCGGCCCGGTCCACCGCGGGCGCAGGTGCCCGCACCGAGGCGCTGCGCGCCCGCTGGAAGGCGCTGGCACCGCGCGAGCAGTCGCTGGTGCTGGCCGCCGCCGCGCTGGTCGCGCTGGCGCTGCTCTGGTGGGTGCTGCTGGCGCCCGCCGTGCGCACGCTGCGCGAAGCACCGCAGCGCCATGCCGAACTCGATGCGCAGCTGCAGCGCATGCAGGCCCTGCAGGCCGAGGCGCTGCAGTTGCAGGCCGCTCCCGCGGCACCGCCCGGAGACCCGTCGCAGGCGCTGCGCACCGCCCTCACGCAGCGGCTCGGCACCCAGGCACAGATCGCGGTCCTGGGCGACCGCGCCACGGTCACGCTGAAGGCGGCTCCCGCCGACGGGCTCGCCGAATGGCTGGCGCAGGCCCGGAGCAACGCCCGCACCGTGCCGGTCGAGGCACGGCTGGCGCGCAGCACGGCGGCCCCGGCCGCCACCACGCCGTCGACCTCCCCGGTGACCGGCCCGGCGATCTCGCCCCGCTCGGCGGTCGCACGCGGCACACCGGCCCCGGCGCCCGCCGCCGACGATTCCATGCCGCGCTGGGACGGCACGCTGGTGCTGGCGCTGCCCGCGCGGTAGGCGCGGCAGCACCGGTCTCCCCGCAGTCCTCCTTCCGTCCCACCGCCCGGCTCCCCGCCTCCATCCACCGTGCTCCGCAGCCCTTCCCGCCCCCTCCGCGCCTCCGACGCACGCCCGCCGCGCTCTCCCCGCGCCTGGGCCGTGGCCGGCTGCCTGCTGGGGGCGCTGCCCGTGCTGCTGCTGTTCGCGCCGGCCGCCTGGCTGGCCGCGGGCGTGGAGCGCGCGAGCGGCGGCCAGGTCCTGTTCGCGCAGCCGCGCGGCACGGTCTGGACCGGCTCCGCCCAACTGGTGCTGACCGGCGGCCAGGGCAGCGCCGACCGCGCCGCGCTCCCCGGCCGGCTGCACTGGCGGCTGCGGCCCGCATGGGGCGGCCTGCAGGCGCAGCTGGAGGCCGATTGCTGCACCCCGGCGCCGATCTCCGCCCGTGCCGCGCTGCGCTGGGGCGGCGTGCACGTGGCGGTGGCCGACGGCCAGAGCCAGTGGCCGGCCGCGGTGCTGTCCGGGCTCGGAACCCCCTTCAACACGCTGCAGCCCCAGGGCCGGCTGGCGCTGCGCACGCAGGGCCTGGCGCTGGACAGCGCGGCCGGGCGGGTGGTGGTGTCCGGCCAGGCGCAGCTCGATGCGCTCGGCATGTCGTCGCGCCTGTCGACGCTGCGTCCCATGGGCAGCTACCGGCTCACGCTGCAGGGCGGCGAGGCGACCACGCTGACGCTCGCCACGCTGGACGGCGCTCTGCGCCTGACGGGCAGCGGCCGCTGGATCGGGCAGCGCCTGCGCTTCGAGGGCGAGGCCACGGCCGCGCCGGAGCGCGAAGGCGCGCTCTCCAACCTTCTCAACATCATCGGACGGCGCACGGGCGCGCGATCCCTCATCACCGTCGGTTGAATCCTATGACCTCCTCGACTTCGCAGCGCCTGCGGTTCGCATTCGCCCTCCACTCCATCGCCTTCGGGGCGATGCTCGCCACGCTCTGCGGCCCGCTGCACGCGCAGGCCCCCGCCACCGGCGCCGCGCCCTCCAGCGTGCGGCCCGGCGAGCCGGTGACGCTCAATTTCGCGGGCGCCGACATCGAGGCGGTGGCGCGCACCATGGCCACCATCACCGGGCGCAACGTGGTGGTGGACCCGCGCGTGAAGGGCCAGCTCACCCTGGTCACCGAGCGGGCGGTGCCGCCGGCAGCCGCCTTCCAGCAGTTCCTCGCCGCGCTGCGGCTGCAGGGCTTCACGGTGGTGGAGACCGGGGGCCTCTACAAGGTGGTGCCGGAGGCGGACGCCAAGCTGCAGTCGGGCGGGGTGACCGTGACGCAGGGCGGCTCGGGCCGGGCGCCGGCCGGCGGGCAGATCGTCACCCAGATCTTCAAGCTGAACTTCGAAAACGCGGCCAACCTGGTGCCGGTGCTGCGGCCGCTGATCAGCCCCAACAACACCATCAACGTGAACCCCGGCAACAACTCGCTGGTGATCACCGACTACGCGGACAACCTGCAGCGCATCGCGCGCATCGTGGCGGCGATGGACGTCTCCAACGCGAGCGACGTGGAAGTGATCCCGCTGCGCAACGCCGTGGCGAGCGAACTCGCGCCGCTGGTGTCGCGCCTGGTCGAGGGCACGGGCAGCGCCGCGGGCGCGGGCGGCACCGCACCGGGCACGGCGGGCGCCGTGCCGGGGCAGAGCGATACCGCCTACCGCACGACGCTGCTGCCCGAGCCGCGCAGCAATTCGCTGATCGTGCGCGCGGCCAACCCGGCGCGCCTCGCGCTGGTGCGCACGCTGGTCGAGAAGCTGGACCAGGCGCCGATCGCGGGCAGCGGGTCGGCCTCCGGCAACATCCACGTGGTCTACCTCAAGAACGCCGACGCCACCAAGCTCGCCACCACGCTGCGCGCCGCGCTGGCCGCCTCGATGGGCAACGGCAGCGGCGGCGGGTCGTCGGCCGCGCCGTCGGTCGGCGGCGGCAGCTCGGGGTCCACGGGGCTCTCGGGGGGTTCGGGCTTCCTGCAGGCCAGCACCGGCGGCGGCATGGGCGGCACCGGCGTGGGCGGAGGCGGCTCCAGCGGCGGCGGCCTGGGCAGCAACGCGGGCAGCCTGAACAGCGCCAACAGCAACCAGCCTTCCACCGGAGGCCAGATCCAGGCCGACCCGTCCACCAACTCGCTCATCATCTCGGCGCCGGAGCCGCAGTTCCGGCAGTTGCGCGCGGTGATCGACCAGCTCGACGGCCGGCGCGCACAGGTGCTGGTGGAGAGCCTGATCGTGGAGGTCGCGGCCAACAAGGTGGCGGACTTCGGCATCCAGTGGCAGGGGGTGATGGGCAACTACGGCAGCGGCACCGTCGGCATCATCGGCACCAATTCCAGCGCGTCCGGCGGGGCGAACATCCTGAACCTGGCGCTCGCGGCGGCCAGCGGCAGCGTGAGCGGCGTCACCTCCGCCCTGGCGGCCAACGGCGCCCGCCCGGGCAACGGCCTCAACCTGGCGATCGCGCCGCGCATCAACGGCAACTACTACCTGGGCGCGCTCGCCAACTTCCTGGAAAACACGGGCGACGCCAACGTGCTCTCCACCCCCAACCTGATGACGGTGGACAACGAAGAGGCGCAGATCATCATCGGCAACAACGTGCCGTTCGTGACCGGCTCCTACGCCAACAGCACCGGCAGCAGCACCGTGAACCCGTTCACGACGGTGGAGCGCAAGGACGTGGGCCTGATGCTGCGCGTGCGCCCGCAGATCAGCGAGAACGGTACCGTGAAGCTCACGCTCTACCAGGAGGTGTCTCAGGTGGATGCGAGCACGCTGTCGCAGGCCAACGGCCCGACCACCAGCAAGCGCTCGATCGAATCGACGGTACTGGTGAACGACGGCAGCGTGATCGTGCTCGGCGGCCTGCTGGAGGACCGCTATGCGCTCGGCCAGGACAAGGTGCCGGTGATGGGCGACCTGCCCGTGGTGGGCGGCCTCTTCCGCAACGAGAACCGCTCGCGCCGCAAGACCAACCTGATGGTCTTCCTGCGGCCGGTGGTGATCCGCGACGCCGCCACCAGCGATGCGCTCATGGTGGACCGCTACGAGGCGATCCGCGCGCTGCAGCAGAACATCCAGCCGGAGCCCAGCACGGTGATGCGCGCGGTGTCGGAAGCACCGATCCTGCCGCCGCTCGCGCCCTCGCCCGCGCCGGCACCTGCCACCGCCGCCACGCCGCAGGGCGTGGTACCCGCGACGCCGGCCGTGCGCACCGCCCCGCCGGCGCCGCTGGTGCCGCTCGCGCCGCCGCCGCTGCCGCCCGCGCCCACCCGCGCCCCGGCGCCGGCCGATGCCGGGGCCTACAACCCGCAGTGACGGGCCTTTCATCCACAGCCCCCGCCACCACGCCATGCGCCATCCGCTCCCCTATGCCTTCGCGCGCACCTCGCAGCTGCTGCTGGAGGACGACGGCCACACCTGCGTGCTCTGGCACGGCCCCGCGCCGGACGCGGGCGCGCTCTCCGAGGTGATGCGCAAGCATGTCGTGCGCGAACTCATGCCGCTGGACGCGCACGCCATGGCGCAGCGCATCAGCGCCGCCTATTCGCAGGGCGAGTCGAGCGCGGCGACGGTGGTGAGCGAGGTCGAGTCCGACGCCGACCTCTCGCGCATGATGCAGGAGCTGCCGGCCGTGGAGGACCTGCTCGAATCCGCGGGCGACGCACCCATCATCCGCATGCTGAACGCGCTGCTCACGCAGGCCGCGCGCGACGGCGCGAGCGACATCCACATCGAGCCCTACGAGCGCCATTCGAGCGTGCGCTTCCGGGTGGACGGCACGCTGCGCGAGGTGGTGCAGCCCAACCGCGCGCTGCATGCGGCGCTGATCTCGCGCCTGAAGATCATGGCGGACCTGGACATCTCCGAGAAGCGCCTGCCGCAGGACGGGCGCATCAGCCTGCGCCTGGGCACGCGCGCGATCGACGTGCGCGTCTCCACCCTGCCGAGCGCCCACGGCGAGCGCGCGGTGCTGCGCCTGCTGGACAAGAGCGAGAGCAAGCTGAGCCTGGAGGCCGTGGGCATGCAGGGCGACACGCTGCGCCGCTTCGACGGACTGATCCACCAGCCGCACGGCATCGTGCTCGTGACCGGGCCCACGGGCTCGGGCAAGACGACCACGCTGTATGCGGCGCTGGGCCGGCTCGACGCCGCCGGCAGCAACATCATGACGGTGGAGGACCCGATCGAATACGAGCTGCCGGGCGTGGGCCAGACCCAGGTCAACAGCAAGATCGATCTCACCTTCGCCAAGGCGCTGCGCGCGATCCTGCGCCAGGACCCGGACGTGATCATGATCGGCGAAATCCGCGATTTCGAGACCGCGCAGATCGCCATCCAGGCCTCGCTCACGGGCCACCTGGTGCTCGCCACGCTGCACACCAACGACGCGGCCAGCGCCGTCACGCGCCTGACCGACATGGGCGTGGAGCCGTTCCTGCTTTCCAGCTCGCTGCTGGGCGTGCTGGCGCAGCGGCTGGTGCGCAAGCTCGACCCGACCGAGCCCAGCGGCTACCGCGGCCGCACGGGCGTGTTCGAGCTCCTGGTGGTGGACGACACGCTGCGTGCGCAGATCCACGGCCAGGCCGCCGAGGCGGAATTGCGGGCGACCGCGATCGCCGGCGGCATGACGCTCATGCGCGAGGACGGCGAGCGGCTGGTGCGGGCAGGGATCACGAGCCCCGAGGAAGTGCTGCGCGTCACGCGCGATTGATACGGACGGGCCGAGGGCCGGGCGCCTCGTGGAGGCGGGCCTTTCCCGATCCGGAAGCGGCTCAGCGCGAACCCGAGGCGCGCAGCGTGCGGCTCAGCAGGATGACGGGCACCAGCCCCACGGCCACGAGCGCGAGCGACGGCAAGGCCGCCTCGCCCAGCCGCTCGTCGCGCGCGAGCTGGTAGGCGACGACGGCCAGGGTGTCGCTGTTGAACGGCCGCAGCACCATGGTGGCGGGCAGCTCCTTCATCACGTCCACGAACACCAATAGCGCCGCCGCCGCGGTGGAGCGGCGCAGCAGCGGCCAGTGCACGCGGGCCAGCAGCCCCAGGCCGCCCGTGCCGAGCATGCGCGCGGAATCATCCAGGCTGGCGGGGATGCGCGCATAGCCGCTCTGCACCGATTGCAGCGCCACCGCGCAGAAGCGCACGAGGTAGGCCCAGACGATGCCCACCACCGTGGCGGTGATCAGCGCCGGCACGCGCCACTCCGGCACCGCGGCCTGCAGCCAGCCCACGGGCAGCAGCAGGCCGACGACGATCACCGCGCCCGGCACGGCATAGCCCACGCTGGCCAGCTGCACCACGCCGCGCGTCAGGCGCCCCGCACGGCGCCGCACGGCGAAGGCGAGCGCCAGCGCCACGCCCACGGCCAGCACCGCGGTGATGGCGCCCAGCCGCACGCTGTGGCCGGCCCATTCCACGAAACGGTCCCAGGGCAGCACGGACCAGTCCGCGGCCAGCGGCCGCAGCATGAAGGCCACCGGCGCGAGGAAGCCCATCACCACCGGCAGCCCGCACACCAGCCAGGCGGCCCCGCAGCGCCAGCCCGCCAGCCGCTGGGGCTGGGCCTCGGCGGAGCCCGCGCGGCCCACGCCGCTGGTGGCGAAGCGCATGCGCCGCTGCGCGCGCTGCTCCAGCTGCAGCACCACCACCACCAGCACCAGCAGCAGCGTGGCGAGCTGCGCGGCCGCCAGGCGGTTGTCCATCGACAGCCAGGCCTTGTAGATGCCGGTGGTGAAGGTCTGGATGCCGAAATAGCTCGCGACCCCGAAGTCCGCCAGCGTCTCCATCAAGGCCAGGGCCACGCCCGCCGCCACGGCGGGACGCGCCAGCGGCAGGGCCACGGTGCGCACGCGGCGAGCGAGCGGCGCACCGAGCAGGCGCGCGGCCTCCATGAGGTGGGCGGCACGCTCGCCGAGCGCCGTGCGCGCGAGCAGGTAGACATACGGGTAGAGCGAGAAGACGAACACCCACACCGCGCCGCCCAGGCTGCGCACCTCGGGCAGCAGCCGGCCCTCCAGACCGTAGGTGGCGCGCAGCCAGACCTGCAGCGGCCCGCTGAATTGCAGGAAATCGGTGTAGGCATACGCGGTCACGTAGGCCGGCATGGCCAGCGGCAGGAGCAGCAGCCATTCCAGCGTGCGCCGGCCGCGGAAGTCGAACAGCGTCACCGCCGCCGCGGTGGCGGTGCCCACCAGCGCCGCACCCGCCCCCACCGCGATCGCGAGCCAGACGGTGGTGGCGAGATAGTCCGGCAACACCGTGGCGGCCATCTCGCGCAGGATGGCGAGCGACTCCTCGCCGCCATGCCCCCATGGCAGCCAGGAGGCGAACACGGCCAGCACCGGCAGGGTGAGCACAAAGGCGAGCAGCAGCAGCGGAACGGCGCGCAGGGCGGAGAGGAGACGCAAGACGGTGCGAAGAAAGAAAAGGGAGGCGGGAGGGGCAGAGCCGGCGCGGGCGCCCCTGCCCTGCATGCGCGGGACCGCGGCGCAACGGATGCAAATGCGAATTCTACGCATTGCCCCTTCTAGAATCCCCGCATGTTCCTCGAAGTCATCCAACTGGACGTGCGCTACCCCGGCCGCGCGCAGCCCGCCGTGCGTGGCGCCACCCTCGGCCTCGCGGCGGGCGAGATCGGCGTGCTGATCGGCCCGTCGGGCTGCGGCAAGACCACGCTGCTGCGGACCGTCGCCGGCCTGGAGCCCGTGGCGGCCGGCGAGATCCGGCTGGAAGGCGAGCGGGTCGGCGGCGCCGGCCGCAGCGTGCCGCCCGAGCAGCGGCGCATCGGCATGGTGTTCCAGGACTACGCCCTCTTCCCGCACCTGACCGTGGGCCGCAACGTGGCCTTCGGCATCCACCGCCTGCCGAAGGCGGAGCAGGCGGCCCGCGTGGACGAGGTGCTGCGCCTCGTCGGTCTCGAAGGCAGCGCGGCGCGCTATCCGCACGAGCTCTCCGGCGGGCAGCAGCAGCGGGTGGCGCTGGCCCGCGCGCTGGCGCCGCGGCCGCGCCTCATGCTGCTGGACGAACCGTTCTCCAACCTGGACGTGGACCTGCGCGAACGGCTCGCGCACGAGGTGCGCGGCATCCTCAAGGCGGCGGGCGCCACGGCGCTCTTCGTCACCCACGACCAGCTGGAGGCCTTCGCGATCGGCGACCGCATCGGCGTGATGGAAAGCGGCACGCTGCACCAGTGGGACGACGCCTATGCGCTCTACCACCGGCCCGCCACCCGCTTCGTCGCCGACTTCATCGGCCACGGCGTGTTCGCCCCCGCGACGCTGGAGCAGCGCGGCGACACCGTGGTGGCGCGCACGCCGCTGGGCGATCTCTCGGACCTGGCCGAATGCCCCCTGCCCTCTGGCTATCCCGGCGGCGCCTGCGACGTGCTGCTGCGCGCGGACGACGTGCTGCACGACGACGACGCGCCCGTGCGCGCACGCGTGGTGCGCAAGTCGTTCCGGGGATCGGAGTTCCTCTACACCCTGCAGCTGGAAGGCGGCCTCACGGTGATGGCCCACGTGCCCAGCCACCACGACCATGCGGTCGGCGACTGGATCGGGATCCGGCCGCAGGTGGACCACGTCGTGGCGTTCCCGCGGGAATAAGAGCGGCTCACACGGCCCTTCTGGCGGTGTTGCCGCGTCCAGCGCGGGTCAAGCCTTGCGCAGCGCGTCGACCGCCCGGCGCAGATCCTCCGCCCACACGCGCCGGTCGCGGCCCGCTGCCCGCTCGGGTTGGCCGTAATGCACAACGGCCACCATGGGTTCGGCCCGCAGCACTCGCCAGAGCGACGCCAGCAGCGTGTCGTCGCCCACGTAGAGCGCGTCGGCGCTGGGCCGGCCGGTGGCGCGGTCGACGAAGCGCAGGCCCACGGGCTGCACGGGCGCATCGGCCAGCACGGCGGCCTGCAGCAGGTTGGCGTGGAAGGGCAGCAGTTCGGTGCCGTCGGCCGTCGTGCCCTCCGGGAACACGCCCAGCACCTCGCGGCGCGCCAGGGCCTCCTGCATGAGGCGCACGATGCGCATGGCGTCGCGGCGCGTGCTGCGCTCGATGTAGAGCGTGCCCACGGCCGTGGCGAGGCGGCCGATGACGGGCCAGCGCTCCACGTCCGACTTGGAGATGAAGCGACAGTGCCGCGCCGCGTGCATCACGGAGATATCGAGCCAGGAGAGGTGGTTGGCCACGAGCAGCGCGGGGCCGGCGGCCAGTGGGGTACCGCGGATCTCCAGCGCGATGCCGGCATGCGCCAGCAGTTCGCGCGACCAGACCTGCACGCGTGCATGCTGAACCTCCGGCGCCATGCGCGGGAAGCGCAGCAGCACCGTGGCCAGCCCTGCCAGGATGTGCACCAGCAGCCGCAGCAGGCGCGCCACCGCGCGCAGCGAACGCATCAACCGCGCTCGAACGCGACGATGCCGCCCACGAGCGTGCAGCGCACGCGGCCCGGCAGCTCGTAGCCGGAGAACGGCGTGTGCGTGCCCTGACTGCGCAGCGCGCCGGGAGCGATGGTCCAGGCGTCGGCAGGATCGAACACGCACAGATCGGCCACGCCGCCTTCCACGAGCCGGCCGGCGCTGGCCGCGAACGTGCCGAGCGCGGAGCCCAGCACGCGCGCGGGCTCGGAGGTCACCGTGGCGAAGGCCCGGTCCACCGGCACGCCGTGGTCGCGCGACCACTTGAGCGCGATGCCGGCGAGCAGTTCCAGCCCCGTAGCGCCCGGCTCCGCCTCGGCGAAGGGCAGCGTCTTGGCGTCCTCGTCCACCGGGTTATGGTCGGAGACCAGCGCGTCGATGGTGCCGTCGGCCAGCGCGGCCAGCAGGGCGTCGCGGTCGCGCTGCTGGCGCAGCGGCGGCGAGAGGCGCGCACGGCTGTCGAAGTAGCCGATGTCGGTATCGGTGAGCAGCAGCGAGTTGATGCTCACATCGCAGCTCACCTTGAGGCCCTCGGCCTTGGCCTGGCGCACGAGCTGCACGCCCGCCGCGCTGGAGAGGCGGCACAGGTGCACGCGGGCGCCGGTGGTCTTGAGCAGTTCGAAGATGGTGTGCAGCGCGATGGTCTCGGCCGCGACGGGAATGCCCGAGAGGCCCAGGCGCGTGGCGAGCGGCCCGCTGGCGGCCACGCCCTTGCCCAGGTGCAGCTCCTGCGGCCGCAGCCAGACCGTGTAGCCGAAGGTGGCCGCGTACTGCAGGGCGCGCTGCAGTACCTGCGTGCTGGCGAGCGGCACCTCGGCCTGGCCGAAGCCGACGCAGCCCGATTCGGTGAGCTCCGCCATCTCGGTCAGCACCTCGCCGGCCAGCCCGCGCGTGAGCGCGCCCAGCGGGAAAAGGCGCGCCTGGTGCAGCTTCTCGGCGCGGAACTTGAGCATCTCGACGAGGCCCGGCTCGTCGAGCACCGGATCGGTGTCGGGCGGGCACACGAGGCTGGTCACGCCGCCGGCCACGGCCGCGGACATCTCGGATTCGAGCATGCCTTCGTGCTCGTGGCCCGGCTCGCGCAGGCGCGCGGCGAGGTCCACCAGCCCCGGCAGCACGATGCAGCCCGTGGCGTCGATGGTGCGCGCGGGCTGGAAGTCCGGCGGCGTGCGGCCGAGGGCGATCACGCGCCCCGCAGCCACCGCCACGTCGCCCTGCTTGTCGAGCCCGCTGGCCGGATCGAGCACCCGGCCGTTCTGGATCAGTATCTTCATGGTCAAGCCTCATTCCCCGCGACGATGGACATCACGGCCATGCGCACCGCGATGCCGAAGGTCACCTGCGGCAGGATCACGCTCTGCTTGCCGTCCACCACGGCGGAGTCGATCTCCACGCCGCGGTTGATCGGGCCGGGGTGCATCACGATGGCGTCGGGCTTGGCCAGCTGCAGCTTCTCGGGCGTGAGGCCGAAGCTCTTGAAGTATTCCTGGCTGGAGGGCAGCAGCGCGCCGCTCATGCGCTCGTTCTGCAGGCGCAGCATGATCACCACGTCGGCGTCCTTGATGCCTTCTTCCAGCGTGTGGCACACGCGCACGCCCATCTGCGAGAGGTCGCCGGGCACCAGCGTGCGCGGGCCCACCACGCGCACCTCGGGACAGCCGAGGGTGGTGAGGCCGTGGATGTCCGAGCGCGCCACGCGCGAATGCAGCACGTCGCCCACGATGGCCACCGTGAGGTTGGAGAAGTCCTTCTTGTAGTGGCGGATGGTGTACATGTCGAGCAGCCCCTGCGTGGGGTGCGCATGCCGTCCGTCGCCCGCGTTGATGACGTGCACGTGCGGCGCCACGTGCTGCGCGATCAGGTAGGGCGCGCCCGATTCGCTGTGCCGCACCACGAACAGGTCGGCGGCCATGGCCGAGAGGTTGGCGATGGTGTCGAGCAGCGACTCGCCCTTGCTGGCCGAGGAGCGCGCGATGTCCAGGTTGATCACGTCGGCCGACAGGCGCTTGGCCGCGATCTCGAAGGTGGTGCGGGTGCGCGTGCTGTTCTCGAAGAACAGGTTGAACACGCTCTTGCCGCGCAAAAGCGGCACCTTCTTCACCTCCCGGTCGTTCACCGAGACGAAGTTGGCCGCAGTGTCCAGGATGTGCGTGACGATGCTGCGGGGCAGGCCCTCGATCGACAGCAGGTGGATCAACTCGCCGTGGCGGTTGAGCTGGGGGTTGCGCTTGGAGAGCACGGCGTCAGGCCTCCTGGACGTGGAAATGGAAGGCGCCGCCGTCCGCGCGGGCGAGCGCCAGGGACTGGGCCGCCGGCAGCGCCACCCGCGCCGCGGCGAAGTCGGCCTGCACGGGCAGCTCGCGGCCGCCGCGGTCCACCAGCACGGCCAGGCGCACGCGTGCCGGGCGGCCGTAGTCGAACAGCTCGTTGATCACGGCGCGGATGGTGCGGCCGGTGTAGAGCACGTCGTCCAGCAGCAGGATGTCCGCGCCGTCCACGTCGAAGCCCAGGCGCGTCTGCGCACTGGCGGCGAGGCCACGCTGGGAGAAATCGTCGCGGTGCAGCGCGGAAGAGAGCACGCCGGCCTCGCCGGGCAGCGCCAGGTCCTGCTGCAGGCGCTCGGCCAGCCAGGCGCCGCCGGACGCGATGCCGGCGAGCTGCGTCTGCGGGGTGCGCAGCGCGCGCACGCCGGACAGCAGCTCGCGGTAGAGCGCCTCGGCGTCGAGGGTGAGGGCCCCGGCCGGGGCGGTGGAAGACGTGGGACTCATGGGAGTTGCCTCAGGAACTGTTCCAGGATGATGCAGGCCGATGCGGCGTCGGCATCCTTCGCGCCGGCCGCATGGGCTTCGGTGGTGCTGTAGCGCTCGTCCACCTCGAAGACCGGCAGGCCGAAGCGCCCGCGCAGCTGGCGCGCGAACTTCTGCGCGCGCGCGGTGTTCTCGTGCGGCGCGCCGTCGGGGTGGTAGGGCACGCCGACGACGAGCGCATCGGGCTGCCACTCGCGTACCCGCTCGGCCACGCCGGCGAAGCGCGCGTCCGCCCCTTCGGCGCGGATCGTGGCCTGCGGGGTGGCGGTGCGCAGCATCCGCGTGCCCACGGCGACCCCGGTGCGCTTGGCGCCGAAATCGAAGGCGAGGAACGACTGCAGGTGCGCGGGAACGGCAGGAACGGCGGGAACGGCAGAAATGGCGGGATCGGCAGCGGCGGACGACGGCTCCGGCACGGTGCCGCTCATGCGTGCCCCGCCTCGGGCGAAAGCATCCAGGTCTGCAGGCCGAGCAGGCCCAGGGCCTTGTCGTAGCGCTGGCCGACGGGGGTGTCGAAGATCACCGACAGATCGGCGCCCACGGTGAGCCAGCTGTTCTCGGCGAGTTCGGATTCGAGCTGGCCCTCGCCCCAGGAGGCATAGCCGAGGGTGACGAGCACGCGCCGCGGGCCGGCGCCGGTGGAGAGGGCTTCCAGCACGTCCTTGCTGGTGGTCATCTCCAGGCCGCCGGGGATCGACATGGTGGACGCGTAGGCGGATTCGGTCTCGGAATCCTCGTCGCCCTCCGCCTCCCCGTCGGCCTTCGCCTTCGGTTTCTCGAGGGAGGGCGGCGGGCTCATGGGCTCGTGCAGCACGAAGCCGCGCTCGGTCTGCACCGGCCCGCCGCGGAAGACGGGCTCCTTCGAGAGGTCGTCGCGGCGCAGCGACAGGTCGACCTTGTCGAACAGGCCCTTGAGGCTCAGGTCGGACGGCTTGTTGATGATGAGCCCGAGCGCCCCGCGCTCGCTGTGTTCGCAGAGATACACGACGCTGCGGGCAAACGACTCGTCTTCCAGCCCCGGCATGGCGATCAGGAAGTGGTGCGTCAGGTTCATGGGCGCAGAATCGGCAGGCATTCCGCAATTTTAACGACGATCATGGAACCCACTTTTTCTTCAGGCCTGGTCTGGTTCCGGCGCGACCTGCGCAGCGACGACCATGCGGCGCTCTACCATGCGCTGCGCCGATGCGGCGAGGTCCATTGCGTTTTCGTGTTCGACACCGACATCCTCGATCCGCTGCCGCGCGCGGACCGGCGCGTGGAATTCATCCGCGAGTCGCTGGTGGCGCTCGATGCCTCGCTGCGCACGCTTTCGGGCCACCGGCACGGGGGCCTGATCGTGTGCCACGGCGCCGCGGCGCGGGAGGTGCCCGAGCTGGCGCTGCGCCTGGGCGTGCAGGCCGTGTTCGCCAACCACGACGACGAGCCCGCCGCGCTGGAGCGCGACGGCCGGGTGCGCCATGTGCTGGGCGCGGGCGGCGTGCAGTTCCACACCTCCAAGGACCAGACGATCTTCGAGCGCGCGGAAATCCTCACGCAGCAGGGCTCGCCCTACACCGTGTTCACACCCTACAAGAACGCCTGGCTGCGCAAGGTGGATGCGTTCTACCTGAGCGCCTATCCCGTGGAGCGCCACGCGCGGCGGCTCGCGGCCCGGCCGGAATGGGCGCGCGGCGGCGTGCCCACCCTGGCGGACATCGGCTTCGAGTCCGCGGGCCTGCACGCCCTGCCCCTGCCGCCCGGCATGGACGGCGCGAACGCCCTGTTCGAGGATTTCCTCGGGCGCATCGACGACTACGGCAAGGCGCGCGACTTCCCCGCCGTCAAGGGGCCGAGCTACCTCAGCGTGCACATGCGCTTCGGCACGCTGTCGCCGCGGCGCGCGGCGCGCGAGGCCCACGCCCGCGCGCAAAAGGGCAGCGAAGGCGCCGCCACGTGGCTGAGCGAGCTGATCTGGCGCGATTTCTATTTCCAGGTCCTGTCGCACCATCCCCAGCTGGCCGGCGGCGCGAGCTTCCGGCCCGCCTACGACGCCATCGCCTGGGAAGGCGGCCCCGAGGCCGAGGAGCGGTTCGCGGCCTGGTGCGAAGGGCGCACCGGCTACCCGCTGATCGACGCCGCCATGGCCCAGATCAACCGCACGGGCTACATGCACAACCGGCTGCGCATGGTGACGGCCAGCTTCCTCGTGAAGGACCTCGGCGTGGACTGGCGCCTGGGCGAGCGCTACTTCGCGGAAAAACTCAACGACTTCGACTTCTCCGCCAACAACGGCGGCTGGCAATGGGCGAGTTCCAGCGGCTGCGACGCGCAGCCCTACTTCCGCATCTTCAACCCCCTGAGCCAGAGCCGCAAATTCGACCCCAAGGGAAAATTCATCCGCGCCTACCTGCCCCAGCTGGCCGCGCTGCCGGATGCGCTCGTGCATGCGCCATGGGAAGCGAGCCCGCTCGAGCTGGAGGCGGCCGGCGTGCGGCTGGGCGACACCTATCCCCGTCCCATGGTGGACCACGACGAGGCCCGGCAGCGCACTTTGGCGCGCTATGCCGTCGTGAAGGCGGGTGCCGGAGCGGCGGCAGCCACCGCGGCGGAGGCCGTCGCGGACTGACCGGCCCGGCCAGGGGAAAAAGGCCCACGGCCCCACGCCGGGCCGTGGCCTTGCGCTGCCGCCGTGCGGTCCGGGCCTGTCAGCCCGGGACCACCTCGGCCGCTGCAGCCGCCTCGCCCTGCACGGCGCTGGCCGCCGCCTGCGCATAGTGATGCACCAGGCTCAGCAGCTCCTCGTCCGAGTACGGCTTGCCCAGGTAGTGGTTGACGCCGAGCTCGGCCGCATGCTCGCGGTGCTTCTGCGCGATCCGCGAGGTGATCATGATGATCGGCAGATCGTGCAGCCCACGGTCCGCGCGGATGTTGCGGGCCAGGTCGAAACCGTCCATGCGCGGCATCTCGATGTCCGAAAGCACCACGGCCGGGCGCTCCTCCTGCAGCCGCTCCAGGGCCTGCAGGCCGTCGGCGGCCAGCGCCACGCGGTAGCCCTCGCGCTTGAGCAGGCGCTGCGTGACGCGGCGCACGGTGATCGAATCGTCCACCACCAGCACCAGCGGCACCTGGGCGGCCTGCCCGAGCGCACCGCCACCACCGGCACCGGCGCCGGACGCCGCCGCACCGCCCTCGGCCTGCAACGCGGCATCCGCATCGGCGGCGGACGGCGCGGCCATCCGGGCCCGCACCTGCTCGCCATACACGGTCGACAGCGCCACCGGGTTGTAGATCAGCACCACGGCGCCCGACGCCAGCACCGACATGCCCGCCAGTCCCGGCAGCCGCGAGAGCTGCGGCCCGAGGTTCTTCACCACCACTTCCTGGTTGCCCAGCACTTCGTCCACGTGCAGCGCGATGCGCTGCGAGGCGCTGCGCAGGATCACCACGGGACGCGTGCGGCCCGACGTCTCCTGGCTGCGCGGCGACGACTGCAGCAGCGCGCCCGCCCAGAAGAAGGGCAATGCCTCCACGCCGTCCTCGAACGCGCCCTGGCGGTAGGCCTCGTCCAGCTCGCTGGCGGTCGTGCGGCGCACGATCTCCACGAGGTTGGCCGGCACGCCCAGCGTGAGCCCGCCCGCGCGCAGCATCACCACCTGCGTCACGGCCGTCGTGAGCGGCAGCACCATGCGGAACGAGGTGCCCTGGCCGGTCTCCGTCGTGGTCTCGATGCGGCCGCCCAGGGCGTTCACCTCCGAGCGCACCACGTCCATGCCGATGCCGCGGCCGGACAGCCCCGTCACTTCCGTGGCCGTGGAGAAGCCCGGCGTGAACACCAGCTGCGCGGCCTCCGCGGGGCCCACCGGGGCCTCGGGCGCGATCAGCCCCTGGCTGACCGCCTTGGCGCGGATGCGCTCCAGATCGAGCCCCGCGCCATCGTCGCGGAACTCCACGGACACGTCGTTGCCGTCCTGCCGCAGCGCCACGGTGATGGAGCCGGTGGCCGGCTTGCCCGCCGCCGTGCGCACTTCGGGCGCCTCGATGCCGTGCGCCACGCAGTTGCGCAGCAGGTGCTCGAAGGCGGGCGTCATGCGGTCCAGCACGCCGCGGTCCATCTCGATGGAGCCGCCCGTGATGTCGAGCTTGATCTGCTTGCCCGTCTCCTTCGACGCCTGCCGCACCACGGCGTAGAGCCGCTCGGAGATGCCCTCGAACTCCACCATGCGCGTGCGCAGCAGATCGCGCTGCAGCTCGCGCGCCTGCCGCCCCTGGGCGATCAGGTCGTCTTCCGCGCCTTCCATGGCGCGCTGCAGGTTGCGCTGCACGGTGGCGACGTCGTTCACCGACTCGGCCATCATCCGGGTCAGCTCCTGCACGCGCGTGAAGCGATCGAACTCGAGCGGATCGAAATCGGCCGACGAATCCTTCGACAGCGCCAGCCGCGACTGCATCTGCGTCTCGGCCTGCACTTCGATGTCGCGCAGCTGCTGGCGCAGGCGTTCCAGGTTGCCCGTGAGGTCCGCCAGCGAATCCTTCATCTGCACCATGCGGGCGTCCAGGCGCGAGCGGGCGATCATCACCTCGCCGGCCTGGTTGACCAGGCGGTCGAGCAGCTGGGCGCGCACGCGCACCGACTGGCTCGACACCGGCCGAGCGGCCGTGAGCTGCGAGGCCCCGGGCAGGCGGACCGCCGGGCGCGGCGCGGGAGCCTGGGCGGGTGCCGGGTCGGAGTCGGAGGCTGGCGCAGACGGAGCGGCTGCCGACGGCTCGGGCGCGGCGTCCGCAGCGGGGGACACCGCCATGGGCTCGGCCAGCCCCTGCGCGCCGATGGTGCGCAGGGCGTCGAAGTTGGACTGCAGGCCGTCGAACGCCACCAGCAGCGGCTCGATCGCCTCGGCGCTCGGCGCCTCCGTGTCCACCTGCTCCACCGCCGATTCCAGCCGGTGCGCCATTTCGCCCAGGCGCATCGCACCCGCGAGCCGCGAGCTGCCCTTCAGGGTGTGCAGCGCGCGCAGGGCCTCGTTGCGGGCCCCCAGGTTTTCCGGCCGGGCCGCCCACTGGCGCAGCGCGGCACCCAGCGAAGGCAGCAGCTCGATGGCCTCTTCCTCGAAGATCGGGAACAGGTCGGGATCGATCACGTCGACCGCGTCGATATCGTCATCGATGTCGGTGACCGCGGGCTCGGCCGGCGGGCGGCCGGCATCCGCGGCAGCCCCCTGCGGCGCCACGGGCACCGACAGCGCCGGAGCGACGTGGCCGCGGCTGCCCGCAGCGGGCTCGGGCTCCTCCGGCGCGGTGGCGGGCACGGGCTGTGCCTCCATCCCGGCCGGAATACCCGCCACCACACCGGCCGTTTCCGGCTCCGTGGTGCCGGCCGCCGGCAGCGGCAGGTCGCCGGCCTCTCCAGCGGCAGCGTCGGCGGCATCGGCGGCGTAGGGCGCGTCGGGCGCCACCTCGGTGGCGAGGATCTCGCGCAACTGGGCCAGGATCTGGGGATGGGGTTCCTTCAGGAAGCCGGCCGCGAATTGGTGCAACAGGCGGCGGATGTCGTCCGCGGCCGCCATGAAGACCCGCGCCTGCTCGGGCGTGCCCTGCGCCTGCAGTTGCACGTGCTGCAGCGCATGCTCCAGCGCGCGCGCCATGTCCGAGAGCGCCTGGAATCCCACCGTCG
>Ga0308159_1002490_pt1 | contig 21125 bp, 17 predicted proteins | sample PhyCR1_FD_201040 | JGI IMG/M metagenome (GOLD analysis project Ga0308159, IMG submission 201040) | Phyllosphere microbial communities from UC Gill Tract Community Farm, Albany, California, United States - DLSLC.R1 | ecosystem: Host-associated > Plants > Phyllosphere > Unclassified | place: USA... | reverse complement strand
CGGGAGGACCGCGCTGTAGGCCCCATCCTGGGGCCCAGCGCTTGACAGGCATCCATGCCTGTCACCTCCCTCCGCAAGACCTGCGTTCGGCCTTCTGAAGTCGCGGAGATCAAAAGCAAGAGCAAGATCAAGATCAAGAGCAAGATCAAGATCAAGATCAACAGCCAAACCGATAGCAGTGACCGTTATTTACAGGTAGGGGGTTAGTGAAGAGGGTACCCTGCATAGCGATTGCTGATGATTAATCTACCTATCCACGATAGCAGCTGCACGGCCATTCAAGCCGTATGCACGGTCATCGCAACCAGCCTTCCCACAATCGGCCTTACAATCAACACGCACACAAAAGCTACCGGCATCGCCAATCGATAAGCTTTCAGTACGTTGCTCATATAATCCTGATCGATTCCGGCGTTGGCTGCCGTGATCACGAAACACATCAGCAATGCCATGATGGCCGACATGTAAAAGGCAAACACATACGGCGTGGCATTCACATGCAACCTGCGACGACGGCTTTGAGTGACATTAGTCATGCGACCTCCTGGAGTCCGATTGAGGCCTTACCCTATCAACCCACTGCGCTTCACCAGTAGACCGCTCCGCCTAACTCCTTTATAAAGCAAAACTTACGAATCCCAAGGGCACAGCATGGACCTGCTCAACGCCATCCGCAGCTTCATCAAGGTCGTCGAAGCCGGAAGTATCGCAGCAGGTGCCCGCAGCCTGGGCATTACCCCAGCAGCTGTGAGCCAGAACCTGGCCCGGCTTGAAGGGCATTTGCAGGTCCGTTTGCTGACCCGCACAACGCGGCGTATGACGCTGACTCCCGCCGGCACCCAGTACTACAAGCATGTCAGGCTGATAGAGCGTGACTTGGCGCGCGCTGAACAAGCGGTGATGACCCCCGAAAGCGAACCTCAAGGTCGTTTGTGCATCGCGTCGACCTCTGCGTTCGGTCGTCACGTCCTGGCGCCCCTGATACCCGCGTTCAGCGTGCTGTACCCGCGCATTTCGATAGAACTGGTCATGAGCGACAGAAAGGTTGACCACGCACGTGAAGGTATCGATGTCAGCCTGCGCATCACGCCCCAGTTGGACGAGCACCTGATAGCCAAGCACATCGCCCGCATTCCTTTCGTCTGCTGTGCCGCACCAGGGTACCTGGCCAGTGCCGGCGTACCACAGACGCCGGAGGCGCTGCGCAATCACCGCTGTCTGGTGTTTCGCTACCCGGTCGATGGCCGTCTGTTGCGTTGGGGATTCATGCGTGATGGGCAGCGCCTGGAGCCCGAATTTGGCGACGTGCTCATCTGCGACGACATCGATGCGCTGACGCAGATGGCGGTGCATGACGGCGGCATCACGCGCCTGGCAGCATTCATTGCCCGGCCGCACCTGGCTTGCGGTGCCCTGGTGCCGCTGTTCGAACATGGCCCTGACGGGCAGGCGTACGCGCAGACAGCACCCATGGACGTTTATCTCTGCGTGGCCGACCGCTTCGCACTCACGAGCAAGGTACACGCCTTCATGCACTACCTGCGCGACCACCTGGGCGAAGAGTGGCAAGTGCCAACATGAAAAAACCGCCACAAGGGCGGTTTTTCAAGGTAACGGTAACGATCAGAAGCGGTAAGTGAGCGATGCCCCTACACCGTGCGCGCTGTTCTCGTACTTGGCACGGTAGGCGCCCTTGGTGGCGCTGACCTGATTGACCTTGGTGTCTTCTTCCCACAGGTAGGAATACGCCACGTCGATGGTCATGTCCTCGCTCGGGCTCCAGCCGGCGCCCAGGCTGAAGATCTTGCGATCGCCCGTGGGGATGCGCGGCGAACGGTCCTGGTTGTTGGTCGGCGATTGGTCGACCGTGAAGCCGGTACGCAGCACCCACTCCTTGTTGACCTTGTACGACGCACCCACGGCGTGGGCCCAGGTGTCATGCCAGTTCTGTTCTTCCGAAATGGTCTGGAAGGCAGAGCCGATCAATGGGCGCGGGACATCGTTCTGTACAGTGATGTCCTTCAGGCGGCTCCAGCGCGTCCAGGTGCTGCCAGCGTACAGCGTCCATTGGTCGTCGAGTTCATGCGTGACCGACAGGTCAACCGACTCCGGCGTCTTGATCTTGAGCGAGGCATCGAACTTGCTGCCGTTGAATGGCCCGATCAGTGGGGTGTTGACCTTGGTCTTGCCCTCGAGCTTGTAGTCGACCATGGAGTGATAGGTCAGGCCGATGCGCGTGCGGTCGGTGGCTTGCACCATCAGGCCGATGTTGTAGCCGACTGCCGTGTCGTCACCCTTGATCTTGACTTCACCGTCGTTGCGCCCAGGGGTGGCCGGGTTGATCAGGTTGGAACCCAGTTCGCCCTTGATCCGGTTGAAGGTCGGGCCGAAGCCGATCGATACCTTGTCATTGAAGGCATAGCTGACGGTAGGCTGGAACGTCACCACTTCCACGTGACTTTTCTTGCCCCAATAGCGCGCCGCGTCGTCACTGCCGTAATCGGTCACCAGGCCGAAGGGCACGTAGACACCGAAGCCGACGGTCCAGTGGTCGTCGATGGGCTTGACGTAGTAACCCATGGGTACGCCGACGACCGGTACCATGTCACCGTCAGTTTCCCCCCCAAGGTTGCTGCCAGGCCCCGAGATATCGGTTTTGGCGATGACCGCTGCGCCACCGACGGTGACCTGCTGGCGCTTGAGGCGGGACATGCCGGCCGGGTTGCCGTATACGGTGCTGGCATCCTCGGCAGAAGAGGAACGTCCCGCGAAACCTGTCCCCATGCTGCTGACGCTTTGTTCGTTCAACGCGAAGCCGCTGGCGAACAGTTGGCTCGATGCGAGCGCAACAGCAACGCCAAGGGAGGTTTTGAGCATTACTTTTTTCATTATTAGAACTCCTTGGGATCTCCGAGGCGAAAAGCTACCAACAAATCACGCGTCGCGCTATAGGCGCAATCGCAGGAGATAGAGCGGTTTTGTAGGACAATCCGACTAAAATTCCTTTTCTCAGTTGAGTCTGTAAGAACCGTCTCAAGAAGCTACTGGCAGTTTCTGATCAATGCAGGCTTGCCAGGCTTCGGTGAAGTCTCGCAAGCGACCCTGAGGGTTGAAAATCTGCCGCCAGATACGCGCCTGGCCCATCCGGTCGTCCACGGCAGGCAAGGTCACCACCTGGGCCTCCACAAGCAGCCAGGCAATGGCAGTGGCGTAGCGCAGGTTAACGGTGAGTTCCAGGTCGGGTCCGCCCAGGAAGGCATGTTGGCTGGCCAGGCCGCGTACACGGCTGGCTAGGTCTGGATCGCGTGCCAGGTAGTCGTCCCAGAGCGCCCGATGACGCTGATCATCTATGCGAAAGAGGCCATGCCCGCGTCTGCCGTGCAGCGCCGATCCCAAAGCCGACTGGCAGGCAGCGATGCCGAGTAACAACACTTCGGCGCTGGCGCAGTGACGGTCAAGGTAGATCAGTGTGGGCCTGATGACATGCTGACATAGTTCTTTGGCCGCAATACCCATGGTGCCCCCGAGCAGTAAGGGACCGGCGGGCGCAGGCGCTTGGCAGCTGTGTGAACGGTCAGGCCCGCCGGAAGCGGCGTGCACCGCTCGAGTTGAAGTGTAGTGTGATAAGGGTGACGTAAAAGGCTGTTTTTAAATCGATTGCTGCCTGACAAGCCGAGCGATATACCCGAAGGCAATTACGCTGGATTTGTGCAGGCAAGCTGGGAGGGGGTGTATCTGATGGGTGAATGCCGCAGCATTCACCGCTCACGCGGTGAGTGACTGGCGGGTACGGGCGATGACGGCCTGCAGCGGTTCGCTGCGGCTGTACTGCTCGTGGTACAGGCGTTCGGTATGGCAGGCGATACCGTGTTCGTCCACCAGCGTAAAGCTGAAGCTGCCTTTGCGGGGTGCGACGAGCAAGCATTTCAACGGCGAGAACGCCTGGGAAAGGGTACCGATTGCAGCCTGGATTTGATGTTGAGTTTGCATATTATTGGAGGTTCCTGCATTAAACACGGGGAGTAGATCCGTGCATCATAGAAACGTTCCAGTGACGTCTTTATTAAGGGACGAGAGAACCTGCTGGAACAAAGCAGCCAGAGGGAGCGCAATCAATGGTGGGCGCTTGGGCTGACTGGTAGGTACTTCAGAGGGCAGGCAGCACGCGGAGCCAAGGTTCTAGGCCTTCGCGCGGGATCCTGATCAATTGGACTCGTGATGGATGTCGCGGCAGCGTATCGGCTGCGGGCGAATCATCGAAAGGGCCGGTCCTGGTTTCAGCAGCGCGCTATTGGGAGAGCGAGTCTGCAAGGACACTGTGGGCCAGAATTGACTTTCAGCTTGGTACTAACGAGGCGCATCCTACCTGAGCCTTTCGGTGAAGGCAAGCCCTGATTGTGCGTGGGTAGCCGAGCAGTATGGCGCTTAATGCCGGCGGTGGGAAGGGGCCAAGCGTGCTCGAAGGGTGTGCTGGCCGCCTTGCTCACACACGAACGGATGCGCGGTTGATGTTTGTTCACACCGAAAGGAGGACGTGTATCAAACCTGTCCCACCTTTCGCTCCAGTCGCCAATGACTTGACTAGCCAGTTAAGTCAATGAAAAAAAACACTATTTTTCGTTGGTGAAAAAATCGTCAGTTTGACAGCAGCCCCCGTAATTCGGGGCTTGGCGGGGGGGAATAGGGTGTTGTCCACCGACTTATCCACAGGAACTGTGGATTGTCGCCGCCACTTGCTCTAGTGCGGGGTTGGCGCCAAGCTGCCTCGGGTCTCGCCAAGAATCAGACCAGTTCGAATGACCATCCATCGTCTTGCAAACGTCAAGAAACAATCACATGAAATTTTTATAAAAAAAATCCTCAGGGTTAGGCCCGCACGTCGAAAACCGGTAGAGTGGCGCGCTTTTCGATTTGCCTGACCTGTCGCTCATGAAGTCTCGCAGTAAACAACTCGCCAGCCCCATACCCTCGTCTGCAGAGCGTCCCGGACGGTTCACCCTGAAGGTTGCCCTATGGCTACTCGACAGTTCGCGCCTGGGTGACAAGCCTCAGGTCAAGCACCTGGCTGGGCGGTTGCTCAAGCGTCCGGCGCGCGAGGGTGTGGTGGTAGCTCAAAGCCGTCTGGGGCAGATGCTTTGCCGCGATTGCGGCAGCGCCCGTGATCGGCGTATTGGCCATGACCTGCTACGCCAGGCCGCACGCGCTGGCGATTGTCGTGCCCAGGTGGAGTATGCCCGGGCGTGCCGGGCGTCTGCGCCCGAACAGGCCCGCAGCTGGCTGGAGTTGGCGGCCGGGAAGGGGTCCCATGAGGCCCGTCGATTGCTGCGTCAGTGGTTTGGGCACTGACGACCCCTGCAGGTGACGGCGGCACGGGCAACCTGCCGGTCAGGCTGTTAAGCTTCAGCGAATTTGCCAACAGTGACCGGGGTAGGCATGACAGTGGATCTGGCCAGCATTCTGCTGGGCTTGGTGGCGGGCGCGGTGCCGTGCCTGGTGTGGGTCATGCAGCTTCAGCGTCGGCATGCAGCACGTGATGGCGAGCGTGCTTTGCTTGACGAGCGTCTGAACGCAGCGCAGTTGGCCCAGGCCGGTTTGCAGGCGCAACTCGAAGCCAGCCGTGATGAAGTCAGTGATCTCAGCGAAGCCAATACCCTCAAGCAGACGCAACTGGCAGCCCAGGGCCGAGAGCTGGAGCTGCTGCAGATCGAGCGAGACAACGCCCGTGATGCCGCTCACGCCTGGAACCTGGAACGCGCGACTCGCGAGGCCGAGCAGCGCCGTCTGGAGTCCCAGGCCGCACGCCTCGAAGCCGAGCTGCGCGAACAGCAGGAAAGCCACCAGCAGCGTCTCGAAGACCTGCAGGAGGCCCGCGATACGCTGCGCGCCCAGTTTGCCGACATGGCCACCAAGATCTTCGATGAGCGTGAGCAGCGCTTTGCTCAAACCAGCCAGCAGCACCTTGGCCAACTGCTCGACCCATTGAAGGAGCGTATCCAGGCGTTCGAAAAGCGTGTCGAGGAAAGTTACCAGCAGGAGGCCCGCGAGCGTTTTTCGCTGGGCAAGGAACTCGAGCGCCTGCAGCAACTCAACCTGCGTCTGTCCGATGAAGCGACCAACCTCACCCAGGCGCTCAAGGGGCAGAAAACCCAAGGTAATTGGGGCGAGCTGATCCTGGAGCGCGTGCTCGAACACGCAGGGCTGGAGAAGGGTAGGGAGTACCAGACGCAGGTGAGCCTCAAGAGCGCTGACGGTGAGCGCTTCCAGCCAGATGTGCTGATCATGTTGCCGGGCAACAAGCAGGTGGTGGTCGATGCCAAGGTCAGCCTGACGGCGTATCAGCAGTTCGTGTCAGGCAACGACGAGGCGGCGCTCAAGCAGCACGTCCAGTCGCTGCGCAGTCACGTCAAGGGCCTGTCGAGCAAGGACTACAGCCGCCTCGAAGGCCTGCACAGCCTGGATTTCGTACTGTTGTTCGTGCCCATCGAGGCCGCGTTCTCGGCGGCACTGCAGGCCGAGCCCAACCTGTTCCAGGAAGCCTTCGACCGGCAAATCGTCATCGTCAGCCCCACCACCTTGCTGGCCACCTTGCGGGTGATAGACAGCTTGTGGAAGCAGGAACGCCAAGGCCAGAACGCCCGGGAAATCGCCGAACGTGCCGGGTGGCTGTACGACAAGTTCGTGTTGTTCATCCAGGACCTGGATGAGCTGGGCAGCCGCCTGCAACAGGTGGACAAGGCCTATGCGGCAGCACGTAACAAACTGTGCGAAGGGCGCGGCAATCTCGTCAGTCGCAGCGAGCAGCTCAAGCTGCTCGGCGCCCGGGCCAGCAAAAGCCTGTCGCCCGACTTGCTCGAACGCGCCTTCGCCGATGAAGTGCCCGACCAGGCAGTTACTGCACCAGGCTCAGATGACGGTTGAGCAGGGCCCGCAATGCAGCCGGCTTGACCGGCTTGGGCAAATAGTCCAGGCCTGCGGCATGCACCAGGGCGATGGTTTCCTTGCTGCCGTCGGCGCTGATGACCACCCCGGGCACCGGTTCGCCCAATCGGGTGCGTAGCCAGCCCATCAGGCGCGTGCCGGTGTCGCCTTCATCCAGGTGATAGTCCACCAAGGCCAGGTGTGGGCGCATGCCCTCGGCCAGCAGGGCCTCGCACTCGCTGCGGCTGCGTGCGGTCCACACCTGACAGCCCCAGCGGCTGAGCAGGCTGTTCATGCCAATCAGGATGCTGTCTTCGTTGTCCACGCACAACACCTGCAGCCCGGCCAGCGGCTCGCTGCGCTGCTCCACCGCCGAAGTGACAGGGGCTGGTTGTAGAGAGATCGGCACGCTCACACGGAACACGGTGCCCTTGCCTGGCCAGGAACGTACCTCCAGTGTGTGACCCAGGACTCGGCACAGTCCGTCCGCGATCGCCAGGCCCAGGCCCAGGCCTTTTTCGGCGCGGGTCTGATGGCTGTCCAGGCGTTTGAACTCCTGGAAGATCACGTGCAGCTTGTCGTCGGCGATGCCAGGGCCCCTGTCCCAGACTTCCAGCCACAGGCGCTCGCCCTGGCGGCGGGCACCCAGCAGGATCGGGCTCTTGCCATAGCGCAGGGCGTTGGTCAGGAAGTTTTGCAGCACGCGGCGCAGCAGCTTCATGTCACTGTTGACCCGCAGGCGGCTGCCGCGCAGGCGGAACGCCAGGCCTTTCTCTGCCGCCAGTACCTTGAATTCCGCCCCAAGGGTGCCGAACAGCTCGTTCAAGGCAAATGGCTTGGCGTCGGGGGTGATCTTGCCGTTTTCCAGGCGCGAGATGTCCAGCAGGTCGCTGATCAGTTCTTCGGCCGAACGCAGTGAAGTGTCCATGTGCTGAACCAGTTGCCGGGCTTCCTCGGTCATGCCTTCGGCTTGCTGCGACAAGGCCGCGGAAAACAACCTGGCGGCGTTCAGAGGCTGCATCAGGTCGTGGCTGACCGCAGCCAAAAAGCGAGTCTTGGACTGGCTGACCGCTTCGGCATGGCTCTTGGCTTCGGTCAGCGCCTGGTTCAGTTGCGACAGCTCGTAGGTGCGCTCTGCCACGCGTTGCTCAAGGCTTTCGTTGGCATGGCGCAGCGCTTGCTCGGCTTCGCGGAACGGCGTGATGTCGGTAAAGCTCATCACGAAACCGCCACCGGGCATCGGGTTGCCGATCAACTCGATCACGCGCCCATTGGGGAACAGCCGCTCGGACGAGTGGGCCCGGCCCTGGCGCATCCAGTGCAGACGCCGGGCTACGTGCACCTGGGCCTCCCCTGGGCCGCACAGGCCGCGCTCGGCGTTGTAGCGAATGATGTCGGCAATGGGCCGTCCCACGCTGATCAGCCCGTCCGGGTAATTGAACAGCTCAAGGTAACGCCGGTTCCAGGCCACCAGATGCAGGTTCTGGTCGACCACGCTGATGCCCTGGTTGATGTTTTCGATGGCGCCCTGCAGCAGTGCCCGGTTGAACTGCAGCACTTCGCTCGCTTCATCGGCGATGCGCACCACGTCTTCGAGCTGCATGTCGCGGCCTTCGATCGCTGCCTTGACCACTGCACGGGTAGACGAACTGCCCAGGACACCGGCCAACAACCGCTCGGTGTGCTCGATCCAGTCACCGTCGGCGTTCTGGTTGGGGTTGAAGCCCTTGCCCTGGCGGTAGGCGAAACGGATGAAGCTCTGGCGCGCGCGCTCCTCACCCACGAAACGCGATGCCAAGGTCAGCAGGTCGTCTATCTGCACCGCCAGCAAGGGCTTGCTGCTGGGGCGGGCGCTGGTCTGCTGGCCAATGAAGCGGCCCGCTTGCCAGTGCTCGGACACGCGGGTACGCGACAGCAGCGAGACCCAGGCAAACAGGGTGAAGTTGCCGGCAAGCGACAGCACCACGCCTTGGGTCAGCGGGCTGATCGGCAGATTCAGGGGGTTGCCGTGCAACCACGCCAACCCTGGGAATACCTGCAACGACCAGCCCAGGCTGTGGGCGGCGATGGGCAGCACCAGGGTGTAGAACCACAGGAAGATGCCCGCCGCCAGACCTGCGAATACACCCCGGCGGTTGGCCTGTTTCCAGTACAGCGCCCCGAGCATGGCGGGCGTCAGTTGGGTCACGGCAGCAAACGCGATCTGGCCGATGGTCGCCAGGCTGGCCGTAGAACCCAGCAGGCGGTAGCTGACGTACGCCAGCAGCAGGATGACCACGATGGTGACCCGCCGGACCGAAAGCATCCAGTGCCGGAACACCTCGAACGGTCGCTCGGCGTTGTTGCGACGTAGCAACCAGGGCAGCAGCATGTCGTTGGACACCATGGTCGACAACGCGACCGCTTCTACGATGACCATGCCGGTAGCCGCTGACGCGCCACCGATGAATGCCAGCAGCGCCAGGCTGGGGTGGGCCTCGGCCAGGGGAAGGCTGATCACGAACGAGTCCGACATCACCGTCCCTGGCAGCAACATCTGCCCCGCCAGGGCGATGGGCACCACGAACAGTGCAGCCAGGGCCAGGTACATCGGGAACACCCTGCGTGCCAGGCGCATGTCCTGTGGCTCGATGTTTTCCACCACGGTCACGTGGAACTGCCGAGGCAGGCAGATGATGGCCATCATGGCGACAGCCGTCTGGACCACCATCGACGGCCAGTTGATGGTCTCTGTCCAGTAATCGTGCAGCTCGATGGACTGGCGCGCCTGGGTGAACAGGTCATCGAACCCATCGTACAGGTTGAAGACGACGAAGATCCCCACGGCCAGAAACGCCAACAGCTTGATCAACGACTCGAACGCGATCGCCAGCACCATGCCCCGGTGGTGCTCGGTGACGTCCAGGCTGCGCGTGCCGAATACGATGGCGAACAGCGCCAGCACCAGCGACACCACCAGCGCAGTGTCCTGTACGCGCGTGCCGGTGGCGTCTGCACTGGCGCCGATCAACAGATTGACGCCCAGCACGATGCCTTTGAGCTGCAGGGCGATGTAGGGCAGCACGCCCACCAGGCAAATCAGTGCCACGACCACGGCCAGCGTCTGGGATTTGCCGTAACGGGCAGCGATGAAGTCGGCAATGGAAGTGATGTTCTGCTGTTTGCTGATCAGCACCATCTTCTGCACCACCCAGGGTGCGAAGACCAGAAGCAATACCGGCCCCAGGTAGATCGGCAGGAATGCCCACAGCTGCTCGGCCGCTTGTCCGACCGCGCCGAAGAACGTCCAGCTGGTGCAATACACCGCCAGCGACAGGCTGTACACCCAGGCACGCAATTTGGGCGGCAAAGGGGTGCTGCGCCGGTCGCCATAGAAGGCGATGGCGAACATGACGGCCATATAGGCCAGGGCGACCGCGGCGATCAGCCCACTGGACAACGACATGGTGACTCCGAAGCTAAATGGATAACGAGGCCCGGTCAGCCAGTCTGGCACGACAGGTGGCGCGCCGTCAGCGCAGACGATGGTCGCAGTGGCAGGTGGTCGCAGCGTGACGCACCCAAATTGCGGGCTCGTGCGGGGCCCAGCAGACGGGTGGAGGATTGACAGGCGATGCCTGGAAGCAAATACTCTCGAAAAATTCATATATATGTCTATATAACAAGACGAGAATACAGCCATGCTTCCACTCGCCAGCGACACACGACTGCCACGCTATCAACAGCTACGCGACCATCTGGTAGCGCAGATCGCCAACAACCGCTGGCACCCGGGTGAAGCGATCCCCACCGAGGCTGCACTGGCGAGTGAATTCGACCTGTCGGTGGGCACGGTGCGCAAGGCCATCGATGCGCTGGTCGCCGAAGGCGTGCTTGAGCGCCAGCAGGGGCGAGGTACCTTCATCCGCCGTCCACAGTTCCAATCCTCGCTGTTTCGCTTCTTCCGCTTCGAAGCTGTCAACGGCGAGCGCGTCGTGCCGATGAGTCGCATCCTGAGCATGAACGCCGTGGCGGCACCGTCTGCCGTGGCCCAGGCCTTGGGGCTCGTACCCGGGGCCGATGTGATCCATCTGCAGCGGCTTCGTCTGCTCGATGCCCAGCCCGTGCTGGCCGAGGACATCTGGCTGCCCCGCCAGCCGTTCCAGTTGCTGCTGGAGACTGATCTAGATAACAAGGGCCCATTGCTCTACCCGATCTACGAACAGCTGTGTGGGCAAGTGGTCGCAGCCGCCGAAGAAGCCCTGACTGCCGAGGCCGTGGATGAAGTGCATGGGCGCCTTCTGCAGGTACCGGCTGGCAGCCCGATCGTAGTGATCGAACGGCTGGCCCGTGACTACGCCGGCAAACCCCTGGAGTGGCGCCGGTCGCGGGGACACGCGCAGCACTTCCGCTACCGCATCGATATTCGCTGACCGCGCCGTTTCAAACTTCTTTACCTGCCTGCGCCCCGTCACCAGGGCGCAGTGGCTTCGCCTGCTCGGTTGTCTGCGTTGAGGGCAACCCAGCGTACCCTTCACCCTTAAAAGGATAAGAATCATGTTCAGCTGGTACCGCCAAATTACATCGCGCGAACGCAAGACCTTCTGGGCCTGTTTTGGGGGCTGGTCGCTCGATGCGCTGGAAGTGCAGATGTTCGGCCTGGCCATTCCCGCGCTGATCGCGGCTTTCTCGCTGTCCAAAGGCGATGCGGGCCTGATCAGTGGCCTGACCCTGGTGACCTCGGCGATCGGCGGCTGGCTTGGCGGAACCCTGTCGGATCGGTACGGCCGCGTGCGCACCTTGCAGTGGATGATCCTGTGGTTCTCCTGCTTCACATTCCTCTCGGCTTTCGTCACAGGCTTCTATCCACTGCTGTTCGTCAAGGCCATGCAAGGCTTTGGCATTGGTGGGGAGTGGGCGGCCGGGGCCGTGCTGATGGCCGAGACCATCAACCCCAAGTACCGCGGCAAGGTCATGGGTACGGTGCAAAGCGCCTGGGCGGTAGGGTGGGGCCTGGCGGTAGCGTTGTTCACCTTGATCTATTCGCTGGTGCCGCAGGAATTCGCCTGGCGCGTGATGTTCTTCGTGGGCCTGTTGCCGTCGCTGCTGATCATCTGGGTGCGTCGCAACGTTCCAGAACCGGACAGCTTTCAACGCCTGCAGAAACAGAACGCCATTCCCCAGGGTTTCTTCGCCTCGATGGCGGGGATCTTTCGCCCTGAATTGCTGCGCGTCACGTTGCTGGGCGGCTTGCTGGGCCTGGGGGCGCATGGTGGCTACCACGCGGTGATGACCTGGCTGCCGACTTTCCTTAAGACCGAACGCAACTTGTCGGTGCTCAATTCCGGTGGCTACCTGGCGGTGATCATCTTTGCGTTCTGGTGTGGCTGCGTGGTCAGCGGGTTGTTGATCGATCGCATCGGCAGGCGTCGCAACATCCTGCTGTTTGCGCTGTGCTGCGTGCTGACGGTTCAGGCCTATGTCTTCTTCCCGTTGAGCAATACACAGATGCTGTTCCTGGGTTTCCCGCTGGGCTTCTTCGCAGCCGGCATTCCAGCAAGCCTCGGCGCCTTCTTCAACGAGCTGTATCCTGCCGATGTGCGGGGAGCGGGGGTTGGCTTCTGCTACAACTTTGGCCGTGTGCTCTCGGCGGTCTTCCCCTTCCTGGTCGGGCACATGAGCGAATCCATGTCGCTGGGTACCGCCATCGGCATTGATGCCGGCATCGCCTACGGCGTGGCGGTGATCGCTGCACTGTGCCTGCCTGAAACGCGCGGCCGCAACCTCGAGCCTGCCCCGCAAGCGCCCGGTGTGGCCGCCCAGTAACCTGACCGAAAGATCAAAGACATGCCTCACAACCCTGCTTCATCCATGATTGCCATCGACAGCCATGCCCACGTGTTCAGTCAAGGGCTGACATTGGCGCGCGAGCGCCGTTATGCCCCCGCGTACGATGCACCGTTGGCGGATTACCTCAGCCAGTTGCAGGCGCACGGTTTCAGTCACGGCGTTCTGGTGCAGCCCAGTTTCCTGGGGACCGACAATGGCTATCTGCTGGGTGCCCTGCAAGCCGCTCAGGGGCGCCTGCGGGGGGTGGTGATGCTTGAGCCGGACGTTGCGCGCCAAACCCTCATACAGATGGACCAGCTTGGGGTCAGAGGCGTGCGCCTGAACCTGATGGGGCAACCACTGCCGGACCTTGCGGCCCCGCAGTGGCGCCATCGCTTCGCGTGCATGGCCGAACTGGGCTGGCACGTCGAGCTGCATCGACAACTGGCGGACATTCCCACCCTGGTGCGGGCGCTGCAACCGTACGGGCTGGATATCGTCATCGACCATCTGGGAAGGCCCGATGCGCGCAGCGGGCTGGGGCAGGGAGGCTTCGCCGACCTATTGACCCTGGGCGGGCAGGGCAATGTCTGGGTGAAGGTTTCCGGTATCTACCGCCTGGAAGGCTCGCCCGAGCAGAACGAGCTGTTCGCCCGCCAGGCGCTGGGCGCGCTGGAAGCGCACTATGGGGCCGAGCGCCTGATATGGGGCAGCGATTGGCCGCATACGCAGCACGAACGCACGATGAGTTATGGCCAGGCGCTCGAGCAATTGCAGGCCCTAGGCTGCTCCAGCGAGTTGCGCAAGGCGCTGTTGCTGGAGACGGCCAAGGACTTGTACCGTTTCAATTGAGCCAAAGAATGGGTACGCAAGGCTTCGGTCAACCAATAGCGCTCCTGTAGCGGGGGCGTCGGGGCAAGCAGTCACGGCAGGCGTTCGAATGTGGCTGTTTTGACGTGGTGCGAGTCCAGTCCGACCATCACTTCGAAGTTACCGGGCTCGGTCACCCATTGCAGGTTACGGTCCACCAATGCTAGCGCGGTGGGTGCAATCTCCAGCGTCAGGTCTCTGGCAGCGCCAGGCTCCAGGAAGATGTTCTGGAAGCCTTTGAGTTCTTTGACGGGCCGACTGACAGAGGCGCTCAGGTCCCGAAGATAGAGTTGCACGGTTGTTTCGCCCGCCAACGGTCCCTGATTGGTAACAGTGACTCGAACCTTCAAGCGCTCACCCGGACGCAGACGGTCGGTGGACAAGCGTGGGGCTGAGACATCGAACTGGGTGTAGCTCAGCCCGAAGCCAAAAGGAAAAAGAGGGGTGTCATCGACGTCGAAGTGGCGCGACCGGTAAGGTGCGGGGTCGATGGGGTCGAACGGCCTGCCGGTGTTCAGATGGTTGTAATACAGGGGGATCTGGCCGACGTTGCGCACGAACGTCACTGGGAGTTTCCCGGAGGGGTTGTAGTCGCCAAACAGCACATCAGCGATGGCATTACCCCCCTCGCTCCCGCTATACCAGGTTTCCAGTACGGCATCGGCCCACTTGGTTTCGTCGTCGAGGGCAAGCGGGCGGCCATTCATCAAAACCAGTACCACTGGAATGCCGGTATCGCTCAATGCCTTGAGCAGCGCACGTTGTCCGCCGGGTAGACCCAGCTCGGTCCTGCTCGCACCCTCATGGGACATGCCGCGCGCCTCGCCAAGCACCGCGACGATTACATCGGCTTGCCGAGCCACCGCCAGGGCCTGCTTGAGCATCGCTGCGGGAGGGCTTGGATCGATGTCGACGTGTTTGTCCGCAAGAAGCATCAGGGCCGATGGATCGTCAATGATGTTGGCCCCTTTGGCATAGCGCAATCGACCCTTGCCCGCCTGAGCCTGATGCATGCCGGAGCGAAGCGTGACCACCTCCTCGGGTCTGCCATTGGCATACCAACTGCCAAGCATGTCTGCCGCGTTATCGGCCAATGGGCCGATCAAGGCGATGTTCATGCTTTTATGCAGCGGCAGCGTGCGGTTTCGGTTTTTCAGCAGCACCAAGGAGCGGCGCGCCATATCCCGCGCTTGGGCACGATGCTGTCCGATCTGCTCGCTAGCGGCGTCGGCACCCAGGCGCTGATAAGGGGCATCAAACAGGCCCAATTCGTACTTGGTTGTGAGCACCTGGCGAACCGCGCCGTCCAGCTCGGCTTCGCTGACCTGTCCTTGCTTGATCAAGCCAGCCAGCTGGTCACGGTAATGACGGTCGCTCATGCTCATTTGTGTGCCAGCGGTCAGCGCTGCCTTGGCCGCCTGGGTGCCATCACGGGCCACGCCATGGTCTATCAGCTCTGCCACTGCGCCGTGGTCGCTGATGACTAAGCCTTTGAACTGCCACTGTGTGCGAAGCAGGTCTTTCAAGAGCCAGCCGTTGGCCGTTGCAGGGATGCCATTAAGGCTGGACAGTGCAGTCATCACGGCACCGGCCTTGGCTTCGATGGCAGCCTTGAAGGGGGCAGGTAATCCTGATGAAGGCGTTGTTCGCTCATGTCAGCCGTGTTGTAGTCGCGCCCTCCCTCAACCGCTCCATAACCGGCAAAATGCTTGATACAAACCATCAGGCTGTCCGGTGCTGCCAGATGCGGTCGTTGCAAACCGCGGATGGCAGCCTCACCCATGCGCGAGGCCAGGTGCGTGTCTTCGCCGTAGCCTTCGGAGATGCGTCCCCACCGCGGGTCGCGACTGACATCCAAGACGGGAGCGAAGGTCATGTCCAAGCCATCGTTGGTCGCCTCGATTGCTGCAACGCGTGCACTTTTTTCCACTGCGCGCAGGTCCCAGCTGGACGCCTGACCCAAGTTGATGGGAAAGATGGTGCGACGTCCATGGATTACATCACCTGCAAAGAACAGCGGGATACCCAGCCGGCTACGCTCGACCGCCATGGCCTGTAGCCTGCGCAAATCCGTACTGTTGGCAGCCGGGTGGGTGAACATCGCCCCCACATTCCCGGCTGCGATGGCTGTGTTCATGTCTTGAGGCGCATCACCTTGAGCGGCATATTCCATTCGCAACTGTCCGATCTTTTCCTGCAAGGTCATCTGCGAGAGCAAATTGTCGATGAACGTCTTTTGCTGCGCGTCAGGCTTGTTAGCCAGGGCGGTGACAGGCCCTATCGCTGCGCAAAGCATCAACATGGCCGTGAGTGCAGGTGAGCGGGTTGCTCGCTTGCGGGGAGGGGTCATTCCATTGACTTCCTGGGCGAATTTCCCTGACATTGCCACCTGAGTGATCAAGCTCGCTACTCGCAGATCTACCAGTTGCCTATCCCCGATATCTGTGCAATCCCCACGACCTTCCTTCACCCGTGCCCTCGCGGCTTCACCCAGGACCAAGGACGATGAGTCATTCCTCGCAATTCACCTTGCTCGGCAAGCGGCGCTTCCTGCCTTTTTTCATTACTCAGTCGCTCGGTGCGTTCAACGACAACCTGTTCAAGCAGTCGCTGATCCTGGCCATCCTGTTCAAGCTGAGCCTTGGGGACGGTGACCGATCCATCTGGGTCAATCTGTGTGCCTTGCTGTTCATCCTGCCGTTCTTTCTTTTTTCGGCGCTGGGTGGACAGTTCGGGGAGAAGTTTCCCAAGGACGCGCTCATTCGTGTGATCAAGCTGGCGGAGATCGGCATCATGTCGATCGGCGCGCTGGGGTTTGCGACCAATCACCTGGCCCTCATGCTGGTGGCCTTGTTCGGCATGGGTACCCATTCGGCGCTGTTCGGGCCGGTGAAGTACTCGATCCTGCCCCAAGCGCTGCGTGAGCAAGAGCTGGTAGGCGGCAATGGGCTGGTGGAGACGGGCACCTTCCTGGCTATCCTCGCCGGCACCATCGGCGCCGGGGTGATGATGTCGACCGAACGCTATGCCGCGGTGGTAGCCGGTGGCGTAGTGGGCACTGCCGTACTGGGCTACCTGGCCAGCCGCTGGATTCCCCGTGCCGCCGCTGCCTCACCCCACATGAAGCTGGACTGGAACATCTTCAGGCAGTCGTGGACTATCCTGCGCATGGGCCTTGCCCAGCCGCCTGCGGTATCGCGCTCGATCGTCGGCAACTCCTGGTTCTGGTTCGTCGGCGCCATCTACCTGACCCAGATCCCGGCCTATGCCAAGGACTGGCTGCACGGCGATGGCACCGTGGTCACCCTGGTGCTGACGCTGTTCTCGGTGGGCATCGCCCTGGGTTCCTTGTTGTGTGAGCGTCTGAGCGGGCGCAAGGTGGAGATCGGGCTGGTGCCGTTCGGCTCCTTTGGCCTGACCGTGTTCGGCCTGCTGTGGTGGTGGCATTCCGGGGATGTGCCCAGCGCTGCCAGCGCCCATGACTGGCTCGACCTGCTGGGCCTGAGCCAGGCGTGGTGGATTCTGCTGTCCATCGTCGGGCTCGGGGTGTTTGGCGGTTTCTATATCGTGCCGCTGTACGCATTGATTCAGGCACGCACCGCCGTAGACGAGCGCGCGCGGGTGATCGCTGCCAACAACATCCTCAATGCGTTGTTCATGGTGGTATCGGCCCTGTTGACCATGGTGCTGCTGGGCGTGGCTGGGCTGGACATCCCGCAGCTGTTTTTGGTCGTCTCGCTGCTGAACATCGCCGTCAACGCCTACATTTTCAGCATCGTGCCTGAATTCACCATGCGGTTTCTCATCTGGCTGCTCAGTCACTCGATGTACCGCGTCAAGCACCAGGGGCTGCAGCACATTCCCGACGAAGGCGCGGCATTGCTGGTGTGCAACCACGTGTCGTTCGTCGATGCCTTGTTGCTCGCTGGCGCGATACGCCGTCCCATTCGTTTCGTCATGTACTACAAGATCTACAACCTGCCCGTGCTCAACTTCGTGTTTCGCACCGCAGGCGCCATTCCGATTGCCGGACGCAGCGAGGACCTGGCGACGTACGAGCGCGCCTTCACCCGCATTGCCCGTTACCTGGCTGACGGCGAGCTTGTGTGCATCTTTCCCGAGGGCAAGCTGACAGGGGACGGTGAGGTCGACGTGTTCAAGGGCGGCTTGAGCCATATCCTTGAACAGACGCCGGTGCCGGTGATTCCCCTGGCGCTGCAAGGGCTGTGGGGCAGTTTCTTCAGTCGCGACCCGGCCAAAGGGTTTTTCAGAAGAATGTGGTCCCGTGTGACCGTCGTGGCAGGCAGCGCCATCCCTGCACAGGAGGCGCTACCAGAGCGGCTGCGCGAGCAGGTCATTGGCCTGCGCGCAGGCATTCGCTGAGCAAACCTGGCCAGCTGACCGGTATCAGCTGGCGCTGACCTTGAGGCCGATCAGGCCGCATACGATCAGTGCCACGCTGACCAGTCGAACCAACGCCATGGACTCACCGAACAGGATGATGCCGGCGATCACGGTGCCCACCGCGCCGACGCCGGTCCAAATGGCATAGGCCGTCCCCAGCGGCAGCTCTTTCATCGCCAGGCCCAGCAGGCCGAGACTGACGGCCATGGCGGCAACCGTCAGCGCGGTGGGCAGTGGCTTGCTGAAGCCGTCGGTATACTTGAGGCCAACGGCCCAGCCGACCTCGAACAGGCCGGCGAAGAACAGGATGATCCAGGACATGATGCGTCTCCATCGTTGCAAGTGATGGGGCCGTCCCCTGGATGATCACGCTGGGCGTCGTGAGGTCGTCCTCACCGTGAGCCCATGGTGCACATCTACGGTCTGCCGGGCAAGCCTGCGGGCCAATCGCCTGTCAGCGTCTGACACGTTTTGCGCCCTCGACGTCGGAGGAGGTGTCCTCCAGCCGCCGGAACCAGGTGGAAAGCAGCGCCCCGGAAATATTGTGCCACACGCTGAACAGCGCACTGGGCACGGCCGCCAGGGGCGAGAAGTGCGCAGCCGCAAGGGCTGCTCCTAGCCCGGAGTTCTGCATGCCGACCTCCAGCGCCAGCGACTTGCGCTGGGCCAAGGGCAGTTTGCACAGCTTGCCGGTGATGTACCCCAGCAAATAACCGAAGCTGTTGTGCAACATGACCACCGCCATGATCAACAGCCCCGACTCGGCGATTTTCGCCTGGCTGGCGGCCACCACGGCGCATACGATCAGTACGATGCTCACCACCGATACCAGTGGCAAAACCTGAACTGCGGTCTGCACGCGCTCACCCAGCAGGCGTTGGGCCAGCACGCCGAGTACGATCGGGAGCATGACCAGCTGCAGGATCGACCAGAACATATCCATGAAGGACACCGGAAGCCAGGCCGACGCCAGGAACCAGATCAGCGCAGGGGTCAGCAGTGGCGCCAGCAGCGTGGTGACGCCTGCGATGGCCACGGCCAGCGCGAGGTCGCCGCGCGACAGCCACACCATCACATTCGAGGCCGTACCGCTCGGGCAGCAGCCGACCAGGATCACGCCCACGGCGATCTGCGGCGGTAGCTCGAAGAGCTGGCACAGCAGCCAGGCCATGCCCGGCATGATCACGAAATGCGCGACCACCCCCAGCATGACCCGCCAGGGTTGACGGGCCAGGGCAGCGAAGTCGTCGAGCTTGAGGGTAAGGCCCATTCCGAACATCACCAGCCCCAGCAAGGGCACGATGGCCACCTTCAACCCAATGAACCATTGCGGTTGCAGGAAGGCCAGCACGGCGAACACCAATACCCACAAGGCAAAGGTGTTGCCGACGAATCGACTCAAGGCGGCGAGGGCGCGCATGGGGTTATCTCCAGTTCGACTGCATGCCCGGGCATTGTCGCTGCAGGCAGGGGGTCAAGTGCGGCAACGGTGCCGCACTCAAGTGTCGTGGGTACTGCCAACCCGCAGCGGGCTCACACCCCTTGCGGGATTTCTTCGCCGCCCAAAGCTTCGAAGAGCACGGGCAGGAACTCTGCAAATGTCATCATCATCAGCTGGAAGCTGGCGTCGAACTGCTGCGCGGCCTCGTCACCGCCATCCTGCTCGGCCTGCTCCTGCAGCAGTTCCTCGAATTTCAGGCGCTTGATGACCATCTTGTCGTCCAGCACGAACGACAGTTTGTCCTGCCAGGCCAGGGCGAGTTGGGTCACGACCTTGCCGGTACTCAGGTGCAGCTGGATTTCCTCGCCAGTCAGGTCCTGGCGCTTGCAGCGCACAATGCCGCCATCTTCGGCCGTGTCGCGCAGCTCGCATTCGTCCAGCACATAGAAGCCTTCGGCGGCATTCTGGGATTTGACCCAGTCGGTCATGGTGGCCACCGGGGCGATCTTGACGGTGGCCGGCCGCACGGGCAGCGAGCCCATCACTTCGCGCAGCGTGGACAGCAGGTCTTCGGCGCGTTTGGCGCTGGCCGAGTTGACCAGAATCACCCCCAGGCGCGGGGCGATGGCAGCGAAGATCATCGAGCGGCGAATGAAGGCGCGAGGCAGGAAGGCCTGAATGATCTCGTCCTTGATCTGGTCACGCTCCTTCTTGTAGACCTTGCGCATCTGTTCGGTCTCGATCTCTTCGACCTTTTCCTTGACCGCGTCATTGACCACGCTGCTGGGCAGAATACGTTCTTCCTTGCGTGCAGCGATCAGCAGGTAATCGCCACTGACGTGCACCAGCGAGGCATCTGCGCCCTTGCCGAACGGGGCGACGAAACCGTAGGTGGTCAGCTCCTGGCTGGCGCACGGACGGGCTGGCTTGCTGGCCAGGGCAGCCTCCAAAGCTTCAGGCTCGAAGGGCACGTCCTGGGTCAGGCGGTAGGTCAGCAGGTTCTTGAACCACATCGGGAAAGTCTCTCATTAATGCATAAGGCGGGCATTATTCTCCTACCAGCCCCGGAAGGCCAACCCTGTCAGAGGGCCAGCAGTGCACAAACCGGACGAAATCGGGCCGTTACGCTAGGTCGTTGAAAGATCTGTACTTTTTTCGAAATAAAGTGAAAGAAAGTGCTTGCCAGGGGGCAGGGCCGTCCGTAGAATGCGCCCCACACCGAGACGAAGGGTGATTAGCTCAGCCGGGAGAGCATCTGCCTTACAAGCAGAGGGTCGGCGGTTCGATCCCGTCATCACCCACCACTCGATGTATAGCGCAGCGGTAGTTCAGTCGGTTAGAATACCGGCCTGTCACGCCGGGGGTCGCGGGTTCGAGTCCCGTCCGCTGCGCCATATTCAGCTTCAAGGGCCCACTGAACACCCTGAAGCAAACAGAAAGCGACCTTAGGGTCGCTTTTTTTATGCCTTGAATTTCATGCGAACGTGCAGGGTATAAAAAAAAGCCATAAGTGCTTGCCAGCATTGAAAGTTGTCCGTAGAATGCGCGCCACACCGAGAGACATGGGTGATTAGCTCAGCCGGGAGAGCATCTGCCTTACAAGCAGAGGGTCGGCGGTTCGATCCCGTCATCACCCACCACTCGATGTATAGCGCAGCGGTAGTTCAGTCGGTTAGAATACCGG
>Ga0308159_1002489_pt1 | contig 21142 bp, 15 predicted proteins | sample PhyCR1_FD_201040 | JGI IMG/M metagenome (GOLD analysis project Ga0308159, IMG submission 201040) | Phyllosphere microbial communities from UC Gill Tract Community Farm, Albany, California, United States - DLSLC.R1 | ecosystem: Host-associated > Plants > Phyllosphere > Unclassified | place: USA... | reverse complement strand
AGCTTGAGCTGGTTGATCAGGTCGATGCCGAAGTTGCAGTGCATCGACTCGTCGCGCAGGATGTACTGGTACTGCTCGGCGGCACCGGTCATCTTGTTCTGGCGGCCGAGCGCGAGGATCTGCGTGAAGCCGACGTAGAAGAACAGGCCTTCCATCAGGCAGGCGAACACGATCAGCGACTTCAGCAGGGTCTGGTCGGTCTCGGGCGTGCCGGTCTTGAACTCCGGGTCCATGATCGCCTCGATGAAGGGGATCAGGAACTCGTCCTTGTTGCGGATCGACGCGACCTCGTTGTAGGCGTTGAAGATCTCGCTCTCGTCGAGGCCGAGCGACTCCACGATGTACTGGTAGGCGTGCGTGTGGATCGCTTCCTCGAACGCCTGGCGCAGCAGGAACTGGCGGCACTCGGGCGCGGTGATGTGGCGGTACGTGCCCAGCACGATGTTGTTGGCGGCCAGCGAATCGGCGGTGACGAAGAAGCCGAGGTTGCGCTTGACGATGCGGCGCTCGTCCTCGGTCAGGCCGTTCGGGTCCTTCCAGAGCGCGATGTCGCGCGTCATGTTCACTTCCTGCGGCATCCAGTGGTTGGCGCAGGTGGCGAGGTACTTCTCCCAGGCCCACTTGTACTTGAAGGGGACGAGCTGGTTGACGTCGGTCTGGCCGTTGATGATGCGCTTGTCGGCGGCGTTCACGCGGCGGTGCTGGGTGGGTGCGGCAGCGGCGGAAGGCGCGGCTGCGGCGAGCGGCGCGGAGGCGGCGACGGACTGCAGCGCGGGGCTCTGGAAAGACGCGGGGGGCGCCATGTCGGGACGGTGGCTTTGCAGACCGCCGTCCGGAGTTTTCTGCGATGAGGGCTTGACTTCTTCGTCCCAGTTCAGCATAGGTATTCCAATGGTCGGATTATGAAAGCAGCGCTGCAAAAATAAAAGCGCCGCAGCGTGGCGCAGCGATGTTTTTGTTGCTTCAGAGCACACGCGCGGAAGGTCCCGTGGTGAGACCTTCCGCGCGGCGCATCACATCACTGGCACGCTTCGCAGGTCGGGTCGTCGATGGCGCAGAACTTCACGTCGGTCGCGGGCAGCGCGGCGGCCTGCGATTGCGCCGCGGCGGCGGCCGCATCGAGCGCGCTGGGGCGCGCGGCGCCGTTGCCGGCGGCCTGCATCGCACCGTCGCTGCCCGACGAAACGGCGTTGAGCTGGCGCGTGTTCACCGTGCTCATCTCGACGTGCGTCGCGCTCTGCGTGCGCAGGTAGTACGTGGTCTTCAGGCCGCGCACCCAGGCGAGCTTGTAGGTCTCGTCGAGCTTCTTGCCCGAGGCGCCGGCCATGTAGATGTTCAGGCTCTGCGCCTGGTCGATCCACTTCTGGCGGCGCGATGCGGCCTCGACCAGCCAGGTGGGCGCCACTTCGAACGCGGTGGAATAGAGCGCCTTCACGTCCTGCGGCACGCGGTCGATCGGGTGCAGCGAGCCCTTGAAGTGCTTGAGGTCCATGACCATCACGTCGTCCCACAGGCCCAGGCGCTTCAGGTCGCGCACGAGGTAGCCGTTGATGACGGTGAACTCGCCCGACAGGTTCGACTTGACCGACAGGTTGCCGAAGGACGGCTCGATCGACGCATCCACGCCGACGATGTTGGAGATGGTGGCCGTGGGGGCGATCGCCACGCAGTTGGAGTTGCGCATGCCGTCCTGCGCGATCTTCTTGCGCAGCGCATCCCAGTCGAGCGTGGCGGCGCGGTCCACTTCCACATAGCCGCCGCGGGCCTTCTCGAGCAGATCGAGCGTGTCGATCGGCAGGATGCCGCGGTCCCACAGCGAGCCGGGGTAGCTGGAGTACTTGCCGCGCTCCTGGGCGAGCTCGGTCGAGGCCCAGTAGGCGTAGTAGCAGATCGCTTCCATCGAGCGGTCGGCGAATTCCACCGCGGCCTGCGAGGCGTAGGGAATGCGCAGCTCGTACAGGCTGTCCTGGAAGGCCATCAGGCCCAGGCCCACGGGGCGGTGGCGCATGTTGGAGGCCCGCGCCTTCTCGACCGCGTAGTAGTTGATGTCGATCACGTTGTCGAGCATGCGCATGGCCGTGGAGATGGTCTTGCGCAGCTTGGCGTGGTCGAGTTCCTTGCCGTTCGGGCCGTCCTTGAGGTGGCGCACGAGGTTCACGGAGCCGAGGTTGCAGACCGCGGTTTCGGCGTCGCTCGTGTTGAGCGTGATCTCGGTGCAGAGGTTGGACGAGTGCACCACGCCGGCGTGCTGCTGGGGCGAGCGCACGTTGCAGGCGTCCTTGAACGTGATCCAGGGATGGCCGGTCTCGAACAGCATCGTGAGGATCTTGCGCCACAGGTCGGTGGCCTGCAGGGTGCGCGAGGGCTTGATCTCGCCGCGCGCGGCCTTCTCTTCGTAGGCGACGTACGCCTTTTCGAAGTCGGCGCCGAACAGGTCGTGCAGGTCCGGCACGGAGGAGGGCGAGAACAGCGTCCAGGTGCCCTTTTCCATCACGCGGCGCATGAACAGGTCGGGGATCCAGTTGGCGGTGTTCATGTCGTGCGTGCGGCGGCGGTCGTCGCCGGTGTTCTTGCGCAGCTCCAGGAACTCCTCGATGTCGAGGTGCCAGGTCTCCAGGTAGGTGCAGACCGCGCCCTTGCGCTTGCCGCCCTGGTTCACGGCCACGGCCGTGTCGTTGACCACCTTGAGGAACGGCACCACGCCCTGCGATTCGCCGTTCGTGCCCTTGATGTGCGAGCCCAGGGCGCGCACGCGGGTCCAGTCGTTGCCCAGGCCGCCCGCGAACTTGGAGAGCAGCGCGTTTTCCTTGATGGATTCGTAGATGCCGTCGAGGTCGTCGGGCACCGTGGTCAGGTAGCAGGACGAGAGCTGCGAGCGCAGCGTGCCGCTGTTGAACAGCGTGGGCGTGGACGACATGAAGTCGAACGACGACAGCACCTCGTAGAACTCGATGGCGCGGGCTTCGCGGTCGGACTCGTTCAGGGCGAGGCCCATGGCCACGCGCATGAAGAAGCACTGGGGCAGCTCGATGCGGGTCTTGCGCACGTGCAGGAAGTAGCGGTCGTACAGCGTCTGCAGGCCGAGGTAGTCGAACTGCTGGTCGCGGCCCGGGTTGATCGCGGCGCCCAGGCGCTGCAGGTCGTACTGCAGCAGGCGCGGGTCGAGCAGTTCGTTGTCCACGCCCTTCTGGATGAACTGCGGGAAGTACGCGGCGTAGGCCGGGCCCATGTCGGCGGGCACCACGTCCTGGCCCAGCACCTCGCGCACGATCGTGTGCAGCAGCAGGCGGGCAGTGGCGTAGGTGTAGTCGGGGTCCTTCTCGATCAGCGTGCGCGCGGCCAGGATGGAGGCCTTGTACACCTCGTCCATCGGGACGCCGTCGTACAGGTTGCGCAGCGTCTCGGCCACGATGGGCGCGGCGTGCACGTCCGCGCCCAGGTTGGCGCAGGCGGAGTCGATCAGGCCGAGCAGGCGGGCTTCGTCGAGCGGCACGCGCTGGCCGTTGTCGATCACGTGCAGCACCGGCGTGGAAGGCGCGGGCTGGCGGTCGTGCTGCAGGTGCGCGCGCTCCTGCGTGCGGCGCTCGCGGTAGAGCACATAGGCGCGGGCGACTTCATGGTGGCCGCCGCGCATCAGGCTCAGTTCCACGTTGTCCTGCACGTCTTCGATGTGGAACGTGCCGCCGCCCGGGCGCGAGCGCATGAGCGCGCGCACCACCGACTGCGTGAGCGTGTCCACCGTCTCGCGCACGCTGGCGGAGGCGGCGCCCTGCGTGCCGTGCACTGCGAGGAAGGCCTTCATCATCGCCACGGCGATCTTCTGCGGCTCGAAAGGCACCACCGCGCCGTTGCGGCGGATGATCTGGTAGTGCGAGAGCGGGTGGCCGCCGGCGTCCGGCGCGAGGCCCTGGGACGGGGCTGCCTGGTCGGGGGAGGTCGTGGCGGATGAAGGGTTCAGCGCAGGCTGCATACAGGAAACCTCGGATGATGGGGTGGCAGAAATGGGACAGTGATGTAGGTCGACACCGCTAGTGCATTGCGCCATGCGGAACGCTATAGGTAGCGTGTCGATGCCTGTCCGGGCACTACATGTAGTGTATCTCCGGATCGGCGGCGGGTGTGCGGTGCGCGCGGCGGCGTGGTGTTTCGAGCGTGCCGGGCGCTTCCCAAGCATGGGCTGCGAAGCCGCGCCGAACGGAGATCCCGAAGCGCGATGCGAGGCGTGGCGCGCGTTGCGGGGCAGGATCGCGTGCCGGGCCTGCGCCGGTGCTGGAAACGCGCAAGGGGAGCGAGTGTCGCGATTTGCCCGCACCCGCGCCAGCGGTTCGGGAAAACCCTTGCTGGCCGGTCAGGAGGGGTTGACTTGCGGCGGAAAGGCGATGCCCGGCCGGTCGAGCCCCCGCTCCAGGGCATTCCAGTCGAAACCGGGGCCCGGATCGCGCTTGCGCCCCGGCGCGACGTGCTCGTGGCCCGCGATGTGGGCGACCGGATAGCGGTGCGCGATGTCGCGGCACAACACCACGAGCGCCTGGTACTGCGCGGGCTCGAAGCGATCGCCCTCCAGCCCTTCGAGTTCGATGCCGATCGACGAATCGTTGCAGTTCCCGCGGCCCCGGTAGGCCGAGGGGCCGGCATGCCAGGCCCGGTCGTCACAGCCCACGAACTGCCAGAGCTTTCCATCCCGCTCGATGAAGAAATGCGCCGATACCTGCAGCCCGCGGATGCCGGCGTAATAGGGATGCGCGTCCCAGTCCAGCGCATTGGTGAACAGGCGCTGGACCTCGCCGGTGCCGTACGCGCCGGGCGGCAGGCTGATGGAATGCACCACGACGAGGTCGATGGCCGTGCCGTGGGGGCGTGCGCCGAAATTCGGCGAGGGCAGGGCGGTGGCCGGCGCGTACCAGCCGCCGCGCCATGGGGCATCGCAGGCGGGTCCGCCGCCGGGCGGCGGCGCGGAGGTGTCAGCAGGGTGCATGGTCGTCGGGCGCGTCGTCGTCCTGCGGCGTGGCGATCGCGAGCCGGTCGATGCGGTAGCGGATCTGCCGCAGGCTGATGCCCAGCCGTGCGGCGGTGGCGGTGCGGTTGAAGCCGTGCTCGCGCAGGGCGCGCACGAGGATCTCGCGCTCCTGCTGGTCCAGCCAGCCCTGCAGGTCGGCGGGCAGCGGCACGGTCGATCCCGGGTGCGCATCGCCCGCGCCGTCGGCCGCCGCCGCGCCCGCGGGAGCGGCAGCAGGAGCCGCTGCGGGGCGCGGGGCCGGCGACGCGGCGCTGCCCGGGGCCGGGCCTTCCTCGATGTGCAGGTCTTCCGCATCGCTCAGCGCCACGGCGCGGTGCAGCAGGTTCTCCAGCTCGCGCACGTTGCCGGTGAGCGGATGGCGCGCGAGCGCCGCGAGGGCCTGTGCCGTGAGCGCGGGCACGGGCAGTCCGGCCTCGCCGGCGATGCGGTCGAGCAGCGCCGCGCACAGGGCCGGCAGGTCCTCGCGGCGCTCGCGCAGCGGCGGGATCACGATCTCGATCACGTTCAGGCGGTAATAGAGATCCTGGCGGAACCGCCCCGCCTGCACGTCGGCCGCGAGGTCGCGGTGGGTGGCGCTCACGATGCGCACGTCCACCGTCTCTTCCTGGGTGGAGCCGAGGGGGCGCACGCTGCGCTCCTGGATCGCGCGCAGCAGCTTGGCCTGCATGGCCAGCGGCAGGTCGCCGATCTCGTCCAGGAACAGCGTGCCGCCGCGCGCGGCCTGGAAGTAGCCGTCCCGGTCCGCGTTCGCGCCGGTGTAGGAGCCCTTGCGCGCGCCGAAGAATTCCGCCTCCAGCAGGTTCTCGGGGATGGCGCCGCAGTTGACGGCCACCAGCGGGCCGTCGGCGCGCTGGCTGCTGGCGTGCAGCGCCCGGGCGACCAGTTCCTTGCCGGTGCCCGACTCGCCGCGGATCAGCACCGGGGCCATGCTGCGCGCGACCTTGGCGATGCGCTGCTTGACGTTGCGCATCGCCTCCGATTCGCCGACGAGGCGCTCCAGATCCGAGGGCGCGCCCGCGCCCGCAGCACCGGCCTGGTGCGCGGATGCGCCCATCCGCGGCGAGCGCGGCGCAGGCACGCCGCCCGATCCCTGCACCGCGGAGGCGACCACGGAGCGGAACTGCTTGAGATCGACGGGCTTGGTGAGGTAGTCGAAGGCGCCCGAGCGCAGCGCCTCGACCGCATTCTCGGCCGAGCCGTACGCGGTCATGACCACGCAGCGCTCGCGCCGCTTCTGCTGGCGCAGGTCCTGCAGCAGCTCCATGCCGAAGCCGTCCGGCAGCCGCATGTCGGTGATGACGGCGTCGAAGCGGCGGGCCTGCAGCTGGCGCCGCGCCTCCTCCACCGTGGCCGCCGTCTCCACGCGGTAGCCCTCGCGCAGCAGCGTGAGTTCGTAGAGCGTGCGCAGGTCGGGTTCGTCGTCGACGACCAGGATGGTGGCGGCGGGGGCGTTCATGGCAGGGAGCGTACAGGGGCGCGGAGGGCCTTCTCAGACGACGATTGTGTCAAACAGCGAGGCCGGCCCCGGCCGGTGGGCGCGCCGGAAGGCCACGGTGAAGGCGTTGCCGCCGACCGCGCCGCGCTCCAGCACCCGCGTGAGCCGCTGGTAGGCGATGGAGGCTCCGTGGCGCTGGCAGAGTTCGCGGCAGATGTAGAGGCCCAGGCCGCTGGAGCGGCTCTCCGACGAGAAGAAGGGCTCGAACAGATGGCGCTCCACGGTCTTGTCCAGCGGTGCGCCGTCGCTCCAGACCTGCAGGTGGGCCTGGCCCGCGCCATTCACGTACGTGGCGATGCAGAGCGAATCCGGTTCCCCGCCCATGTAGCGCAGGGCGTTGTCCAGCAGGTTCACCAGCACCCGCCGCAGGTGCTCGGCGTCGAACTCCACCTGCGTGCCCGCGGTATGCAGCGCCAGGTGCGCGCGCCGGCCCCGCGGTGCGTGCGCCATCCAGTCGCGGCAGGCCTGGGCCACGGTGTCGTCCAGCGGCAGCACGCCCGCGGGCGCATGGTGGATCTGGTGCTGCACGCGCGCGATGTCCAGCACGTCCTCCGCGATGCGGGCGAGCCGGTCCGCGTTCTGCCCCACCATCTGGGTGAGCCGCCGGTGCGCGGGATCGGCCAGGTCTTCTTCCAGCAGCGCGTTGGCCTGCACGATGGCCGCCAGCGGGTTGCGGATCTCGTGGGCCACCGCCGCCGACATGCGGCCCATGGCGGCCAGCTTCTCGGTGCGCAGGCGGGCCTCCATCTCGCGCAGGTCGTGCAGGAACATCACGCACAGCTGCGCGCCGACGGTGTCCGGCGCGGCCAGGGGCGAGGCCGTGAGCCAGGTCCGCACGTGCAGTGCCAACGGGCTCTGGCCCGGGTGCAGCACGTCCAGACCGGCGCTCTGCGGCTGGGCCTTCTGGAACGTCTGCCGGGCCAGGTCCAGCAGCGGCGCCCAGGAGGGCGTGCCGCCGAGCGCGAAGGGCGGCGCGGGCGTCGGCGCGCCGCCCAGGAAGAGCAGGGCCGCGGGGTTGGCCAGGCGCACCGTGTCGCCGCCGTCCACCACCAGCACGCCGTCCGAAAGGTGGTCGATCACCAGCGCGCTCACCTGCTCCTGCAGCTTGGCCGCCAGCAGGCCCTCCTGGGCGCGCTCCTGCTCGCGGTGCAGGCGCGTCGCCAGCTGGTGCACGAGGTAGGCCACGATGAAGTAGCCGGTGCCGGTGAGCGCCGCCTGGAAGTAGCGCTGCGTGGATTCGGCCGTTCCGGCGCCGCCCAGCCACCAGGTCCAGGCGAGCAGCATCAGCGTGGCGGCGGCGGTCGTGCCCAGCGCGAGCGTGAGGGAGCCGAGCACGCCGGCCATGAGGATGGGCAGGCCGAACAGCGGCGTGAAATTCATCGCGCCGGACTGCAGGATCTGCAGCCCCATGATCGCCGCCAGATCCACCCCGATGGTGGGAAGCCAGCGGATGCCGGCCTGCGGCGGCGGGGGCGCGGCGCGCGAGAACGCGAGCGCCATCACGGTGGCCAGCAGATACAGCGTGCACAGGGTCGCGAGGACCGGCTCGGCGTGCTGGTTGAAGGCGAACCCCAGGGCCTGCAGCAGCAAGAGCGCCACCGCCACCAGCACCCGGCCGGCGAGGAAGCTGGTCCAGAGGCGCAGGAAGGGCGGGTCCGCCGCAGGCGCCTGCAGGGTGGACGGGGACCAGTGCGGCACGGGCGGCTCGGTGCGTGCCTAGCCCTGGCGCGCGCCCAGGCGCTGGTGCTCGGGGCTGCAGTAGTTGCGGCCACCTTCCACGACCGCCTGCGGCGCGGGCACGTGCACGCCGCAGTGGGCGCAGGCCACCATGTCCTGCGGCGTGGCCAGCCGGCGGCGCCCGGCGTCCGCGGCCACCTGCCCGCGGCGCGCGCCGCCGCGCCACAGCCACCAGGCCACGGCCAGCACGAGCAGCAGCAGGAGGTATTTCACAGCGAGCGCCCCAGCACCACTTCGAGCACGAAGCGCGAACCCACGTAGGCGAGCAGCAGCAGCCCGGCCCCGGCGTAGAGCACCCGCACGGCGCTCCGGCCGCGCCAGCCGAAGCGCGAGCGGCCGATGAGCAGCACGGCGAACGTGAGCCACGAAAGCACGGAGAACACGGCCTTGTGGTCCCAGTTCCAGGCCCGGCCGTAGAGCGTCTCGCCGAAGAACAGGCCGGCCGCGAGCGTGGCGGTGAGCAGCACGAAGCCGGCCACGACGAAGCGGAAGGTGAGCCGCTCCAGCGTGAGCAGCGGCACGCCGCTGCGCGGATCGGCGGCCAGGCGGATGCGGCGCTCGGCGCGCGTCATCAGCCAGGCATGGACCACCGCCGCGGCGAACAGGCCGTAGGAGGCGATGCCCAGCGCGAGGTGCAGCGGCAGCCAGGCCGAGGCGTTGACGTGCAGCGGCTGCCCGGGAAACACCTGGGCCAGCAGCACCGCCGCCGCGCCCAGGGTGGCCAGCATCCAGCGCGTGCGCATCTGCGGGAACACCTGGTGCTCGATCGCGTAGACGGTGAGCACCAGCCACGCCGTCATGGAGAGCGCGGGCGCGAAGCCGAAGCGCGGCACGCTGCCCAGCAGGCCCCAGGCCAGCACGGCGGCATGCAGCACCCAGGCCACCCAGAGCGCCGCGCGGCCGCGCTCGGCGCCGATCCGCGAGGCCGCCAGCGCCGGTACCGCGTAGGCCAGCGCCGCGCCCAGGGAGAGCAGCCAGTGGGCGGGAGAGACGCTGGGTAAAATCATGGGCCCACAGTTTAGCCCGCCACCGCCGCGCCCCGCGCGGCCCGCGCCCGGATGCACGTCCGGCCCGCCCAACCGGAACACGTCCCATGGCATCCGCCCTCACCGAAAAACTCTCCCGGCTCGTCAAGGAGATGCGTGGCCAGGCCCGCATCACCGAATCCAACGTGCAGGACATGCTGCGCGAGGTGCGCATGGCGCTGCTGGAGGCCGACGTGGCCCTGCCGGTGGTGCGCGACTTCATCGCCCGTGTGAAGGAAAAGGCCCTGGGCCAGGAAGTGCTGGGCTCGCTCAAGCCGGGGCAGACGCTGGTCTCCATCGTGAACCGCGAATTGGCCGCGACGATGGGCGAGGGCGTGTCGGACATCAACCTCGCCGCCCAGCCGCCGGCCGTGATCCTGATGGCGGGCCTGCAGGGCGCCGGCAAGACCACCACCACGGCCAAGCTCGCCAAGCACCTGATCGAGAAGCGAAAGAAGAAGGTGCTCACCGTGTCGGGCGACGTGTACCGCCCGGCGGCCATCGAGCAGCTCAAGACGGTGACGAAGCAGGCCGGCGCCGAGTGGTTCCCCAGCACGCCGGACCAGAAGCCGCTGGACATCGCGCGCGCCGCGATCGACCACGCCCGCCGCCATTATTTCGACGTGCTGCTGGTCGACACGGCCGGCCGCCTCGCGATCGACGAGGCGCTCATGAACGAGATCAAGGAGCTGCACGCGGCCCTGAACCCGGTCGAGACGCTGTTCGTGGTCGATGCCATGCAGGGCCAGGATGCGGTGAACACCGCCAAGGCTTTCAAGGAGGCGCTGCCGCTCACCGGAATCGTGCTCACCAAGCTCGACGGCGATTCGCGCGGCGGCGCGGCGCTGTCGGTGCGGCAGGTGACGGGCGCGCCGATCAAGTTCGCGGGCGTGTCCGAGAAGATCGACGGCCTGGAGGTGTTCGACGCCGAGCGCCATGCCGGCCGCGTGCTGGGCATGGGCGACATCGTGGCCCTGGTGGAGCAGGTGAGCGCCGGGGTCGACCTGGAGGCCGCGCAGAAGCTGGCCGCCAAGGTCAAGAGCGGCGACGGCTTCGACCTGAACGACTTCCTGGGCCAGCTGCAGCAGATGAAGCAGATGGGCGGCATCTCCAGCCTGATGGACAAGCTGCCCTCCGAACTCATGGCCAAGGCCGGCCAGGTGGACATGAACAAGGCCGAGAAGGACATCCGCCGCAAGGAAGGCATCATCCAGAGCATGACCGCCCAGGAGCGCCGCAAGCCCGAGATCATCAAGGCCACGCGCAAGAAGCGCATCGCGGCCGGCGCGGGCGTTCAGGTGCAGGAGGTGAACCGCCTGCTCAACGAGTTCGACCAGATGCAGGGCATGATGAAGAAGATGAAGGGCGGCGGCCTCATGAAGATGATGAAGAAGATGGGCGGCATGAAGGGCTTCGGCGGCGGGGGCGGCATGCCCAAGCTGCCGTTCTGATCCTTTTCGATGCCTCCATGACGAAGCCCCGCCACCGCGGGGCTTTTTCTTTGTCCATGAACGGCGTGCGCCCATGAAAAAAGCCGGCCCTGGGTAGGGGCCGGCCTGGAAGTGCGCGCCGGGCGCGCACGAGGGGCAAAGGGGCGTCAGGCCGCCTTCAGCAGCGGAGCGGGCTGGCGCTGCGGGCCGCCGTTCTTGAGCTGGGTGGCGTGCATCCAGGCACGGCGCAGCACGGGCGGCGACCACGATTCCTCGGGGATCAGCAGCAGGCGCTGGGCGCGCAGGGTGCGGCCGAGGGCGATCTGGCTGGACAGCACCACCAGCGGGATGGCCAGCACCAGCGGCAGGCCCACGGGCATCAGCCAGACCAGGGCGGTGGGGTCGAGCAGGGCCACGCCGGCGCCCAGCAGGGCGATGACGATGCTCATCGGGGCCAGCTGGCGCAGGGCATCGCTCCAGGGCACGGCATTGGCTTCGCGGGGGGGCGACTTCCAGTCGAGCTTCAGGCCGGTGAGGGCGATCAGCACGAACAGCGAGTGGCCCAGCATGCGGATGGGAGCCTGCAGGATGGCCATGGCGCTTTCCAGCACGGCGCTCTTGAGCAGGCTGGCGGTGCCGCCGTACTGCTTCTGTTCGCCCTTCATGAGAATGGCGGTCACGCCCAGCACGCGGGGCAGGAACAGCATGCACAGCGTCCAGGCCCACAGGGCCATCAGCTCGCCGGGCAGCACGTTCCAGTCGGCCACGAGGCGGGCGCCGGAGAGCCACAGCACGGTGCCGAAGGTGATGAAGGCCAGCCACAGCGGGGCCGAGAGGTAGGCCATCGCGCCGGTCACGAACATCGCGCGGTGCACGGGGTGGATGCCGGGCTCGGCCATCAGGCGCGCGTTCTGCAGGTTGCCCTGGCACCAGCGGCGGTCGCGCTGCAGTTCGGACAGCAGGTCCGGCGGCTGCTGCTCGTAGCTGCCCACCAGATCGGAGACCAGCCACACGTGGTAGCCGGCGCGGCGCATCAGCGCGGCTTCGACGAAGTCATGGCTCATGATGCCGCCGCTCATGCCGCCGGTGCCCTTGATCGGGGCCAGGGCGCAGTGGTCCATGAAGGGCTTCACGCGGATGATGGCGTTGTGGCCCCAGTAGTGGGACTCGCCCAGCTGCCAGTACTGCATGCCGAGCGTGAACAGCCGGCCGGTGACGCGCGAGGCGAACTGCTGCGCACGGGCGTGCAGCGTGACGTGGCCGATGGCCTGCGTTGCGGTCTGGATGATGCCGGCGCGCGGATGGGCTTCCATCAGCTTGGCCATGGAGACGATGCAGTCGCCGCTCATCACGCTGTCGGCGTCGAGGACCACCATGTACTTGTAGTCCTTGCCCCAGCGGCGGCAGAAGTCGGCCACGTTGCCGGCCTTGCGGTGGCTGCGGCGCGTGCGCAGGCGGTAGTACACCTCGACCTGCGGCTGGTTGGCATTGGCCGCGAGCACGGCGCGCAGCTCTTCCCAGGCGGCGCGCTCGGCGGCGGCGATCTCGGGGTCGTAGCTGTCGGAGAGGATGAACACGTCGAAGGTCTTCGCGTGGCCCGTGGCGGCCACCGATTCGCACGTGGCGCGCAGGCCTGCGAACACCGTGGACACGTCCTCGTTGCAGATCGGCATGATGATCGCGGTGCGCGCATCGGGGCTCAGCACGTCGTTGCGGACGCTTTTCGCCGACAGGGCATGGCGGTCGCCGCGCAGCATCACCCAGAAGCCCATCATGGCCGTGAGGAAGCCGGTCACCACCCAGGTGGAGAGCAGGGCGAACAGGGCGAGCTGGCCGTATTCGAGCCAGGCGCTGTCGTAGCTGGGCTGCACGCCGGCGAAGAGCGTGGTGGCCAGGGCGCTGGTGGCCAGGGCCAGCAGCAGGAAGATGTTGCGGCGCTGGCCGGCGATGCGCTCCCAGCCTTCGCGGGGCGCGGCAGCCGTGCCGGCGGACGCCTTGCCGCGGCCGTTGAGGCGCATCAGCAGGGCCGTGCCGATGCTGTTCCAGAAACCGCGCCAGGGCAGCGGTGCCATCGAGCCGCGGTGCACGGGCGGTGCGGTGAGCGAATTGGGATGGCGTTCTTCGCGCAGCGTGCTGCGCGACGATTCCACCGGGCGGGGATAGCGTGCGCCACGGCGCGCCACCACAGCGGGAGCGGCGACGCCCGCGGGTTTGCGGGGCGCGGCATCCGGTCGGGAGGATAGGGTTTCCATGGTTGTGCTCACTCGGTTGTGGTGTTCCAGGGCAGGTGCGTAACCCTCTCGCGAACGCGTTGCGGCCGGTGTCGGCGCATCGCTGGAGGGGGGGTAGGCCTGTTGCATGCGAGCAATAGGGCAAACCCTGTGCCAGCCTGGAAAAATCCTTTGAAATCAAGGACTTGCGTGCACTTTTCCGTGTAAGCAGTTGTGCGGGGTGCCTGGGCGGGCCCAAAACCCCGGTTTTTGTCGCAATCCGGCGACCGATTCCACGCAGGTAAAGTGAATTCCCTTTGGAATCAACGACTTAGTCTTGTCGCTCTTCGGCGACATCATCGCCGGCGGCCGCATCGCTCTTGAACTGGCCGGGCGTGAGCGCGTGCTTTTGCAGCAGGCGGTAGAACTCCGTACGGTTGCGCTGCGCGAGCCGTGCGGCGTCGGCGACGTTGCCGTCCGTCATCTTCAAAAGGTCCACCAGGTACTCGCGTTCGAAGCGCTGCCGCGCCTCGGTGAAGCTCAGCACCTGGGCCGTCGGCGTGCGCAGGGCGCGCTGCACCAGCCCCAGCGGCACCAGGGGCGTGGTGGAGAGCGCGCAGGCCTGCTCCACCACGTTGTAGAGCTGCCGCACGTTGCCGGGCCAGGGGGCGGCCGTCAGCGCCTTGAGGGCTTCGGGCGAGAAACCCGAAAGGCGCTTGTCGTACTTGCGGGACAACAGATCGAGGAAGTGGTTCGCCAGCAGCGGGATGTCCTCGCGCCGGTCGGCCAGCGTGGGCAGCGTCAGCGTGACCACGTTGAGGCGGTAGTAGAGGTCTTCGCGGAACTGGCTGGTGGCCATGGCGGCCTCCAGGTCGCGGTGGGTGGCTGAGACGATGCGCACGTTCACGGGCGTGGCCTGGCTCGCGCCCACGGGGCGCACCGCCCGCTCCTGCAGCACCCGCAGCAGCTTGACCTGCAGGGCCGGCGGCATGTCGCCGATTTCGTCGAGCAGCAGCGTGCCGCCGTCGGCCGCCTGGAAAAGGCCCTTGTGGTTGCTGTGCGCGTCGGTGAAGGCGCCCTTCATGTGGCCGAACAGTTCGGACTCCAGCAGGGCCTCGGGAATGGCGCCGCAGTTCACGGCCACGAACGGCCGCGCCGCGCGCGGGCTGGCGCGGTGGATGGCCCGGGCCAGCAGCTCCTTGCCGCTGCCGCTGTCGCCCAGCAGCAGCACGCTGGCGTCCGACTGCGCGACCATGTGGGCCTCGGCCAGCAGGTCGGCCATGCGGTTGGAGCGGCTCACGATCTCCGCCCGCCAGGTGCTGTCGGACTGCGGGCTCCGGGTGGCGGGCGCGCTCAGCGCCAGGGCCTGCGCGATCTTGTCGAGCAGGTCCTTGGCGTCGTAGGGCTTGGTGAGGTAGGTGAAGACGCCGCGCGCCGTGGCCTCCACCGCGTCGGGAATCGTGCCGTGCGCGGTGAGCAGGATCACCGGTAGCGAGGGATGGCGCGCGCGCACCTCGTCGAACAGCGCCAGGCCGTCGCGGCCGGGCAGGCGCACGTCGCTCAGCACGAGCTGGGGCCGGTGGGTCTCCAACTGCGCGAGCGCGGCCTCGGCCGAGGGCACGGCCGTGATGTCGTAGCCCGCCGCATTGAGTCGCAGCGACAGCAGCCGCAGCATGTCGGCGTCGTCGTCCACGACGAGGATGCGCGGCCGGGGCGCGGAGGGCGGGGCTTTCGGGGAGGACGGGGCGGGCATGCGCGGGACCGGGTCAGCGGGGGGTGTCGGCGGAGGCCGGGTGCGAGCGGCCGTTGCCGGGCGCGCCCGGGCGGGCGTTGAGGCTGCGCTCGATGGCGCGCATCGCCTCCAGGCGTTCGTTCAGCTGGTCGATGCGGCGCTGCATGTCGCGGATCTGCTGGCCCTGGCGGTCCGCCTGGTCTTCCAGGCGGCGCTGCTGGAGCAGGCGGTTCTCGACGAGGCGCGCGAGCGGCTGCAGCAGGACCGCGGCCGGCCGGCCGTCGGCCAGCAGCTTCTGGAGCAGCCCCAGGGAGCGGGCCGTGTCGGCCGGCTGGCGCGTCTGCAGCAGGGCCAGCGACAGCTGAAAGGCGGTTTCCGGTGCGGCGCCGCTGCCGGACTGCGCATCGGACAGGCGGGCGATCTCGGCCGTGAGTTCGGGCGGCGACAGGCCGCGCACGCGGTCCGCGTACTGCAGCATCTGGCGCGGCAGCGAGACGGAGGCGGTGCGCTCGGGCTTCGGTGCGTCGAGGGCTTCGCCCGGCGCGGACGGCCCGGCGGCGGCAGTGTCCGGATCGGGCTTGTCCATGTCCGGCTCCGGCGCGGGCTGCGGCGCGGCGGCTGGCGGGGCCGCCGGGGGCTCGGCGGCGGGCTCGGGCGGCGCGGCGCAGCCGGAGAGCGCGAGCGTCAGCGCCGCCCCCAGCGTACACAGCGCAAGGCGGATCGCCGGGCCGGCGGACAGTGCGCGGGAGCCCGGCAGCAGGTGGTCAAGAGGCATGGGGCAGTTCGATGCGGAAGGGGGTACGTTCGCCGGCCTCGACGAGGCTCACGCGCCCCCCGTGGGCGGCGACGTATTCCTGGACGATGGACAGGCCGATGCCGGTGCCGCGGGCGGCGTCTTCCGGCTGCCGCACTCCGCGGTAGAAGGGCTCGAAGATGCGGGCACGGTCATTTTCATGCACGCCGGGACCTTCGTCGGCCACATCGATGCGGATGAGGTCTTCGAAACGTATGAGTTGAATCAAAATCCTGCCGCCGCGCGGCGAGAAACGGATCGCGTTGGAGAGCAGGTTGCCCACGGCCGAGGCGATCTTCTCGGCATCGATCGGCAGCGTCACGAGCCGGCCTTCCACCACCACGTCGAGCTTGCGGGCCTGCCAGTGCAGGCGCTGCGCCTCGACCTGGGCCTCGATCAGCGCCAGCAGGTCGGTGGGCGTGCGATGGAGTTGCCGCGCCTCGAAGGCGGCGGCGTTGAAGCGCAGCAGCGCCTCGATCTCGCCCTGCAGCACCAGGGTGTTCTGGTGGAGGATGTCCACCACCTCGCGCTGGCCGGGCGTGAGTTCGCCGGTCACGCCGTCCTGCAGCAGCGCCACGCCCTCGCGCATCGAGGCGAGCGGGGTCTTGAGTTCGTGCGAGACGTGCCGCAGGAACCGCGCCTTGTCGGCGTCGAGCTCCAGCAGCCGCACGCGCAGCCATTCGAGCTGCTGGCCCACGCGGCGCACGTCCACCGGCCCCGGGATGTCGACGGGCTGCGCGAGTTCGTTCTCGCCGAGCAGGCGGATCGCGTGGCGCAGGTGCCTGAACGGCCGGGCGAGCCAGATGCCCAGCGCGAGCGCGAGCACCAGCGCCAGCACGATCACGCCGACCACCTGGTGCGTCACCTCGCGGCGGCTGGCCTCGATCTTTTCCTGCAGTTCGGTGCTGCGCCGTGCGTTGATGTCCTGCACGGTCTGGACGATGGCGCCGTTGACGCCGTCGATCTCCAGGAACAGCCCGGCCACGGCGCGTTCGTTGTCCAGCGACAGCGCGGGCGGGCCCTCCAGCAGGGTGTTCACCTGGTCGAGGTGGGTGCGCCACTGGACGGCGAGGTCCGGCGGCAGGCCGTTGGCCTCCAGGCGCTGCAGGATGTCGCGCGCCTCGCGGGCGATGTCGTCGAAGCGGCGGCGCAGCGTGCGGTCGGCCAGCACCAGCGACTGCCGGGCGGCCCGTTCCATCGTCTGGCTGCGCGCGTTCAGGCTCTGGGCGGCGGCGTTGAGCTGGATCGCCTCGGCGGCGCCATGGCGGCTCTGCACCATGAGCTGCTCCAGCGTGAAGATGGCGCGCAGCGAACTCGCTCCCTGCAGCCCGGCGATCAGCAGGAAGGCCAGCAGCAGCATCTGCTGGAACGACAGCCCGCCGAGCGCGGCGACGCCCTGCTGGCGGCGGAAGAGGCGTGCGGCGAAGCCCATGCGCACCCGTCCTCAGTGCGTGGCCAGTGCGCCGTGGCCTGCCATGGCCACCTCGCCGCGCAGCGTGTAGGCCTTGGCCTCGGTGATGATGACGTCGACCATCTGCCCGATGAGCCGGGGATGGCCCGCGAAATTCACCACGCGGTTGCATTCGGTGCGGCCCATCAGCTCGCTGCCGTCGCGCTTGGAGGCCCCCTCCACGAGGATGCGCTGCACGGTGCCCACGCGGCTTTCGCTGATCGAGCGGATGTTGGCGTTGATCACGGCCTGCAGCTCCTGCAGGCGGCGCAGCTTGACCTCGTGCGGCGTGTCGTCGTGCAGGCCCGCGGCCGGCGTGCCGGGGCGGGGGCTGAAGATGAAGCTGAAGCTGTTGTCGAAGTGGATGTCGTCGATGAGCTTCATCATCCTGGCGAAGTCGTCCTCGGTCTCGCCGGGGAAGCCGACGATGAAGTCGCTGCTCATCGCCAGATCGGGCCGGATGGCGCGCAGCTTGCGGATGGTGCTCTTGTATTCCATCGCCGTGTAGCCGCGCTTCATCGCCATCAGGATGCGGTCGGAGCCGTGCTGGACGGGCAGGTGCAGGTGGCTGGCCAGCTGGGGGATGCGCGCGTAGGCGTCGACCAGGCGCTGCGTGAATTCGTTGGGATGGCTGGTGGTGAAGCGGATGCGCTCGATGCCCGGGATGTCGGCCACGTATTCCAGCAGCAGCGCGAAATCGGCCACTTCGGCCGTGCCGCCCATCTTGCCCAGGTAGGCGTTCACGTTCTGACCCAGCAGCGTGACTTCCTTCACGCCCTGGTCGGCCAGGCCCGCCACCTCCACCAGCACGTCGTCGAACGGCCGGCTGACTTCCTCGCCGCGCGTGTAGGGCACCACGCAGTAGCTGCAGTACTTGCTGCAGCCTTCCATGATCGACACGAAGGCGCTCGCGCCCTCGACGCGCGCGGGCGGCAGGTGGTCGAACTTCTCGATCTCGGGAAAGCTGATGTCCACCTGCGGGCGCGCCAGGGCCTCGCGCCTGGCCAGCAGTTCGGGCAGGCGGTGCAGGGTCTGGGGGCCGAAGACCACGTCGACATAGGGCGCGCGCTTGATGATCTCGTCGCCCTCCTGGCTGGCCACGCAGCCGCCCACGCCGATCTTCACGCCGCGCGCCTTCAGGTGCTTGAAGCGGCCCAGGTCGCTGAAGACCTTCTCCTGCGCCTTCTCGCGCACGGAGCAGGTATTGAACAGGATCAGGTCGGCCTCTTCGGCGTTCTGCGTGGGCTCGTAGCCCTGGGCGGCATGCAGCACGTCCACCATCTTGTCCGAGTCGTACTCGTTCATCTGGCAGCCGAAGGTTTTGACGAAGACTTTTTTGGCCATGGCGGGAAGTTCCGGGAAAGGGAAAGGCGGCACCCTGCGGGCGCCGCGTCCGGGCCGCGCTGGGGCGGCCGGAGAAATCATCGAGAAAAACGGGGGCGTGGCGGTGGCCGCGGCGGCGGCCTCGCCGTCAACGGCCGGAGCCGAACAGCGAATCGAAGAACGATCCGCCGCCGCTGCCCTTGCGCGGCACCGCGGCTTCCGCCTTGGTGAGAATCCATACGGTGTGCAGCAGGCCCGTGGACGGCTCGATCGTGTAGTTCACCGTGAACGACTGGCCGATCACCGAGTGGGCCATCACCAGCGTGTTCTGCGGGCTGAAGATGCGCAGGCCGGGCGCCGTGCGCACGGTGTCGCCATTGAGCTTGGCTTCGGCCGTGCTGAGCACCACCAGGGTGCCGCGCTGCGCGGCCTCGGGGAAGTTGCGCAGGTTGCCCATGCCGGGCTGCACTTCCTGCGCCGCTGCCGGAGTGGGCAGCAGGGCGGAGGCCGTGGCCGCGCACAGGGCGAGCAGCAGCGCGGCCATCGCCTTCGTGCGGTGCGGGGTGGCCCGGGGCAGGGCGGCGGGTGGGGTGGTGGTGTTCTTGCAGCGGGTCATGGTGTTCATCCAGGGGCTGAAGGGCGGAATTCTACGGCCCGGCCCCGTGGGCGTTCCGTGGGCGGAGTCGAACGGTGCAGGAAGTTGTTGTGCGCTCCGGAAAAAGCGCTATACTTGAGGGCTCAGGCGCTTTAGCTCAGTCGGTTAGAGCGATGGAATCATAATCCACAGGTCCGCGGTTCGAATCCGTGAAGCGCCACCAGAACCGAAAAGCCTTGCAGGTCCCAAGCCTGCAGGGCTTTTTTCATTCCCGCCCGGGTACTTCCGGTGCGTGCGTCCGCACCTTGAACGCGCAGCGTCTCGTGGGCCGAGCGGCTCGCAGCCGGAGCACCCCGTCGTCGTAAGCTGCGTTGTATCCGGCCGCGTCGCGCAGCGTCTTCTCCGCCATCTCCGCCGCGGCGGCCTGCAGCTTCGCCTGCCACTTGCCGCGGCGCGCGTAGTCGATCAGTTCGTCCGCGATGGCCGAGCCCTGGCGGCCGGCGCTGCGCAGCTGGCCCCAGGCGACCAGCCGGCCCATGGTGGCGACGACGCCGCGGATGCCGGCGATGGTGCGGGTCGGGCGGTTGCGCCCGGGCAAAGGTTTCCATGAAATCCAGCACCGCGGCGCGCTGGGCGTCGGATGCGGGCAGGGCCTTGCCCCCGCCGGTGCGCAGCGTGCGCTTGCGGCCCTTCTTCACGGTGCGGCTGTCGAGGAAGGTCCGATCCAGTACGCCTTGCCGTCGCCGAGGGCCTGCACGTAGGCGGACAGGAAGGACGTGCAGAGCTCTTCCACCGCGAGGGGCTCGAGCCGCAGGCTGCCGGCACCCACCCGCAGGCTGGCCAGCAGCCGCACGAGGTCCCAGGTGCGCCCGTCCGGCAGCGTCGGGGAGTCAGCTCCATGCGTGGAAGGGCGGCTTCGCTCCGTTCAGGTAGTAGTTGCCCACGATCGCGTACTTCCACCGCACCGGGTCGTGCAGCGTGTGGGTGCGCGCATTGCGCCAGTGGCGGTCCAGGTGGTATTGGCCCAGCGTGGAGCGCGTGCCGGCGAGTTCGAACAGTTGGTTGGCGGCCTGCAGGGCGATCTCGGTGGAGAGAACCTTGGCCTCGGCCACCGCGATCTGCGCGGCGGCCACGGTGTCCGCACCGGGCGCGGCCAGCGCGCGGTCGATGGCGCGGCCCGCGCGCTCCAGCAGCGCCTCGCTCGCATGCAGGCGGATCTGCAGGTCGCCCACCGCGTGGATGGTGTAGGGGTCCTCGGCGGCGGTGTCGCGCTGGCTGTCCACCCAGGGGCGGGTCCGGGTGCGCACGAAGTCCCGGGTGTCTTCGATCGCGTTGCGGGCGATGCCCACGTCCACCGCGGCCTGGATGATCTGGAAGATCGCGCCGTCCGCGGAGGGGCTGTCGTAGCCCTTCCAGGCGGGCACGAGGTGGGAGCGGGGCACGCGCACGCGGTCGATGAGCACGGTGCCGCTCAGCGTGGTGCGCTGGCCGAAGCTGCTCCAGTCGTCGATGACCGACAGGCCGGGCGCATCGCGCTCGGCGATGGCGTACCAGGCGCGGCCCTGCGGATCGTTGGCCACGATCGGCACGTAGTGCGCCAGCAGCGCGCCGCTGGAATAGAACTTGCGCCCGCTCACCACGGCATGGCCGCCGTCCTCCACGAAGCGGGTCTCGAAGTCCGCGGCGCGGCGCGAGCCCGATTCGGAGAAGGCGTTGCCGAAGCGCGCGCCCGCGAGGATCTCGCCGAACAGCAGGCGCTGCTGCGCCTCGTCCGAGACGGTGCGGATCGCGGCCACGATGCCCAGGTGGTTCTGGGTGATCTGGCCGATGGACGGGTCGGCCGCGGAGATGATCGCGATGACCTCCGCCAGCGTCGCGTACGACACCTCCGCGCCGCCGTGCGCGCGCGGCACGTTGATGGCCCAGAGGCCGCTCTGCGAATAGGCGTCGATCTCCTCCACCGGCCAGAGCCGGTCTCGGTCGCGCAGTGCGGCGCCTTCGCGGAAGCGCTCGGCCAGGCGGTGGGCGACGGCGATGGCCTCGGCGTCGTCGCGGATCACCTGGGCCGGGGCCGCGGGGCGCGGCAGCCCCGGCACGGGCTGGCCGGGCTGCAGGGCCGCCTGCAGGGCGTGCGGGCGGACGGGGTGTGCGGTGGCGAGGTTCTGGAGCACGGCGGACATGGTGGTTCCTCTTCTTCGATCGGCGTGGCGTGGAGCGGCGTGCAGGGCGGGCCGGACGGGTCCGCTCAGGCCGTCTCCGTCTCCAGGGCAGGCTGCGGCCGCGGCTGCGCCGGGATGGCGTCCTGCGCCGGCACCGCGGCCGGGCGCGCCTCCAG